>Ga0123357_10010834_pt1 | contig 11631 bp, 5 predicted proteins | sample TergutEmb28metaG_FD_89873 | JGI IMG/M metagenome (GOLD analysis project Ga0123357, IMG submission 89873) | Embiratermes neotenicus P4 segment gut microbial communities from Petit-Saut dam, French Guiana - Emb289 P4 | ecosystem: Host-associated > Arthropoda: Insects > Digestive system > Gut ...
AGGGAGCCACGTTGTTCCTTGCTAAAGTCATTTTAAAAACACTCATTAATTAATTCCTTGTATTAATGAGTGTTTTTAAAATGACTTTAGCAAGGAACAACGTGGCTCCCTGAGGATGATCCTCGGATCGAAACAAGCTGGAGCGATTTTAAATGTTTTAATATGACATTTATGTAAGTGCATTAGTTGGTGTGATAATTAAAGTGATCCTACAAAATGCACGGTGCAACAATAAAGATGTGTAATGTACTTTCTGAATATATGAACGACAGGAACATCTTCGCAGAAACAGGCACAGATTGGGAGTTCGTTATTGAGTTTGATTTTAAGTGAATGAAGTTGTGGGTTTGCACAGGATTTGTGTGCCTCAGGATGGAAACTAGCGACAGACTGTTGTGAATACGTCAACGAACATTTGGGTTGCCTAGAAAGCGGAGAATTTATTGAGTAGTTGAGCAGCTGCTAGTATTTCAAGAATAAATTTGCTGTATGAGATTTGTTAGGTTTCATTATAACTTCGGCCAACAACAACAACAACAACAACAACAATAATAATAATAATAATAACTTTCTGATCTGAATAAAAACGTAACGTGTTGTCGTTCTGTCTGTAGCATCAGCAAAAATTCCCCTAGCAACAGTTATTTTAAAGTAGACTTACTTCTGAAATCAAATTCAGATTTTACAGCTTCAGGCAATCTCTTTTCAAATTTCATTAAATTTTTAATAAATCCTACGGCGTTATAATTAAACACCGAGTATTTTAATGAATAACTCTAACCGTTTCAATTAATTTTAAGAAACTTTCTTATTAGTTCTATTTTTTTTTGTTCATTTACGTTACTTTGTTTCCGTATATCGCAGATTTTGTCCTATAGGTAGACAATAAGGAACCCCGAAGGAAAGTAACTTGAGGGCGAGTGTAGTTATCAATGATGATAATTTGGGATTAATTTGTAAAAGTTTATGTTATTTATGTAGTTTTAATAATTTTTGTTGCAACTTCTCTGCTTTTTCGCATAAATGTTGTTTAACACACATCTCACTTAAAATAATGGTGTTAATGATATATACATTCCAAATGTCAGTGCTTGTTTTATGTTTTTTGTGCCGTGCATTGTGATACAATTTTTCGATATATTAAGAACTTAACATTTTATGCTTAGATATATTATGTAACTTTATTGTAATTTCAGTATGAAAAACTTACCATAAAAAACTGCATTTACCAATGGTCTTCCCGATGATGTACACGTGATGTTCGAAACATGTACAAGGCGCCAAGAATTGAATTAAAACATTAATTTGAAAAGTGCATATTTGTTGGTTTATGTTACATAGTTGTCAGTCCTTGTCTAATTACAGGCCTAACTTCGCATTTCAGTATTACTGAGACACGCCCACCGCGTCGAATATTGGTTAGCGAAGTAGGCGGTTGTGACCATAGTTCATTTAAATCTGAGTGCACCTTTGTTTTCCAGACCAACCCCTCAGTCGCATGAATCTGCACATTATTTCTCATTCGACGCTAAATAATAACGCGATTAAAGAACTTCGTCACACGCATCTGAAATTGCGTTACCTGCAGAGTAAGTAATTTTAACACTAAAGGCATGGAAAGTGATGACCTGGGCTGTGTTATTTTTGAGATAGTACGATCGACCTCCACGGCGCCAAAAACTGGATCCGATAGTAGTAGAAAATGGGATCTTTTCCTCAAGGCTGTGAGTTAATAAAACATTGAGAAGACACCGTTGACATTTCAGTCACGCGCTGAGTTTTAGCAATCATTATCTCCCGCTAGGAAAAGTGATTGAATAGACGGAACTTCGAATTGATTGTACGAAAATGCCGCATCGTCAGAGAGCCGGACAGACCTGGCCGCCTGACCGTCTTGAAGGAGCGCAGCACGCACTCGTTTTCATTCACAAGTCATGGGGGGTTCTCTGCGAACTGCCCCCCTCTACATACTTACCCCTCCATCCCCCTCCTCATGGGACATTGCATCGACGTGAGCCAATCATAGAGCGGCCGGGCTTACTCCTAGTGGAAGAGTTTACTCTGATCAATGAGCAGTAGGGGGTACTGATGGTTTACGAACAAAGTAATAGCTCGGGGGAGTCTGTATTATTCCGTGATAAGTGTAAGCAGGTGTTATAATTAACATTGGCCCGAGGACAGGCTTTGGTGAAGTGGTGGTATGCTTGCATAAAACTTCGGTAAGCGCATTAGAAATGTAGTGGTCTGACTGCGGGAAACCCCTCTCCCAGTGCCGGAATGGCCTCTTCCATCCACTCCATTTCAGCTGACTACCGTACTCGTGTACGGCGTCCGGGCTGGCGTTGGCCGTTTCGTAGTAGTAAGATTATGGGGGCGGCAGTGTAGTGTGCTGTGAGCCGGGCTCGGGTGTAGTCGCTTCGACAGAGACGCTAGCTTCCATTGCAAAGCCGTAGCCCCGGGATGACGGAAGTAGAGTGCTCGCCCCCCGTTAGACAGATGCAGGCGGCATGAGCGTGTGACGGTTTTTATTTGTCTGGGGAGACTAACTTATAAACTGTAGTTTGCAGCGAGTCCTGTGTTTTGTACCCTTCCCAATCGAAACCGGACCCCGTTCTGTTCTGGCCCCGGCGGAGAAATATGCTTAAGTTTCTCACTCACAAACTTAGGACACATTCTTTGAATGAAGATCAGCCGCACCAGGACAAGGTAGGCTGCCTGGATTATGTGATAAAATTATCATTTTTCCCCGGTCACCTTTCTTGAAGGTCATACCAGGGGCCTGGCTGGCTGGCAGCGCAGCCTAAGATGGCTGCCGTGTCGAGCTGGAATCTAGAACAAAGAGCTCCATGCTACTCTGCGCTTTTCTGGATTCCCTGAGCTGCCAGTCCTAATGGCAAGCTGCCCCAAAGTGAATCTAAAACTCGAGTGCAATTTGCACAGGCAATTTCGCTGCTAGCTTCCATATTGACTTTGCAATTGTGATTTGAATGAGTGCCAAAACTTTAAAGATGGCTGACAAGGATTTTGTGTTCTCTCTTTTCAACTTTTAGGCAGACGACGACCACGATTCCGGTACAGAATCAGACGACGAGCACGGGGAGACGGAAGATCAAGAAAGCAGTAAGTACAGATACTTTTAATTTCAGGCCTTTCACTTTCGTAGAAACGTAGTGCATTCCATCGGGTCGTACACACACTGCCTAGGAACATAGTTACGTTTTAAATTGCATATGTGTTTTCTGTGACTGGTTGGTTTCATTTCATGGTGAAAAGTGAAAACTGTAAACTGTGTGAAATATGCCCTAACTGATATTGATTTGAGACAGCAGGAAGGCACGTTATTAACCAAGTGCAGTGCGGTAGTTTCGTACCAGCTGTTGAAGCATCTCTATTATTTATTCAACATGCCAAGACTGCCCACGCAGTTTCCAAGGAAAATACGTTGGTTTGTCAGTGTGGTGAGAAGTGGAAAAGCAACTGTGAAAATTACATAACCATTTTGTTGGGAGTGATGACACGTATTAGTGTTGTGACGAATTGCATTTCCCCGCTTAGGTATGTGGGCAAGAAGCCCACATACCTAAGCATGTGCATTTTAATTGTTCGTATGCAGGCGAGAGAATAATTTAAGATAAAGTTATGCGTAGGCACAGAAATTTACACTTTTACGTTGAAAATTTAGATAAACATCCATCTCGATCAGTTTGGTAAGAAATAGCATGCTGGGCCCTGTGTACGTGACAGTTGTGTTCCGTAGGCTCCTTGCATTTGCTAACACATTCTTACCGTCGGCATTCATTTGATACATTTGTGTGCCGAGTGCTCTTGAATTTATTTGCAGTGAATACGAATTTTATACAGCTTTTAATATTGTACCTTGTCTTGTTTAAAGACAATGTATTGTATACCCATTTCTACACGTTTTTGCGTTCTGGGTTCTCGAGGCATTATTTTTAAAAGCTTCATTCCTGTGAGGTGTTTTCAGAAATATATTGGCATCCCTCTGCTGAAACGTTAGTGCCTCATTTTTACATACTCGTCATTGTCGTCAGTAGTATGCTGGCAAAAATATTTTTAACTGCTGTCATTAATATGACTGCCTAGGATGAAGTGAAAAACATAGAACCCGTGGAATGAAATAGAGGATATAAAAATTATATCACATTGTTTTAATTTAAAATTAATTGATTTAGAGATTTTGGTTCTTTCTCTGCACTTTACAGCCGTCTTCTTGCCCTCTCCTTGTAGACTGACGTTCATAAAAATAAATGTATTTTAAATGCAGAAGTCATTGCAGGGTTGAAGTTGTGTGTATTCTTTGAAAGATGCGGTTTTATTTTGTGTTATTTTAACCGGGTTTATGAGTTATGTTTCTCGGTTGTCGAGTTCAGTTTCATTACCGTGGAGTGAGTTGGCAACACACTTAAATGAGCATGCATCATTACCGTAATTATATGTGGGTCATTTGCCTTGCATTGTTTTGCTGTTTGAAAGTTTTAGCGTAGGTGAACAAACGAATGTGACGTAGAGAAGAATTTAACACGCATTAATTTGCTGCCTTCCGGTTTTATGTCTGCATCAGGATATTTTGTGCCGGCTGCATTATCGCAGTTGCAGATGCATTTCACCTGTAAAAAACTCAAAATTTTTAAAACGTTCGTGTAGGAGTTACGAAGTGCTTTCGTGCTTTGTTCTTATGTAAACGTAGTCCGAATTAATATTTGCTTGCTGCATATTCATAAGCTTACATTTTTTTGCTTGGGGCACTTAACGAGGGAAACACGTTTTAATGGGTTTTGACGTTGGAGATTATACCGTTGTATTCCGTATTCAGGTGAATCGGTGTGCGTGGATTGACGGTGTAGAATCTTGGTAGTTGCCAGCATCGTTAAATAAAAGTTTTCTGTCTCACAGTTCGTATTCATTGGAACGACCAGTCAATTACTGATGTTTGGGGAAATGACTGCCTTTGGTTGTGAGAGCCATGAAATGCAAAATACAATGTGTGGAAACGTGCAGAGTTTTTTTTATGCAAAGCAGGTGGCACTGGACTTAAAGCGATCAATACACCGTAAGCCTTGTTTAATTTTCCGTTTAATACAGCAGTAGCAACCCAAATACACGAAATTACTCATTGTGTGAAAGTAAACTACTTCATTCCTACCGAGGTTTAATTACAGAGAAGAATGTAAACAGCGTAAACATTGCCTCCCCCCCTCCTCTTTTTGGTCCAGTTTTATAGCTGTACTGTGACAATGATCATTTATTTACGAAAAACGTTTTACGCTGATTTTGATGGCGCTTGTAAGTGAAGGTAGTTACAGCTATTCTTATCTGCTTTTGTGTGGTGTATCCCGGACCTCCATGACACTCCTGCTGCACACACGTAACTTGACCTCCGCAGTGACAGAACAAAGAGAACCGTGCAGGGTCCGGGGGGGGGGATCAGGATGCTGTTGTAGTCAGTACCTGTTTCCTGTTAAGATGGTCAATTTTCCTAGAAGTAATTTTGTGGAATGTTAACACCGGTAGAAGGTCATATTATAGGCCTAATGGAAAAATATGCGCAGACCATGCGTGCTGTGTGAGTGGATGACCAGTTTTATGTTTTGTGTCCCATCCGAATAGTAAGTGTAGTAAATATCGTTCCCTGCGACGTGAGGTGATCAGTTGCTGGAACATTGTGATAACGTTTGTCAGCGAACTGACTTTGGCTGTCGGTAGTAAGAAGCGCTGCAGTGGCATGTGGTTTGATACTGATACGTGTGCCGTCTTCGTGTTTTGCGGCGCATGTTTGGGGACTGGTGTTGGAGTGGTTGCAATGAATTGGCACCCTGCTGGTTAAAGTTTTGGGCCTTTACCAGGAATTTTTTAAAGTAAATAATTTTGTATAGAGTTGTATGTAGGAACAAGCGCCATTTGACCGATTTTAACATGTTATTATTGGTATATTTGTTATTACAAGTTTTCGCATTGTGCACATCGGGGAGAAAATGCGCACAAATCTGTATTCCAAATGCAGGGGAGGGATAGAATCAGCGTTTATGCAAAGCACATCTCGTGGGTATCAGAACATCTGACTGAATAGAGCGTAATTGTCTTTGAAATGTAAAATTTTTATTGTGGTGTTGAAGTATTCTCTGACTTTATAGTGTTACATTTTTAGACAGATGTAGAGGTGAAACTGCTTCACCGCTTGAGTCGAGCACCACGCAGTGGAAAATTCAAACACATTCTTAACCTCGACACTAGGTGGTGGTGATTGAACAGATTTTATACCCGGATGAAGACCCCGCGAAGCCTCCCACCGGTAGGGAAACTGGGTGGAAACGCACACGGTACGGACGTCACGGTGAAGAGAAGTCCCTGTCCCTTCCAGGAATCGAGCCCTTATTGTCCAGTTCGTAAATGATGAATAGACTTGTATTAACATAATTCGGCTGATTAATTTATGGAAAAGGGAAATTAAATCTGAATGCTAAAATGAGATATCACATGTAGGTTTATTCATGAAGTCATGCTCATTTAGGCTAGAAATGGGACCTTGCTATCAAGATTTATTCTGAAGAGGTTATCTTTGTTGTTTTTGGTTTGCTTTTTCTTTTCATACAGTTGTACGGCTTTCAGTTCTGAACGTTGTAATATGATTGTACTTATCTTTTGATGTGTGTTATGTGTAATAAATCACTTAATCTGGCATTGATTTTTTTAGTGGGAATGGAGGGTAGCCTTATAGCCTCTGTGTATAAAACTGCCACCACACGATACATTCCCAGGATCTCGTTAATGGGTTAAACAAACGATAGGAGGTACTTAAGGCCAGCGTTACACACGGTCCAGGAATTGGTATCAACGTAGACCGACTAGTTTGTCTCAGGTTTTGAATCTTGGTGTTGGATGTGTCTTGTAACAAATTAACATTTTTCCCCAAGTTCATGTGGATTATACTTAATTTAAGAGTTCTGCAGTACTGGGGAATTGAAGCCTCGGCTCTGGACAGGTATAGGTCGTGCTGGAAGGTTCTAGCGCTTTCGATAAACGTTTGCGTTCGACAGCTTTTTGGTTGCGGTATGCACAGTTACTTGTCTTTGTAGTATCTAAGATTTTGTTTCTGATTTTATCCTCTGTGTAGGTCTACATAAAGCTTCACTGCAGTTGGGTTTGTGTTGTTTTGTTGGCGTAGCGAATTTAGATTTCAAGTCCTAGTCCATGGGATTGGTCTAAGTTAAAAAACTAAAAGTTTGAAGTATTATAACTTTCACATATTTTCATGTTAAAAGATAGACATTTATTTACCATTCTGTAGTCTGTTTCGCTGTTCCTCAGTATTTAAAACTGCACAATTAACCCGTTGGCGGAGATGCGTCGGTTCATCTACCTGTGAGAAAGGCCACTAATTTTTACGTCGAATGGTGGGCCGAAGAAGGATATTCCGAGTGACGAACTATGCCGCAGCGGTAATTGTGAATTTAAGTATTCGTCGCTATTGTAGAATTTCCTACTTTCCGTGACAAGCTGTATGTGATAACATTCTTGTGCCACTACCATCATTACTACTACTACTACTACTACTACTACTACTACTACTACTACTACTACTACTACTACTACTACTACTACTACTATTACTACTACTACTACTACTACCACCACCACCACCACCACCACCACCACCACCTTTTCTTATAGCTCGACAACCCTAATGCGCCTAGGCCTCCACTGTGTGGTTCCTCGATCACACTCAACACACCACACTCCGCAGGGCTCCTCTGGACGAGTGATCGGTCCGTCTCAGAGACCTCTACATGACAACACACTACTACGACTACCACCACCACCAGTAGTAGTAGTAGTAGTAGTAGTAGTAGTAGTAGTAGTGGTAATAATAATAATAATAATAATAATCTAAACTATGAAGACCTTGTATTACAAATTCAGTGCGTGTGGAAGTGAAAGCAAAGGGATACCGGTGTCGACTGGAACCATTTCAAAATCAGTTAGGCAGTACCTGAACAATATACCGGGAAACTACGAAATTAAGGAACTACGAAAAGCAGCCGCATTGGGAACTGCACACACAGTACGGAAAGTGCTAATGTAAAAGTACAAAACATATTTCACGGGCGAAATAACATTACTTGTAGCAAAATTTGTAAATACAGAACAGCTGCACACTATATACCCTAAAAAACATGGTTTGTTTCAGGTATATAATTGTAAATAACCTGCACAAAGATGATGATAATAATAATATGGCAGCGGTTGTCCTGTCAGCCTTCAAAGTACAGCAGCATATTTTTCTACTGCGGTGACGTTACCTAACCTCTTGTGTCGCCCGTGTCTTTGACCCTTGCATAACCTTGTCTTTATTATATGGCCTCCACCAGATGTTCTGAAGTGTCTGCTAACGTAGAGTACATACAAGTTATATTGCTAGCACGTAATGAAGCGTAGGGACGGCGTTACCTTTCATGCGTGGCATATCCGTGTGTTATTGTTTCCGGTTGCAGTGAAGTGTACTTTAAATGTTTATAATTTTGGATGTGAACATTTTATTGTCCTGTAGCTTTTCTTTGTTCATGTACGCATCTAAGGCCTGATAAAGCACTCTTTGTTTTTGTTTTGATTATGGGCGTTGAAGTATTCCATTTCCTCTGGAGCGATGTATTCTCCACTTGTGCGTAGTTCCACATGTTGTTACCAAAGCTACGCCAAATAGATATTTTGTTTGAAGCCTTCCTATGGTATGTAATAAACTAGGGACTTTGAATAATGATTTTTTTTTTCGCTTTGTCTAGAGTAAGATACTGAAATACCAAAGTGACGTATTTCCGGTGCAAATCTCTGCTCCTTGTTCGTTAAAATACATCGGATGAAAGTTTGCTGCAAAATGGAACTTGTGTGTGTGTTTTTGTGTGTTTGATGCACGCCTACTATTTTGAAAATATTGATTGTCTGTTCTGTTGTCAGGTGGGTGTTACAAAGGGGTTATCCGTCCCTTGCTGTGATGACGTAGGCATGTAGCAACAAGGTTGAAAATTGTAATTCTGTGCAGAAAATTGCCAACGGCTCATTACAGTTTATGGACCTTATTTGCGGCCATTTTAAAAGCCCACTTATGACGTTACATAAGGTGGGCATTATGAAGGATCGATAAGAGGGTCGAGGTATCAGGGGAGTGGAGAAAACTACGTAATGAGGACCTTAGTGATATGTACCCTCAACAAATATTATTCGGGTTATCATATCGAGAAGAATGAAGTGGGCTGAGCGTGTAACACGTATGGTGGAGAGGCGAGGCGTATACAGGGTTTTGGTGGGGAAACCTGAGGGAAAGAGATCACTTGGAAGACCCAGGCGTAGATGGGAGGGTAATATTAAGCTGGATCTTCATGAAGTGGAATGGGGGGCTTGGACTGTATTGATCTGGCTTAGGATAGGGACCGGTGGCGGGCACTTGTGAATGCGGTAATGAATCTTCGGGTTCCATAAAATACGGGAAATTTCTTGACTAGCTGGGAACCGGTTAGCGTCTCAAGAAGGACTCTGCTGCATGAAGTAAGTATTGTTGTGGATCACTAACGGCTGAAAGTGTAATTGTTTGACAACTTTTTCTTAGTAATTCGTAGACGGCTGTCATCTTTCTAGATGATAACAACACAAAGACACGGCAGACGGAATGACATGACCCCGACACAACTCGTTTTTAACTTTGTTAGGAACGCCTAGAACAGTCGCAACTGTGGCCCAAATCATGGTTCATAAACTGGCTTATCATTTTTAAAATAAACCAGTTCGTATGTTCTGCACCAGCTTTTAAAGAAATATCCCTCTCGTTATGAATCCTTTGATGTGTGATGGTTTCAGTGCTGTGTGAAGCACAGACTCTGTTACCAATAGTTATCCAGAAGTCGTCACCAGGTGATTAATATTTAATGGAATAGCACAGGTATCATAAGTTGTCGCAGGAGTTGGTCACGTGATCGTATGTGTACGGGGTACCACGAATTCCTCATCGACAAAAAATAGTAAAGTATAGTCTGTTGGCTGTTCAGAAATATACATATTTTACGCGTAGCCATAACGCAGTTCGGCGGGCAGGTGGTTAGACCTTGCTGGTTCGTGTGTGCTAGGTAACTAAGTAAAACACTTTGTTCTAAAACCTCAGGCGGTTCGCACCCCGAGGTCATGTTAGGTGCACCGTCCGCATATTGGACTCCGTGGGCCAAGTATCGCTGTCCAGGTGTACTTCAGGCCCTCGTGTCACTTTGCAGACCGAGTGAATACCTTCCTAGACAGTAACGTATGTGCCAAGACGATTTTGGAATTACTTTGTTCGGGATACGTATGAGGCCAGTATTTCATTGGTTTAACCATTCTTTATGAATTAACCAGCTTACGAACTAACTAAATAACTTACTAACCAAGTACTGGTCGCCGTAGAGTGGAGTCCTTGAGAAGCTAATTGTTTCTCAGCTGGTCCAAAAATTCTTTGCCTTTTATGGACCCCGAAGGTTCACTGCCTGTTCACAACGGACTGCCACTTGTCCCTATCGTATGCCAGATTCATCCAGTCTCTGCCCTCTTCCTGTTTAAGAGCCAGCTTAATACTCCCCGATCTGCGCTTGTTTTCAAAGTGGTATCTCTCTCTCAGGTTTTCCCACCAAATCCCTACATGCACTTCTCCTCTCCCCATACGTGCTACATGCTCCGCCCATTTTATTCTTCTTTATTTCGTCATTCTGATGCTATCTTATATGGAGTAGAGATCACCAAGCCCCTCGTTATATAGTCTTCTCCACTCCCTGTTACAATTTCCCCCTTAGACCAGATATCTTCCTCAGAACACACTCAGCCCATATTCCTCCCTCAGTGTAAGACAAAGTTGCACAACCATATAAAACAACAGGCATTATAATAGTTCTGTATATTTTAGTCTGTTTTCGTAGGTAGCAAAATGGAAGACAGAAGATTCTGGGCCGAATGGTAGCAGGTATTCCATGAATTTAACGTGCACTAAACATCTTAATACATGCAGTTTGTAAGTGCTATTTCCAAATATTTGAACGTTGTCACATTTCCAAAGAATTTATTAACTGTCTTTGTTGCGGGATTTTGTCCTGGATTGTGTTCACGGAGACACGAACATTAACCTGTACGTATTTCTATCCATATTTCCCATCTAGACCAGTCTCCTTACTAGCGGCCAATGAATCTGCTACGTATTGCATTATGTACCTGTATGTTTTCAACAGTAGCGGAGGCTGATGTGTCTAAAATTTTTACGAAGTGCATAGGTTATTTATCTTAGTAATTAACCAACTTGATGCACAAAATTTTTGTTTTACAATAAGTTTATTTCGTAGCCTCTACATTTTTCGAGCACATGTAGAAGCTACGAAATAAACTTATTGTAAAACAAAAAGTTTGTGCATCAAGTTGGTTAATTACTAAGATAAATATACTGAAATGCACGGTCAGCAAAACATCAAAATTTGCATAGGTTATGTAGCGTATAGTGATGAACTGCGATTGGTGAATTAGGAAGGTAGAGGAAATATCGGTGTGGATGACGGGGGGGGGGGGGGGGGGGGGGGGGGACTTGACGGAGGGGAGGGGTATGCTTGTGTG
>Ga0123357_10010835_pt1 | contig 11630 bp, 9 predicted proteins | sample TergutEmb28metaG_FD_89873 | JGI IMG/M metagenome (GOLD analysis project Ga0123357, IMG submission 89873) | Embiratermes neotenicus P4 segment gut microbial communities from Petit-Saut dam, French Guiana - Emb289 P4 | ecosystem: Host-associated > Arthropoda: Insects > Digestive system > Gut ...
CGGCTGTCCATATCAGCCATCATCAGGTACGGCACGAATACACAAAAAGAGCGACGAGGTGAAGCCTCTCCGCACAAACACGAGGTATAAATTTGTTATAAATAAATTATAATAATTATATTTCAAAACGGGATAAAAATTATTATAATTAGCAACATTCCAGGTTTGGCTAACATCAGACAACAACCTACCCTTTAGCGTGTATATAAGTATGTTCATTTGAGCGCATCTGCAGTGTATTTCACTAAATATTTACCGGAAATAAAAATGTCTCTGAAGTCGTTGTAAATAAACACAAACAACAATATATATGTCCACCACTTTTTTTCCATTAATCCCGCAAATTTTGAGACCGTTTAAAAAAATAGTTACGTGTACTAGAATCGTCCCTAAATGCTCGCGGACTGAGTTGGGTCAATGAAAAGACGTGCTTGGTGTAGGTGAAATCGAGACGTGGGGCATCTTCAGGACTGAAAATAGCAGGCACTTGGAGGTGCATATTTATTTGTTCGACTGTTCAGAATGTCTTCAGACATAAAAATTTATACCATTTCTTTCAGAGATAAGGGCAGTGAAGTGATAAACTACGGTGTGCTGGATCCCACTGGTTTCTGTGACGGTCTGTACTGCTCTTATGGCCGGTCGAAACTTCATCCCACTAAAGTCGCTGTCGAAGTATGTGTTTGGAAATCGGCAACAGCCTGTCGCTTGCCTTTGAATGCGGACTCTTTTATATTCGTGTTCGGTTGTTTTTCCGAGCGACCCGTCAAGCTGTTTAGTATTCAGGAACGGAGCTCTGCACTCTCCAGGGACCAGCTATCTGCACATACCACAGCAGACAAACTAGGAAAGGGTCAACACTGAATTGGCATGGCAGAAATTCACCTCACTCTGGAATTACTTTGTGAAGGATAAATTGATAAAACCTTCACGGGAAGGACTCAACCTGCATTTAACAGTAGTCCCGTGAGGGGGTCTTGTCCCACGGAAAAAAGAACTTATTGCGTTAGCTCTCCGGTGCAGCCGTATTTCTATCACTAAAGGCTTCTCTTGCTCAAACAAATACAGAATTTTTGACCTCGTGATATTGAAGGAGAATCTAAGCTTGAAAATGCTGCAGTGCTGGGGTGTCCAAACTGACGCATCCCTGTAGCTTGAGTACGAAATTAAAAACCAAAAATGAGTGGGTATACTTCTGCATGGCTTGGCTGTACGTGAACCCGTGCTTAATATTCTGTAAGGCATCATGCCTCGAAGGTGCCCATACACTGTACAGCGTGCCTGTTTCCTATTCAGGACATTCAAGATTAAATGTTGGTCCAGAGATCCTTTGTTCTGGCTTATGTCTTCCACTTTTCTGTAAGCACGACAACACATATGTTAGGATAAGAGGTCAAATTAGGCTGCTGCTACTGTATTATGTAGTTCCCAGTTATTTGCTCGCACACTTACGCTGTCTTGCTAATTTACTTGAAAGCGTGGTCAGCTAGACGAACTTCGTGAGCCGCAGTTTAGGAGGTAACCTAGGCGAGACATTTGTGCTTACTTACTTACTTACTTCATGCAGAGGTCTTCATGAAAAACTAATCGGTTCTCAGCTTGTCAAGAAATTCCCCATATTTTATGGAACCCGAAGGTTCATTACCGCATCCACAAGTGCCCGCCACCTGTCCCTAGTCTGAGAAAGCTCGATCCAGTCCGTGCCCTCACATCCCAGTTCCTGAAGATCCATTTTAATATTATCCTCCCATCTATGCCTGGGTCTTCCAACTGGTATCTTTACCTCATGTTTCCCCACCAAAATCTTGTATACACCTCTGCTCTCCCCCATACTTGCTACATGTCCCGCCCACCTCATTCTTCTCGATTTGATCACTCTAAAAATATTGGATGAGGATTACAGATAATTAGGCTCATCATTATATAGTTTTCTCCATTCTCCCGTTACTCCGTCTCTCATAGGCCCAAATGTTATCTTCAACACCCTATTCTCAAAACCCTCAGCCTACTTTCCTCACTCAATGTGAGCAACCAAGTTTCACACCCATTCAAACAACACGCAAAAAGGCCCTTGTAGTAATAATATAAAATAGTTTTACTTTATTTATGTTTTATTTATTTCATCGAACTATAGTAATCTGGTATTAGCTAGTTAGGAGATTTATCTCTTTGGAAAATGTTTTAAAATATGTTCGCATTCAGCTTCATTTACATGCAAACTATCAGAATATAATTCTTTAAAGGAAACTTGCGCAATTCGCACATGCAACTTTCACGAAAAGCGTTGTGGCCACCCCTGGTATACAGTTTGAGATACTGATAGCTAGCGTCATTAAATAAATAAAAATAACTGATTTACTTGTAGTTTACTTAACGAAGCTTCCAGTGTCTCAGAATATTGAAAGAATTGTAGTTGGTAATGACGTTGGAAGATACGACAGGAATAGGCAGGCATCTAATTCAATGTAATGTATAATTCAATGTAAAGACTAATTCAATGTAATGTTGAATTCATTGTAATGTCTAATTCAATGTAAAGTTGAATTCGATGTAATGTATAATTCAATGTAATGTCTAATTAAATGTAATATCTAATTCAATGTAATATCTAATTCAATGTAATGTCTAATTAAATGTAATATCTAATTCAATGTAATATCTAATTCAATGTAATGTCTAATTCATTGTAATGTCCCAAGACCTGCCTACAGGGAATGAGGAAAGCCAGTTAACCAGCTCGTGATTTGAACCGGCCACTTACTTGCTAGAAGTTAGGAAGCCTGGCACCTGGGCCAGATCGCTGTTTCAGACAGAATGAATAACCGGGGTGCAGAGAAAGTAAAATACTTATAGATTGTTTACTGAGAAAGGAAATGGTCAATAACGCGCATGAGCGGGAAGTTTCTTAAAAATAGACCTTGTGCTAAATGGATTTATGAATGAGTTAAATAGCTGATAGAAATATTTCTGAACTAACTACGTGAGCCAATGTAATTACGTCACAGGGCGAGTGGGACAGTATCCGATTTGTGGTTGTCAGGACGGGCTCACAACATTCTGGCAGATTTCTGAATTAGTACTTCCAAGTCTATTTATGTATCTGTCTGTTGAATGCGTCTTCATGTCTATTCCCTCAGCACGTGGAAGCAATGTGCACTTTTTCTTAAAAGCCATTAATCTAAAAAAAAATCGCCAGTAATTCAGGATCTCAATGATCTAAGAAAATACTTACGCATATTAATCGTATTAAGTGGTCTTGATATATACGAAAGGATCTTGTTTGCGTATTTATTAATGAGCAAATAGCAGTGGTCGCGCCTGCGGCCGCTCGTTTGCTGAAATTGCGAGTTAGAATCCCGAAGGGGGCATGAATGTCTGTCTCTTGTGAATGTTGGATGTTGTCAGGTACAGGTCTCTGGATCAGGCTGATCACTCTCCATACTAGTGCAGCAGAGTGTGGTGTGTCCAATGAGTGTGATCGGGAAACCACATGCAGGGAGGCCATGAATAGGAATCGGTTCCAAGCGTTACAAAAAAGAAATTAATGATTTATCCGACAAAGATATCGGTATTTCAGACTAACTAAATAGTGTCAGGTGTTAGAAAGATTACTGAATAATGAATAGGACGGGGAACAAGCCGATGCTGACCTAATTTTAGTTGCTAACCCAACATTTGTCTGGAGGGACTGGGATAAACTACGACAACCTTAGGATGGCCGGTATTTGAACCGGGATTTTAACTCTGGACCTCCTATATATTAACAGAAGTGCCACCTATAAAAAAGTGACATGCCCTGTAACTGACTTTCTTTGACTAGTAGCATATGGCACACATTTCAACAGCATCCTAATGCCTCCGCTTAGATCTTTGAGGTTTTCTTATTTCAGTATACGAACGCTCGGGCGTTCATCCACTCACTTGCCCGAAAAAAGTTGCGGAAAGATCTGCGGTCTTCTGGGATGTTACACAGCGTCTCTTGGTAATTCCTTACCGAAGTTTCTGGACAAGCTACTTGTACAATATTCATGTACTAAGAAGGAAGATGAGACCAGCAGATGCTCCGTAATATCCCAGAAAAGCGCAGATTTCATGTACTTCGCGTCGAAAACCTGAAATCAAGTTGCTGAGTTTATTCTTTTTTTGTGCAGGAAGAAAAAAAGTTTAAATAAGGCGTTTTAATGGAGATGCTTGCGTCACCCATTATGGGGGTTGTTTTTAAAAATCTATGTCGCTAAAATCCGCCAAAGTATTTGGTCTGAAACTCCGTCGTGGTATTGATGGTATCGTGTTGCCTTAATTCTTGAGTTTCGTGTTTATCGCTGCTTCAGACGTCTGGCATAATGTATTGGCTGGCCTCTTGACGTGCTGTATTATTAATGTCATTCCTATAAGTTCGTGTTTGTTTATAATTGTTGTTTGATATATCGGTTGAATATAAATACAGTTTTGAAACTAAATTTTGCTTCTATAAGCCACGACATGTCATTAGAAAAGCTGACGTAGCCGACTCGAAAGAATCGTTCAGCGATTTCTCTATTACTTGTTGTTGACCTGGATTCATATTACTGACGGCGTGGCTGCATGCCAAAGTGGGTAACATCAGGGGTGCACTGGCTTCCCACCAAACATGTAACCCTGTTACAAGTGATATACAGACACTGCTACCCCTCCCCCACCTACATACACTCTTTCGTTTTATACCTAATTTTTTGTCCCTATCTTCGGAACTACCAAGCCTTTAAAGCACAGTGCTTATTCTCTGCACCATCTGCTTCAACAAAGAGCGGTTTTCAATTCACCCACAAAAAGTAAATATGAGGATCGTAGGATTCTCCAAATTTACTGGTATTTCCCTAAGCATTTTTTGCTAATAGGCCTTTGTGGTAGTGAGAGATTTTCAAATATTATGTAGCTGAAATTCAGGCCGCAAATATTTAAGGAATTATGTCATCTCTTCTTCAGATTCGGACACCTTTTCTTAATTGATTACATTATTAATCTGAACGACTCACTATGGGCTGGACCGTCCGGGGATCGAATTCCGGCGTGGGGGAGAGATTTCCGCATCCGTCCAGACCGACCCTGGGGCCTAAACAATCTCATATACAGTGGGTACCTGTTCTATCCAGGGGGTAAACCGGCCAGGGCGTGGCGTTGACCACCCATACCTATCTAGCGGGGAGGTTAAAGAAAGAGTAAAGCTATACAACTACCCCCCCTCTGGGCCTTCGTGGTCTGTTCTGGGGTGAACTTTACCGTTTTTACGTTTACATTTAATTCATAAGTAAGTTGTATTAATTATTTTTAAAAGCTCCTAATTGTGTTCTGACGGGTTGATTGCGCAGTCCTGTACGAAGCAGTTGTACGTGGTACGTTCTGACACGCGCGCGCGCACACAAACACACGTAAATTGTAGTCAGAATTATATTCCTTTATGAGCTCTACACTCTTCTGCGATATTACGCAGCCTGCAGGGGAAATTCCTTACCGACATGTACGACAACCTGTCGGTCTTATCTAGCAGGGCCAAGAAATACAAGAAGAGTTCTTGGATTTCTTGACACCGACACGTTGTCCCGTAACGTCGTTAAAATATTACCAGTAAACGCTGCGCAATATTCCGGCATAGGGCAGAACTCCTCTTCTTAGCGGCTGAATCCTGAAATAAGACACGATCCTTTATCTTTACATTCACACGTAGATCTCTGTAGGGTAATTACCACAGTTCACTCTATCTTCATTTGTCGCCTTCAGATTAATGGAAATATAATTTTAGCTGAACGAGCCGTTTTCAAAATGTCGCCTATCCTGTAAAAAGCGCCATCGTAGCCAGAGAAAGTAACTAAACTAAACTAAAACTAAACACCGTGGCTTTAGTCCGCGAGCGAACTATACCGACAGGGCGGCCGCCGCCGGTAGGCGAAGTTAGTGCCAACTTTTTGCGGATAAAGGGGTGTCACGTGGTTAGCGCAACGGATCCCCACGGCCGTTAATTTCTGTTTTCTGAACCTGGAGCCGCTACTTTTTTTATTCAAGTAGCTCCTCAGTTTGACCTCACGAGGCTGCGTGGACCCCGTTCCAGACCCACTAATACTCAGAAAATCTGGTAGCGCCGGGGATCGAACCCGGGACCTCTGTATCTGTAGCCGGAAACTCTGACCACTAGACCACAGAGGTGATCAGCCAGAAAGTAACAAAACATTAAAGCAGTGAAGTTCTTACATTTTACGTTTCGATACGGATAGGAACGAAACCATAATAAAGAGTACTGTGTTTTTTTTGTACACGACTTAAACTGATCTTATTTCAAGTATCTTTCTTAAACATTTCAAAGCACAGCAGTGTTTGTATGTAATACTTGCTTTAACATCCAAAACTCTGCATTCCGTTACCAGATTATACTTAAATATTTCTTAATATTATCAACAGAAGAGGTGACTATCTGTCTATCTGTCTCTGTCTATCTCTCTATCTGTCTGTGTCTGTACAGTATTAAACAATATTATTGTCTCTCCATTGGTCTTGTCTGTTACGGGGGCCACCCCTAACGTGCTTAACCAAAGGCTCACTAACCTCATTTTACCAATACGCCTGCTGTGCCAGACCCAAAATGGTCACACTAGCCACCCGTTCCATCGTGAGAAAATTCCTCAATGATGAAGACCATTTATCTGATGCAGAGTTTGGAACACCCTAATGATGTCGGCTTATCATGTTCCCGGCTATACGAGTACACACTCAGTTCAACCTCTCCTGACAAAAAACCCTTCCCCCAGCGGATGCTTGATTAAGACCCTTACTATGGGTCTTCAACAACTCCAGGCATAGCCCGAGAATACCCCAAATAATAATAATAATAATAATAATAATAATAATAATTGTCGTCAAGGCACTTGATCCTGCATGGTTTCTTTGACAGCGAAAAAAATGTGGTACAGTGATCGAGATCACGCGATATCAGTTTGTATAAGAGTGAGATTGATGAACCGTAAGACACCGAAAGTTGGTTGAGTTTAGGTTAGGTTCATATAGGTCACATCTTGCCTAGAAAATGTTCTAAACCACGTCACTGAAGGAAAGACTGAGGGAAACATAGAAGGGGGAGTAATACGAGGAAGAAGACGTAGCAGCTACTGGATGACCTTGAGAAAACCAGAGGATACTGGAGTTTCAAAGAGGAAACACTAGATCGCACTGTTTGGAGAACTGGCTTTGGGAGAGGCCGTGGGTCTGTCGTAAGTCAGACTGCAGAATGAATGAATGAGGTCGATTGTGAGCTCTACTTGGCATGAAACTTGACAGAAAATTTGTACATGCTTCTTTTCAACAAGTTAGGTGTTTAACGTAACTAGGTGGTTATTCTGTAATAATTTTAAACTGCAAAATTTTCGCAGATTGCTGCACGGAGATGCACTTTATGACTATGCAGTGTGATATCTACAGGCTCAGGTAATTATTTTTAGAACTGCAGAATACTCTCAGAATGAATTACTATCAGCACCAATAATGTTTAAGAAGACATTAGTAAAAAACTTAAATTTGAGGCGCGTTCGCGTTAACTTTTCTTGCCGCGGAAAAGCAATAACTATTACATATTATGAGTGTGTGTTTGTGACCTTAGTTATCTAGTATGCAAGGCACATGAGCCGCTTTGTGTTATCCACGGCCTGTCTGGCTCTACGATGTTTGTCCACATTATCTTATAAACGGCACGATCTTCAGAAAAAAAACACTGAACTTAAAATATGTTTTGTGCTGTTCTCTACGCACTTCGTCTGAAACATTTCTCATTCTAAGAAGAATTCATTGAGATGATAACATTAATGTACGTAGGTCTTTATGTAAAATACCCGTTACTCTTGTCGGATATTCATGGCATTTGCATTTTCTCCAGAGATTTTCGAAAAATTATCTAATATAGGTTCTCACAAAATCCGTCCAGAGGGAGCCGAGTTGTTCCACGCGTACGGACAGACAGACAGATAGACAGACAGCTACTTTGAGGCTAATAGTCGCCATTCGAAATTTTGAGAAAGCGCTTAAAAACTATTGAATAAGGCATTTGTCAACTGTGGTTCTGTTGGCTTAATCCTTGTCATTTATTTTTCGTGGCTTATGTTCCCTTACTGTCAGTATTTCAGACAGCACAGAGTGGAATGGAGGACTTGCCTGGTACACTATACCGGAATTTGCCTGGCGGGACTAAACAAACCGCGAAGAAGCTCAGGAGAGCTAGTGTTCAGACCGGCATTCTAAATGGACACCTTCCCAATACTAGTCAGAAACAGTACTCTAAACTCTATCGGTACGGAAGCAGATCTGTTTGGTGTGACGCGAGAAGTTCTGGTTTGACCAGGAGTGTGTGAGTTGAAAATGGCGAATACGGAAATGACGGTGGTCAACTCTGCGAGCGTATGAAAATGTTTACCGAAATATATACTGGAGCAGTTAGTGGAAATGCGGCAGGAGAGCCTACGAGTGCGAATAGTGGGTTTAACACCGTGACAGACCGTCGTACCTGGCGTCTGAAATTGTGGAATGCAGCAATAAGTCGTGCCCAGAAATTCTATGTTTATCCCACTTGTGTAAAAGCGTTGCTGTCAACATTGTCATGCGTGACGTAAAGTTCATTATAAATACTAACAGTATGGCCTGCGAGTATGCATGATACTTCATGCGCATTTGCTTAGGCGTATTGAATAACCGTTTGAGCTTTCTGTTGTCTTCTGAAACTGAATATCGTCTCTAGGTGGAATTTTAATTCGTTTATACACAGGCGAAAACAGTCGCTCTAGTCGAGGTTGAATAAAACCAACACCATCAACTTCGTGAGGATCAGTGTCATCATTACTGACTTCAGGTTTCAAGAATCTGGCGCCTTAAAGTAAATGACTGTTTACACACACACACACACACATATATATATATAATATTAACAACAATGGCATAAATATATAATAGAATTAGTTTATAAATAAAATTAACTCCAGTATACGTGTGCATTTGTTTCGGCCATTATTTTGTTCGTATATATATATATATATATATATATATATATATACGATTATTACAGGGAACATGGATCATAAAACCTGACTTCTTCTTTAGTTTAATTAGCACGTTGCCTGAACGCATATTATTTTTTACAAAAAATAACGTCTACTGTTTTGTATTTAGTGAAGAAATTCACAGCATTCTTGAGCTACGAAGAAAGCTTATGGAGACCGAAATTCCCATAACACCGAATTTCCCATAAGAATTTGGTCAGTGGCTGTGGACACAAATCCATTACCCGAGTTATGTTGGATTCGAAATTGACACTTGCCACGAATATCTCAAAAGTAAAAACGAACAACAGAGGTCTCTCAGTATGACGGCAAATAATCAGCTGAAGGCTGCAGTACAGGCACTGAACGAAACGTAATGTAAATAGAATATACATCAGATAATGGAAACAGGTGGAATAAGAGAATAATGACAGGCACCTGGAGTAAAACAACGAGGAGAACGACAGGAAGTGAAGTGCAAAGAGTGACGAAGCAGAGGAATTTAACACCTAACACCGCAACAAGCTGGCAACTATGGCGAAAAACGACTGAGATCCAGCAACTGGGGGTCCACTGGCAAACTGGTAGATAGATAAATAGATAGATCAAATAGATAGATCAGATAATGGAGTACTTCCAACAGTTCATTTAATGACCAGTAATAAACTCCATGTTGCACTGGGATTTGGAAATGAAGTAAGGATTGCCAAAGGCAGGAGTTTTCCTCGGAAAACTAAGAGAAATCACAAGGCAACCTCACAATTTTTGCTAATAGATTACCGTCCTGGCAGTCGCAGTGCCCTTCAGCGTAATCAATACGGAGCGCCTGTGAACGAGCGAGCCAACTTCCAGCGTGACACTTCTGTCAGAGAAGTTGCCGAAGTAGCACGGGTACACAACATCGGGAACCATGTCGACTTTACTGTGACACAGTCAGCGTGATATCTGCTGTCTGGCAACTCACAGCAGTCACCAAATACTTGAGAGAGCTGCAGTGCCGTAATAATGCGTCCGAAAAGAAGAATGTGATAAAACGTTTGACGGCGAACAAATTGTAGTTCTCTAAGAGAACTGATCGCCAGAAAGATACGATAAAGTTAAGAGCATATTGGCAGAGAAACTTGTGTCTTGCGGTCTATTTCAGGCTTTCACCGCGACGTAGCTGAGAACTACTCTCATTTGGTTATTACGCAGCGAAGGGTGATAATTTATTACCGACGTTTCGGGACAACCTAAAGGGTCCCACCTTGACCCATGAAGATGGGACCGGTAGGTTGTCCCGAATCGTCGGTAAGAAATTACCACTACCCGCAGCGTAATAACCCAGAAGAACGGAGTTCCCCCTTATAAACCGGTATCTTGTTTACATAAACAGAACTTTTCTCTTTCCCATAATTTACCGTGCAAAGAGCTGATTTGGAAATTCTTTTCTGTGAATTGAAACTCATTTATTTTGCCCTCTTGTCTTAATATTTAGCTTATCACTCACATACGATCCTTCGAATCTCCGGGTACTACTTACCCAAAGGCGCGGCGTCACGTCTTTCAATATTTAAATCCCCAGCAACTCCTTTGTGAGGTCCTGAGATCTTTCATATTTATATATCCTGCATATAACGGCCGGTCCCAGTGGCAGCGCCTAAAGCATCGGTCTGCAGGCGCTTGCTTGCTGGGATTATGGGTTTGAATCTCGCCGGGGGTATTGATGTGTCTTTTTTGATTAATGTGCATTGTCCGATAGCGGTCTCTGTGACGGGCTGATCACTCGTCTAGAGAAGTCCTACCGAGTGTGGTGTGTCTGAGTGCGATCGCGAAGCCTCGAAAATGAGGAGACCCTGGCCCATGGAAAGAAAACATACCCTGTAACTGTTGTGGTGTCATTCAACTGTATTGTCAGGTGTCCCTCGCAGGCACTTCTTACGTGTTAGACGTGTTCTTTGTTGAATTCTACAATTGTTCGCAATTGTCTAGTGACAAAATGATGGCGCCATGTACTAACAGCGCTCTCCCTTGAAGCAGACATAATTTTATGTGTTCAGCATTAATGAGCTCATGATGTGACTATGGACAACTGCTATTGGTTCACCGCGAATTTACGACAGAATGCATGAAATTATAAAAGTATAAAAGAATATACTGTAGATTTTAGAGATATCTTAGATCACTACAAACGTTAAGTCACTGATAAATATAAGGAAATGAAGTCAACAAGCACCACATTTCTACTGTTTCTGGGTAAGGTCGTGTTACTGCACATGTTACTGCACACGTTACTGCACATACTACTGCACATGTTACTGCACACGTTACTGCACATGTTACTGCACATATTACTGCACATATTACTGCACACGTTACTGCACACGTTACTGCACATATTACTGCACACGTTACTGCACATGTTACTGCACATATTACTGCACACGTTACTGCACATATTACTGCACATGTTACTGCACACGTTACTGCACATATTACTGCACATATTACTGCACACGTTACTGCACATATTACTGCACACGTTACTGCACATATTACTGCACATGTTACTGCACACGTTACTGCACATATTACTGCACA
>Ga0123357_10010836_pt1 | contig 11630 bp, 10 predicted proteins | sample TergutEmb28metaG_FD_89873 | JGI IMG/M metagenome (GOLD analysis project Ga0123357, IMG submission 89873) | Embiratermes neotenicus P4 segment gut microbial communities from Petit-Saut dam, French Guiana - Emb289 P4 | ecosystem: Host-associated > Arthropoda: Insects > Digestive system > Gut ...
AAACCGGAGGGAAAGAGACCACTGGGGAGACCTAGGCGTAGATGGGTGGATAATATTAGGATGGATCTCCAGGAGGTGGGATGTGGGTATATGGACTGGAATGGGCTGACCCAGGATAGGGACAGGTGGCGGACGCTTGTGAGTGCGGTAATGAACCTTCGGGTTTCGTGAAATGCGGGGAATTTCTTGACTAGTTGCAAACCAGTTAGCTTCTCAAGAAGGACCCTGCACCATGGAGTAAGTAAGTAAGTAAGTATTAACGATTTTGAAACGTAATTGATTTTAAGAGTATAAATTTCAGGTCAAAAACGAACAAAAATACTCTCCAAAGGCCAACTTGATTAAAAAATATCAAGAGACCTGTATAACCGATCAAGGTCCAAATTGGAGGGAGGGTTGAGAGATGATGTTACTTGTATTTCTGAATATAGTAGGTTTAGGTGCTGTAAGTGTCGTAGCTATACTAACGGTTGTTACAGAACATTAGTTGAGCCTCGCATAACCATTTAAGGCAAATTTCCGTTTAACACTTTTCATAGTAATTTGTGCTGATGGGTTTGAGCGCTCAGACAGCCTGGGCTGGTTGCAATACCTACAGTCATGATTGTAGTGCCTGCAGCTAACGAGACAGCACCTGGGACTGATGAGTTCAGTTGATTTGAACAATTCTACAGCGAGGGCATCTACTATGATAATCGGTGCCTTCTGCCTATTAGCAATCTGTGACCAGCAGCAGTAGTAAAATTTGTGTATGTGAGCTATATCAACTGATGATTACTCGAACCAGCACAAGTCTGCAGTAAGGTTTGGAGCAATTGTCTAATGTAGCTGTCTTTTGTCCCTGATTGAGAACGGCTGTATATCTCACGAGACCTAGGGCCATTAACCCCCCCCCCCCTCCCTGCTTCATCCCTGAGAAGAGCCCATGGGATCCTTTCCCTGGCTTTTTAATAACCGACGCCGGGGTTCAGTGTATAGAGGACGGTCACACTTGCAACATCGCAAACAAGTTTCCCTTCGCTCAATACAGTTTCCACTAAAGAGAACTGATGTAAAGAGAACTGTTACTGATCTTAAGGGACGAAAACTCCATCTGAAATGAGAAATATTTATTTGCACCACCGATGTATACTTTGCAGTTTAATCCTTGCTTCTCACATCTGTTCACTTCTGAATAAATATGTCGATACGTTTTCGTTTTCTTGCCTTCTGTTACCTAGTAGATACGACTTTTTCTAAAATAATATAAATAGTATATTTTTTAAGCTCGTGTTTCCGTGCATCGTAATTCAATGTGAATAAAAATCCAACAGATGCAACAGTATGCAGATATTTATTTACTGTAAATCTACTCTACATGTTACGGGTGTCACAGCACCCATCATCAGGAGTATTAAAAACTGTATCCGTAGCCACCGGTACAGGTCATACTACTTGTACCGGTGGCTGCGGTTACAGTTTTTAATACTCCTGATGATGGGTGCTGTGACACCCGAAACATGTAGAGTAGATTTACAGTAAGTAAATATCTGCATACTGTTGCATCTTCACAATAAATAGTATCATTCATACCTCCAGTCACGTTCCGAGAACTTAGGCCAATAGCGCCTTATAGCAAATTTATTTTTAAGTTACTGAAAGCAGGCTTAAACTGGGGTCCTGACAGTCGGTGATATAATTGAACAACGAGCGGCGCTGAGCTATGAACTGTGCTCGGGCCTCCCGAGGCGTCGCTACGCCTTCGCACCTACCTGCCATCTTTAGTTTCCCGAATACACAGAAGGTGTTATGAATTACGGAGCAACTTAACGAAAGAGAAACAAGTCCTCCGCTGTTGTGATCTGCAGGCATCCATCTGCTGCTCCCTCATTCCTACTTTGTCCGGTAGTGAGGCTACAAATCATTACCTTTTGTCTGAGGTAATATAAACTGGAAACTACGCTCCCTCTGGATCGGTTTGGAAACAAATATTATTAGGAAAGTTACACCAGCTTATTTGTTGAAACAGAAGTCTATAATTTGATTTAAAGTTAGTAGCAAACACGGCGAGGGCCGTTTCTTCATTGCTTACTAAGAATCTTGAGTTGCTGCAATACCAAATGTTATCTGGGTGAAGTCTGGTTTCTCAGGGCAGTGACTGAAGGTTATGCTATTCCAGGATACAAAATCTTCACCAAACATGCGCGTACAATTTAATGCTTTAATATGCGTGTTTCACACAAAGTATACAGATTGAACCCCATCTAAGAATCTGCACCTGAATGCTGTCGATGAGAAACATATTTCAGTGTCGGAGAAACAAATGGCACAGACAGTATGCATGCACGGGCTCTTTGTTCGTACAATGTGAAATAGGAGAAGGGCGCTCTTGTAGTATACAGCTGCACCTAACTGAATTTCACTTCAGATTGTGATCTTCTAAGCTTGACGTCATGAAGATGAATACCAGCCTTTCGGGAGAGCAAAATATCTTCATCTTCAGGGTCGACTTTTAAGACGAAGACAATATTTTGCTTTCAAAAATCAAGGTCACGCAATATGACCATCTGAACAACCACTGACGTGGAAACCTGAAAGTTACAAATCGTATTTCACTGTATTTGAATTTTCCTCCCTTCTGCATTGTGTCGTAACAGACGAGAGTGTTTTCCTTCTGGCTTAGGGTGATGAACACAGGCAGCTCTTGGGGACACGCTGATGACAATTTAGACTGTATAAAAAGCCTTAACGTTTTTATTACCACAGCGACTGCTAGTTTGTCAAGGAAGCTTCTGGTCAACAGCAAGAGATTTTCTGACAAAATTTAATGTATCGGTGTGCTGTGTTTATAACACAATCAGTATACGGTATTTTCCTTTTGTGTGTTGAAAGCCAAAAAGTTGTCTCCGTCAAGGTTACTGGGGTTATTTTGTAATTAGAATGGAAAGATGTGGTTACGCCTAAAAGAGACAGTGTTATCAGACAAGGTGTCTGATTTTGGTTGTGGTTCCCTTTCATAGAAAGATCTGGGTCATGTGTGGTCTTGGAGTTGGGCTGAGTACGGTTGCTGCTATAGTATCCTGTCAGAGATAGAGGGAATAGAATTTGAGATGTACAGGTTGTGACGAAAATGTGTGCACAGTGTATTCTTCACTTTCACGTAACAAGACAAACTACTCCCTTGCTGCCATTACCACAGGTATGCAAGCAAATATCTACCTAAGTTGCGGTTAACCGGTTAGTAATGCTGCTTCTTATTCAGTACTTCCGAAATTACATTTTGTGCTGGAAGTCGGCCGAATTGACGGTGGCATTCCTGTCTCTTTTCATTCCTTGAAAGCGAATGCTGAAACGTGGACCTAAATAAAATATCAGTAACTTTACAATACCCTTTTCAGCTGACGTTTAATAAGTATTATTCTCATATGTGCTGCTGGTTGGTAACTTACTCAGTTGACAAAGCGTAAAACAGAGCCTGTCAGCCGGGACACGGGGTATCCTGACTGTCATCTATTTGTATTTTCTCAATTCCTGCAGATATACACCAAGACAGTACCTAAACGAGCCAGCGCCCACTTTCCTCCCAGTCATTTCCAGGCCATCCTTCACCATCTACATTTCCATAAGCAACGTGAACTGATTTTTCTTGAAGTCCTTCCCGAGATCCAGAAATTAAATTGGTGTTTCTCGGTTCCTCTAACTTTAAACGATTTTGTCCATACATAAACTAATTTACTGCATGTAGCATGGTAGCCCAGATGGTCAAAAAATTTGCACTGCGACATCTGATGTCAATAGTAATGCTGCTATAAGCGTGTTTGTTGCAGGATTGCGGGATCGATAGAAACAGCGATGCCTATAGGTTACGTTATGATGTTGGACGCTCTACATGTGTCTACGAAATATGGTTAGTGTTTAAACGTGTTATTTGTGGGTAACTGAATGAAATAAATACGATGGAACGTACTTATTCTTTCCCTTAATAAAATTCCACAAGCTTGTCTCCTTCAGTGCGGCAGGTAACGTTATTAAGTTGCTTTTTTGGTATGTGAGGCTAACATAATCTCGACCATTCATTGTCACATGCTTCAAAAATTTATTTTTTGAACCAAAGGAAGAAAGGAAAGTTGGGGGATTTCATAAATGATGGCGTAGCGCCCAATGTTGTGACAGAATTGAAACAATGAAACACAAGTTTACGGCAGCTGTTGAAACGCCACGAGTGGAAGTTGTTTGGTCCGGATCAGAACGTTGCTTCCTTCTTGATATCTGCCAAATGACAAGAGTTACACATGTTGATCTTTAATTGCGCAAATTCTGTATACGTGTCATCGTTTTGCGCAATGTTTCATTCATTTCTGTCACCATTGTAATTTATGATTGACAACAAATTGAGAGATATGAGGTTCTCGCAAACAAAGGACCGGAAACGTCGCTGTTCTTCAGCCGGACTGCACTGCGTCATCTCGGAAGACATTATTCTTGAAAATCTGTTGGGAAACACATCAAGATGTAATCTGTTGCTCGCTTCATTCAAATATATGACTTCAGGGCTCACATTATTTTGTTCATGAGGAAGACGGTTGGAATGCGGCGTCACGGCGCAGTTTGGGTGTCCATTTCTCTCTGCCCGAGTGCGTTGAACATTGGCTTTTGTTCAACGTCTTGACAGGTGGTTAATACTTCCTCTTGAATTAGAATGAGTAAGTGGCGACGGATCGGTCATACTTCGAGGAAGGGGATGAATCCATTGAAACACAAGCACTGGATTGGAATCCGCTGGGAACCTAAAAAGACCCGACGACTGAAGGAAACCTGAAAAAGGGCCGTTTTGGAGGAAGCAGGCAAAGGAATTTGACGGGCAACTGAATCATATGGAGATGCTTCAGAAAAGCCAGATCTTCCTTAAGGAGCGAAAGGATGTACCGCTACTACTGCTTTTGCTGCTACTACTACTACTACTACTACTACTATTAGATTAAGATTGCTCTGCTTCATTACTCTATCCACTTCCCTTTCCCACATCGTTTTTCCAATCGTCCACTGCATTTCTTCCTTCCGGCGACCAGGTCAATAATCGCTGATGCCTTCTGTTACCTTCCCTGCTCAGCACGTTCCCATAGTGTTTCCATGTGTTATTTTCCGTTCTTTCGACAACTGCTTGCGTTACTTCCGCTTTTTCTCTAATTACTTCATTTCATACTCTTAACGTTTTGGACGTTCTTGCAGCTCTTCTCCAAAAATCCAAGAATAGAAAAATAAAAGTTTTTTAGCATATTTTTATTGCTTTTATTTTACACACTTAGTGGCAAGGTCAAGATGGCATCCCGATCGTTCTCATGCTCTTCCTGCTTGTCTTGCCCGGCGGTTGGCAAGTGAAGAAATGTCCTGAAGAGACATGAAACAAGCACAGAAATATAAGTTTGAAGATTGTTATCTTTCTGTAACATTAATTATTTTGTCATCTAAGGGCGTACTGGCAATAAAAATGGGCTAATGAAAATACTGGCGAGAAGAGTGAAATCTGAACAGTGCCATACTCTGTTCTTATGTATATCGTGAAAAATGTAATTTTTGAAATCCAGAGTCGGAAACGTGTGATGATATTTAAGTTTATAAATTGGTCATGTGGGCAGAGGTAAATCTATATCCAATACTTTTATTTTTCTTACAAAAGGGTTTTAAGATTTCAACGTCATTTACGATTTTGTCGTAATGCTTTTATTTCGCCTATCTTTTGGACAGAAACTTGCTGCAAAGACGGCACGCATTTTCGTAAACGTATTGAACTTCCCAAGTCTAATTAGTTAAAGTGTTCAAAGACCGAAGTCCATCTAAATGATTTATAAAATTCGGCTATTTCAAAGGGAACACAACCGTATATATTTTAGGGAGTAACTAGCTACTGCCCTTCAGAGTAAAAATAGGGTTGTTTGTTGCGTGAATCACATGAAACGTATCAATATATTGCGCTGAAAACTTCAGAGTTTCTAATTGTGCCACCAGATGGTACATATAGTTACCACTAGGCTTTAACAGTTAAATTATACTGTTGATGTAATTGTTCTTCTGAAATGGCAGCTTCTCCCCAAACAATGTCGACTGTTTGGCTCCTTGTTCCTCATTCCCACAACATAGACAGACAGCTGTCACCGTATTTAAGCATCAAACCACACACTGTCAGTCAGTGTTGTGTTGTATTGTGTCAAAGGAACCTCTCTGAACAGAGTTGAACCTTTCCTTAGACCATTCCTTTTAATTCCCCCTTAATATTTCCGCACGTAAGAAGGTCATGCTGAATACAAATTACTGTAGAGGAAGATGAAAAAGGACGCTTCGCTCGCTGGGAATATATAACACTTGTATTGATCGTCGGGACGCTTGAACCAATCAGCGGGAAGTCCTTGTTCCTGCTCCGTTCATATAGACTGATTCATAATTATTTTCCCCATGCGCGTTTGAAAGTTGTTTTTGAAAAGTTCAGTGTGAACTTGTGTAATGACGAGTGCGTAATTACATTCTCCAGGCGAGACTACAATATGTGCTTCATATCATCAGTATGTACGTACTTACACAGTAACGTACATAATTCGATTGTTTGCGCGCGTGCTCGCATTCTGGCGTGTGTTTTCAAAGTTCTCCATGAAAGTATCCAGCTATACTTACTTACTTACTTACTTACTTACTTACTTACTTACTTACTTATTCCATGGAGCAGAGTCCTACTTGAGACGCCAACCGGTTCTCAGCTAGGCAAAAATTTCCCCGCATTTTATGGAACCCGAAGGATCATTACAGCGTTTACGACAGCCCGCCACCTGTCCCTATTCTGAGCCACATAGATCCAGTCCATGCCCCCACATAGCAGTTCCTAAAGCTCCATCTTAATATTATCCTCCAATCTAAGCCTGGGTCTTCCAAGTGGTCACTTTCCTTCAGGTTTCCCCACCAAAATCCTGTATACACTTCTCTCACATACGTGCTACATGCACCGCCCATGCCATTCACGACTTGATCACCCAAACCATATTGGGTGAGGAGTACAGATCATTAAGCTCCTCGTTATGTAGTTTTCTCCACTCCCCTGTTTACTCGTCCCTCTTAGGCCTATATATTCACCTCAGCATCCTATTCTCGCACATTCTCCGACTACGTTCCTCCCCCAATGTGAGCGACCACGTTTCACACCCAAACAAACCAACAGGCAAAATTAAAGTTCTGTATATCTTAATCTTTATATTTCTCCCCAGGTCGTTCTTTAATGATGTCCGTGGTGACTGACTTTTTCAGAATGCCTACGCCGGTCACGTCCTTGTTTACGCCATGAAGGTATATGGGTATGTGAAGACTTAACCTTCATTATTACTAACCTCGGTAATAAGTAGGTGAAGGCAGCGTCACGCTCCAGCTGGCATTCCGGCCATCCTCAGGGTATACAGGAATACAAAAATACAAATTGGCCAACCGTTTCACCATCACTCCATAATAATTACGACTATAATTTATTTTGAAATTATGTAAGTAATATAAATATGTGCTAAAAATGGATAATTATTAGAATCTTTGGACTTAAAATTGCTTAATGTGTGCGTAGTGTATCTGGTGCTTTTTAAAAATGAAGATCAAATGGTGAAGGGTAATGGAAAATGGAAAACGAAATCCAGAGTGTATCGAAAGTACTTGGAAAACTTCAAGAGCAAATTCCCCCACACCAAATGAAGGAAAAATTTTATATCAACGGATGCCAGTAAATAACTTTACATTTTTCACTCCGTGCGTTGTGATATAATTGTTAAGAATTACACCAACAAAATGCATACACTATAATGCTTTAATTTACAAACTCGTACACGTTTTGGAACTCACCGGCCGACCCTTCATCAAGCAGTGCAGCTATACAAAACAGTCGCCAGACCATACTGTCATCTGTGGTGAGATCATCAGTGTGTGATTTAAGGAGGCGAATATGTGCACTGAAATTGTAAAATATTAAATTACAAAAAGTTAAATTGTATGAACAGTGTAAAATATTTTGTCTTTACAATTACATGTATAAAAGTGGTTATACACCGTGTTAAAAATGAGAGGAGTGTAATACAGAAGTCGTAAAGGTTAAATTTAAGTACGAATTATACAATATAAATAAACAAAATCTACCTTTTCTAAACTAATACTATATTTTATGGAGTCTTCTACATGTTTCGAAACCAAGGATTCCCATTCAGGAAGACGGTCGTATATACAGGTATGGTATAGTGTGTTTTACATGCATTAGTATAAGTATGTACAACCGTTTTCCTGAAGAAGAACCTTCGGGTTCGAAACATGTATAAGACATCAAAAACATTAAAAATTAAAATATTAATTTAGAAGAAGTGCGTCTTGTTAGTTGATACTGTATAATAATATTACAATCCACGGTGCAAAGACGTAAAATTTAATACGTAATTCCAGTTGCTGTACCTACCGATAAGCGGAGCTCTATAGACTGGACTGTGCTCACAGTATTATGGTGCGGAAGGTAGGCTGGGAGACAGGCGTACGGAGTTTGATTGTGTTTATGGCGACGTAATATGAAGGTCAAGTTTGAGCTGATACATCGGGTTACGTTCTGCTGTGTTTTGTTCCGGAACAAGTTTGTTATGAAGACAATGCGAGTGGATATAAAACTGTTCAAAGGGAATTAGTAACGGGTCGATTCTTTTTGTTATCGTTCTCGTAGAGTGGGAGGAGTGGGAATGAGTGAATGAGTGTCACAGAACATCTATATGCAGTCATTTTATGTTCTGTGGGATGGTTTGAGAAGAAATTGGCAGTTGTATTGGTGCTAGTAGCTTTAGGACTTATGTCAATATCAGTCTTGCCTTCCTTTCATATGAGCAGTAAATCTTAAAATTTATTTGTCCGTTATCTTCGTATGTTGGACTAACTGTAATATTTTTGTGTATTTGGTTTGTGTTGGAGGTGATGATCTGTGTGCAGTCAGGTATAATCGTGATGTCATCTACATAACATGCATGCGGAGTTACGTTTCAGGTCTCAAAAAAAAAGTTTTATATCTTTGTTTTCAATGGCATACCCAAGAAGTTTGTTGGGGGGGGGTTCAACAAATTCAGTTGAGGACAAAGGACGGAGCGAACAGGGATCTGGGGGCGGTAGCCCCCTAGTCAGGGGTTCTGGAGGCAGCTGTAATTTGGTACAAGAAATTTCATTCCATATAGTAAAATTTTCTTAATTTTTGGTACTTTAAGGCTATTTATGATGATAACCAATTTATTTGTCATTGCTGATGTAAAACAATTGCGAACCGATGGTAGTTTTAGAATTTTACTGCCTTTTTCCGAACATCTTGGGGTGTTGGCTTCCTAAATTCAGCCATTTTTAACAGTTTTTAAGTCGGTTTGAGTTTGGCAAGATTTTGGAGGGCCTTCGGAATTTCGGGGGGGAGTTTGAATCCCTCCCCCCCCCTTCGGTACGCCATTTTTTTTTCATCAAATTTTATAAATATTTCAGCCGCTGTACTAGAAATTGAACTCACAGCCACTCCTGTCTCCGCTTGATGTACATTACTTAAAAATATAAACTAGTTATGTAAGAGGGCCGTTTTATTTGTTATGATATTTGGTGTATTAATTGTGGTTCGGTGTTTCTTAGCTGGAGTAACGATTTTTGTGACATTCGGTACCTCTTGTACAGGGATGTTAACAAAAAGATACTTTCTATCGTACATGATGAATTTGTGGTTTTCGTTAATTTTAAGATTCGTTAGATCGTTTGCGAAATTAATTGGGGAAGTTATGTTGGTTATTAAATATAAATTATTCGATTTGCACTCTAACAAGAAACTTAGCCACTTTGACATTCCTCTTCGCCTCATAGTCAACAATATCAGAGCACCCGCCTAAACAGTAAAACGAAGAGACACTTCACATATGCGTTTTGATCCCTGTCAGACCATTCCCAACCATTCCGGGACCTTTGAAAGTGTCCGAGAGTACAGGATTAGTTTGTCCATTCGTGCACTGATCCCGGTGGAGGATGTTTTGGGATCTTGTTTGAATTTTGGATTGATAAACGATACAAAATCAATATGTTGGGAACTTGTACTATATTATATTATGCATGTATTTTTATTAGTTTTGATTAAAATATTGCATAATTAAGGTACTGCTTTTTGAATGTAATATTTAAGTTAAACCCACAAGCCGCGAGCTGCCAGGCGTACGGCTACACGAACGCCTTTCTTTGTTTTGGTATGAAGAACTCAGTACTGAACTTTGTCGAAGCGTTTTAGATCCTTCCTGTATAATGCATTTGTTTGAGAAAAGGGTGGATCGAACCTCGGTCGCTGTAGTCAGGGAGATCCTTCTGCTGCTTGGACTAGGATCATGGCATGTACATGCAAGCTTCTGTACAGCACAATCAAACAAGAACGAGAACAACAGAAATAATAATAATAATAATAATAATAATAAACACGCCAAATACGAGACAGTCATTACCAGCAGTTTAATATCAACTACTGTCTATATCAAAGAAGATATGAGAGGCTCTTCACATTCTTATACCCACCTTGACAGCTGGACGCCCAGCATTTTGTTTATTCCACCACATATTGTTTCTGCTGCTTGCAGTTTTGTTACTTTTAAGATGTACAAATTTAAAGTAACACGTGGATTCTCTGCGGACTGATAATACTGTATTTATTACGTTGCGACTGTATTTGCGTTAACCTTTCCCTGTCATAAACGTGGCACAACATTTAGTTCACTGGCTGCCTGTTTCAACCAATCTGATGTTTTCCGAAGCCCTTGCGGTTTTCGAGACTTAAACAAAATATTTGTGTCATTTAAATATTTACATTTCATTGGAGTTCCCACGAAGTCATAATTGGATAACATAATTGGCAAAATGAAGATGAACAATGAAACATTTTGCTGATGTGGAGCCGAGTGTCAGGCATAAGGTTCCAGGACAAATAAATGTGCTGGGTTCAATATATGCGTGTGGTACCCTGGAATGCCGGGGCCAGTGTGTGTGGGTTGCAGTAACACGTTCCGGATTCATTCCATTCACGGCGTCGCTGCTCATGCCGTCGGGGAAGGGGAGGGCTGTCGGGGAGGCGTCAACCGAGCTGCTGAATGGATGGCTGCGCGCTTCGTATCCTGTAGGGTTGGCATTAACGGTCAGTGGCACCTGGCGCCCTGCCACACTGAAACAGCGCTTTCAATACGTTGTGTAGCCATTGGCCATGTTGGGGTTTCTAGTATCTTTTTATACAACAATGTAAAATCGTGTATCACCCAAGTATCAGATTAACCCTTTGACGCCTAACGACCACTATAGTGGTCGTACCGCACCGCTAACCTCTAAACGTTGCATTTTATATATTATTTCAACAAATATAGGTACTGAATGTTTTAAACATGGTATACACTGTCCGTTTTTTTTCTCTCTTCAAAATGCAGTTTGTTTCATAATTCTAAAATATTTGGTTCCTGTTTTATTCACATTTTACATGCAGTGTGAGTAGTAAACAGGCCCTTTGGGCCCGCCGATGGTGAAGAAATACCTGTGAAAGTGAGTCGAAAGCCTAGAATTGAACAAATGTAAGTTTTCTCTAGGGGGCGTAGTAGGCGTATGGGGGGCGT
>Ga0123357_10010837_pt1 | contig 11629 bp, 9 predicted proteins | sample TergutEmb28metaG_FD_89873 | JGI IMG/M metagenome (GOLD analysis project Ga0123357, IMG submission 89873) | Embiratermes neotenicus P4 segment gut microbial communities from Petit-Saut dam, French Guiana - Emb289 P4 | ecosystem: Host-associated > Arthropoda: Insects > Digestive system > Gut ...
TCTACTTGGAGAGTACGTCAGTGGGCAGGAACAACTATTGGAAGCGACGGAACTATCCCTGCAACTGATAACTATCACATCTGGCTTATGTCAGGTGAGCAGAAGTGGTATCTGCCAGGTACAAGTGAACTTGGTGACGTTGAATACACCGGCGCTGTAACAGGAGGAAACGGAAACACCACAGAAGAGACTCTCGCATCTGCTCCTGTTGTTCTGCTGACAGAGTATCAAGCTCATCCTGAAAACTATGATCCTGCCACAGGCTTTTGGATACTTGACGATACCGCAGACGGTAATGGCTGGTGTTACTGGTCTAAGCTTCTTCCTGCAGGAAAAGCAACCAACCTTCTTCTTGATAACGTTACCCTTGATCCGGAAAACAAGCCTGATGATAACTATGCCTATAACATTGACGTACGTCTTCAGGCAGCTAATAAGACTGAAGCTTATAAGCTTGCAGATAAAGGAGACATCTCTGAAGCCGCACAAGAGCTTACTCATGACCTGGCAGCAGATGTAGTAACCACACAGCCTGACGGAAAGCTTGTCAGAAACATTTCAGGAAACATCTGGGAAGAACTTGATGATAATGGTAACTCTTTGGTTCCCCGTCAGTTTATCTATGACGGAGACGGCTCTATCGGCAAAGATAAAGAGTACTCAGGAGACGAACTTGCCTGTGACAGGAATGGCGTTATTGCTCTTGCAGGAGGATTGTTTGTTAAAGGTACTGACAACCCCAATGTCTTTGAATCAGTAAACCAGGACGGGACGTCAAAGGCTCCGAAACAATATGTCTTTACTCCAGATAAGAACCCGGAAGACTATGTCTACGATGAAGCTCCTATGGTTACGGGACGGGACGGACTGAACTATCTTAAGGTAGACGACACTACCTATATCTGCACTGAGAACGGACTGGTGATGATTACTCCGGATGCAAGTACGCTTCCGGGTGGTCCCGATGATGTGGTGCAAACTCCGACATGGCCATCTCCGTTGGTCTCCCCACAGCCGATTAAGTTCAGGGTGTTGCCGATACCCACTCAGGCTCCAGGAGACACCTATCAGACACAAGTCGAGTTCGATGACCCCTCTCAGGAGGCCGCCGCTAAGCCTTTGCGTTATATTGCTCTTGACGTTTCGAGTGCCATTTCTATTAATCAAAATGGAGTGTTGTCTATTGGTCAAACTGCCCCTAGCATGAGCTATGCTTTTTATGTAATTGCTGCTGATGGTTCTTTTCAGCAGCCGAGTGTTCAGGTCCAACCCGCTACGACAATTACGGGGGCTACATACCAAGCGACGAGTTTCGCTCCTCAGACACTTGATGATAGGCGTGTTAATAAAGGCAAGAATACTTCATTGGGTGTTTCGCTTTTGAGCTCTGACTCGACTAATGTTTTTAATATTGCTGGTTATGCCTATACTATTCAAGGCAACGCCTTAGGCTGTACGCTTACTCCTAGTGGTCTATTTGCAGCTGGAGATACCCTGGGGACTGTAATGATAAAAGCTGAAGTTTCTTGTGTAAATAAAAGCAGCAGCACTATCCAGGTGACCGATGGCGATGGCAGCACCTTCCAAGTTCTTGCAAGTGATCCCTATACCATGACTGTTGTTTTTAATGTAATTGTAAATGATCCCGCTGCTTATTCTGCAGAAGTTCCACCTTATATAACTAAGCTGACTGATTTAGGTGTCACTTCATGGAGTGATGTTGAACCGGCGTCAGATTATGCAGGCGGAAATGGAAGTAAGGGCATGCCCTATAAGATTAGTAGTGTTCGTCAGCTGAAGAAGTTTGTTAACGGCAAAGGTGATAATAATGGTTATGCCAAATACTTTGAGTTAACTGCAGATATGGACTTTACTGGTGCAGATACAGTAGATGGTTATTTACTTGGAACTCTTTATGGAACTCTTGATGGTGCAGGTCATGTAATCAAAAACTTGAACTCATCTTCTGGGATTCTTGGTAGTGTCTATTATGGAACAGTGAGCAACTTTGGACGTACAGGAGGTAGCGTAACTCCTGCTGGCATTACGAGCGCGTTTGTTGGCGTGCTTGGTTATGGTGGCAAGTTGATTCGTTGCTACAATGCAACAAGTTTTACTAACAGTATTAATGCTGCAGGAGGCTTGGTGTGCACTACCGCTAATGGTAATGCCACTATTGATCACTGTTATAACACAGGGACAATTTTATCGCAGAGTGCAAGCAGCGCGGGCGGCTTAGTTAGCTATGTGCGAAGCAATGGTGGCATGCTTACTATTAACGATAGTTATAATGCTGGTGATATCTCCGGTTCTGCGAACGTTGGTGGCATTATTGGTAATTTATCTGCAGTCTCAGATGGCCAGACTGTCAATCTCAATAATGTCTGCAATTATGGCCGGATTATCAGAATTTCTGGTGCTTACCCCTCATCATTTGGCGGTATTATTGGCAATATTGCCGTCCCGACGGCTCCCAGTTACCAGAAAGCTACCTTGACTGGTGCGTCCTATGTATCTGGGTGCATTTACTACAACACAACGCAACAGCCTGATACTGACATTGGCAGTCGTCCAGTAACTCCTGCGACATGGCCGACAGGTATCACAGTTACCGGTATGGGAACTCCTAACCTGACTGGGCCTGTCCCGACGGGCTTTTTGCCTTAGGACGTTGCGCACCTAACCTTTGGTGACCAGAAGCAACCCTTCATTGCTTCTTATCACAGGTTCCTTGGGGGAGCAGCTTGCATCTCACCTTAACAACGAGCTGCTCCCCGCAACCGGGTGGCCTGCTTCTTTTCCCCCTGGAGGCAGGCTGCCGCTCGGCTCCTTGTGACGGTGACAAAAGGGTCAGGCCCTTTTTGTCACCGGGGTCCTTGTGGCGCTCGTTACTCTGGAGCAGCTCGCTTTGTCTTGGCCGGGCTGTTCCAGAGTGGCGAGCGCAATGCAGCTTCGAGGTGGCACCGCTCCGGATGGGTGGGGCGTCGGGGGTGTGCTGGGGGGCTGGTGGATTTTGCTTCCTGGGGCGTATCTTCGTGCTACACTGGGGCAGAAGAGGAAGGAAAATCTGATGGGCATTATGGATGCGGCGTTGCACCTGGCAGGCATGCAGCCACTGAAGACCGGGCGGATCGAATCCGAAGATATCTTTGCGCTGAGGAGCGTCGCCAACAACGCGTTCCTCTTGCCACTGAAAGCGGGCTTCCTCGCCATCGACGCGGGTAACAGCTCCCGTGACCTGCAAGAGGGCTGCGCAGCGCTCAAGATCAGCCCCAACAAAGTCACCGACCTGCTCCTGACGCATGGCGATCTGGATCACACCGGCGGGCTGGACGTATTCCCGCAGGCCCAACTCTATATTGGGGTGCGCGAGCTGGGGGAGCCAGACGCAACCGGTCGCCTGATCACAACCAAGGGCCGTCGCCTGCCGGAAGGCCTCAGCCGTGACAGCTTCGTGCTGCTTGAAGACGGACAGCGGCTGCAGATCGGCGGGCGCGAGATCGAGTGCATTGCGACGCCCGGTCACAGCCCGGGCCAGATGGCCTACCTGATCGACGGGAAGTACCTGTTTGCCGGTGACGCCTTCAAACTGAAGAACGGCACGCCAGAGCCGCACCCCTTCAGCGTTGACGCTCAACAGAGTAAGGCAACGATCGAGGCCCTTTTCAAGCGCATCCCTGAAGGCTGCCTGGTCCTGACCGCTCACTTTGGTATGCTACGAACGTGAGTTTTCTGGTAAAATGCTATGGCACGTAAGCCAGCGTGGCGCAATTGGCAGCGCAATTGATTTGTAATCAATAGGTTATCGGTTCGAGTCCGATCGCTGGCTCCATCATTTACCTGCGGATTTGATTTTACTATCGTTCACAGTGCCGCTACGGTAAGAATTCGGTAAGAAAATTCTGAAAAAAATGGCTGATTTACGCGTTAAAACTATGCTTCATGATTTCATCGAAGATATCAGCTTTTTTCAGCGTGATTGCTTAAGGCCGAGAGCTGCCCTGTATACTGTAGGTGTATATCTTCAGCATGAAGGGCAAAAAGGAAATGAGCAGTAACGCACCGTTAATATATTTGGACAACTGTTGTTTTAAGCACTAACTTTCACCGATTACCCCGATAGCTCGTTAACCTTCATGTAAATTGACGCCGGAATTCTGAGGAAAACCGGCGTTTTTTGTTGCAAAATATCGACAAGTGTGTCATACTACATATATACCTGTACAGGGCGATATGGAGGCATATGATGGCTTTTCCGGACTGGGTCTTACAACAGAAGAAGCGAGGTTATGAGATTAAGTGCATCAGAGGCAACTACTACCTCTACAAGCTTAAAAGCAAGTGGGACCCTGAGCGTGGCAAAGCCAGAAAGGTTAGCGGTGAATACATCGGGAAAGTAACTCCTGACGGTATCGTGTTAAAGAAAAAGAAGGTCGATGCCAGCGCGCCGGTATTTGCCTTAGAGTTTGGGGCAGCCAAACTTGTTGAGTCGCTTTCTGGCGACGTCTTAGATATCTTAGCGACCCACTTTCCTAAAGATATCGCCGAGCGCATCTATGTCACCGCCATGATACGCCTCATTTCCCCGTGCCCTTTTAGCAGAGTCGCAGACCACTATGCGACATCGTGGCTTTCCTGCGACATGCCAGGCCTTGCCCTCTCACCGTCTTCTATAACCTCACTTTTAGATATGATTGGCAACAATCGCAGCGCCGCCGCAGCGTTTATGCGCGATACCTCAGGGCGCTCTCCTTACTATCTGGTAGATGGCACAAGAACGGTGACGGCCTCAGATAACATCTTCAGAGCTGAGCGGGGGCACTCGCACACAAAGGGGTTTTTGCCCCAGATTAACCAGGTCTATGTCATGGGAATATCAAAGAGCGGCGGCGTCCCGGTCTTTTATAGAAATGTAGCCGGTAACATCCCTGATGTCACAGCCCTTAAGCTCACATTAAAAGACGCCGGAATAAAAGATGCGACTTTTATCGCCGATACCGGTTTTGCCTCGGCAGACAACTTCAGCCTGCTTGGAGACATTGGGCTTGACTATCTGGTCCCGCTTAAGCGCAATACCACCGAAGTCGACTTAAGCGAGGTAGTTTTTAACGAGGTGTTTACCTATCACGGCAGAGCTATATCAGCGTGCTCTATAACCAAAGATAAGCATCGCATTGTCGTATTTCGCGACGAGAAGCTCAGGAGCTGTGAGATGGCTGACTTTGTAGGGCGCGCAGAAAAGGCTAACGCCGCAAAGATAGCTAAGAAGAGATATGACCCTGCCAAAGACACCTTGCACGACATCGCGACTGAGACCGCAGAAAAGACCTCGCAGTTCGGTGTCATCATAATTCGTACTTCAATTACAGCTACCTCATCTCAAAGTATCTATGAGACTTACAAGCTAAGGTGGCAGATCGAGGAGCTATTTGACACTATGCGCAACGTCTGCGAGCAAGACGCCAGTTACATGCACGACGACACAGGCTTTGAGGCTTGGTCTTTTATCGGGCATATAACACTGATGGTTGCCTGCATGATACTGGCGCTGCTTAAGGAAAAGAAACTTTCAAAGATCTGGTCGCTTGCCGGTATCTTAGATCACCTGTCGAGGATCTATGCGGTCCAGGTCGCAGATGAGTGGAAGGTCGCAGAGACAACAAAAAAGACTCGTGATCTGGCAGCAAAACTAGGATTGGATTTATCTATCAGTTAACGTCCTATCGGGGTAACTGCTGAAAGTTAGTGATTAATCGTCCATACGATAATCAGAGCCAGCCTCGGATAGAGCTTGAAACCCGTGCGAAGCTCTTTGTCCAGCGCTTGATTGCGGAGAAGGAGCTGAGTCTCGTCGTTTCCTTTATGTCGGAGATGGAGAACGAGGCTAATCCATTCGTTGAACGCAAGCACTCAATCGACGACTTCTTCCAGTATGCAGTCAAGATGGTTCCATCTACTGCCGAGGGTGAGGGGCTCGCTCAGGAGATCGTCAAAGGTGGCCTGAAGACGAAGGACGCAGCTCATCTCGCTTGCGCGATAGTTGGCGGCTGTGGTTACTTTCTGACAACCGATGACCGTCTGCTTGCATATAAGGATGATAGAATTAGTATTATGAATCCAACGGAGTTTATCTTACTGTGGAGAGGAGGCCAGCAATGAATGAGACTGTACTGAGAAAGAGTGGTATGCAATACCTGATTGAGAAGTTCGGTGTGGTTGATGCTGAGCGCTTCATCTCTCTGATGATAAAAGAGAACTTCGATTACACTGAGTGGCAGAAAGACCTCTTTGCTGATTTGAGTGTTGAGGAATTGTTTGCTCGCGGGCGCGCCGCTCAGAACTAATCTATAAACGAATCCAAGTCAAGAAAAAGTCAAGAATCTTGAGCAAGTTCGGTGGAGCTCAAGCATGTTCAATAAAGCTCCTATCTGCGGCGATAGTGCTCGGTAATGCTCGATATTGCATTGAGCGCGTAATTTGTAATCAATAGGTTATCGGTTCGAGTCCGATCGCTGGCTCCATCTGCGGGTCTACTTTCCGTCTAAGCTGCAATTTACACAGTCCATTTGTGCTACAATGTAAGACGTAATATGACGTAACCAAGGGAGCAGACTGATGTCCAGCACTACCATGACGATCCGCCTTGATGCAAGAGAGAAATCTTTGATTGCGGCTTATGCAAAGACCTTCGGGGCCTCAGTTTCAGACTTCATGCGCACAAGCGCGCTGGAACGTATTGAAGACGAGCTGGACCTGAAAGCCTGGGAACAGGCAAAGGCCGAGTTCGATAAGAACCCGACCACTTATTCGGCGGTAGAGATAGCTGCAAAATATCTCTGATGTGGGCCTTGACGTTTTCGGCTAAAGCCGAAAAGCAACTGGCAAAAATGGATGCGGACGTCAGCCGTATCATTGTTTCGTGGCTACTCAAAAACATCGACGGATGTAAGGATCCACGTTTTCAGGGCAAAGGATTAACCGCCAGTTTATCTGGTAAGTGGCGTTATCGTATAGGCGACTATCGAGTGCTTTGTGAGATCAATGATACCGATCTTGTTGTTCTTGCTCTTGAGGTGGGGCATAGAAGCAAGATATATCGTTGATCTGCGGGTGCTCCGAGATCTTTTACCTGCAAGCGGGGGCTGAAGGATATCTTCTGAGAGGTTTTCTGAACTGATTATTTGACATCGTAGCGGTGGCACAGGTACACTCTTGTATGCACTGTTTTGCTACGTGGGAGTGTGCCCGAGTGGCTAAAGGGGATGGGCTGTAAACCCATTGGCTATGCCTACCATGGTTCGAATCCATGCGCTCCCACCATCAGAACAGCATCTTTTCGCCTCAGAAAACCCCTGAGGCAAAAAGATGCAACGACGCCCAGGATCAAACCCCCTGGACGCCGGATGTTTTTCGCTCCAGAAAGCAAAAACCCCTGAGGCGAAGAATGGAAGCACAAAGACGCCCAGGTTCCGACAGGCCCCTGGACGCCGGATGTTTTTCGCGTAAGCGAGTGATTGAGGAGCGAAGCGGCCTTATGGCCGTGAGCGACGAAAGCGCCGCTTAGGCGGAAAACAGACAAGTCCAGGCCCACATAGCTCAGTCGGCAGAGCACTTCCTTGGTAAGGAAGAGGTCACCGGTTCAAGTCCGGTTGTGGGCTCCAGCATTAACACTACGGTGATAGCCGATGACTCATAGGAAGGTGAGTACCACGCAAAACGACCTCATCATCCTTCACGCTCCGTCAGTCTACGATTTTCGCAAGCGGCCCTCGTTCTTCGGGCCGGTGGCAGACCTGGTTCCCGCAACCCCCATCTTCGACATCTACCCGCTCGGCTTTGCTTCGATTGGCGAGTATCTTGAGCGCCACGGCTTTTACGTGCGCATCATCAACGTCGCAAACCTCATGCTGCGTTCGGCCAACTTCAATGTCGAGCGCCTGATCGCGGGCCTGCACCCCAAAAGCTTTGGCATCGACTTGCACTGGATGCCGCACTGTCAGGGCGCTATCGAGCTGGCGCGTATCTGCAAGAAGTATCACCCGGACATTCCGGTCATCTTTGGCGGGCACAGCTCGTCGGTCTTTCATGAGGAGCTGCTTAGCAACTACCCGGAGATCGACTTCGTGCTGCGTGGCGACTCGACCGAGGAGCCCTTTCGCCAGCTGCTGACGGCGATCACGACACCGCATACCGGCCCCGGCTACGCTGCGCCCACAGACCTGCGCGCGGTCGGCAACCTCAGCTGGCGCGACGCGACCGGCGCCGTTATAGCCAACGACATCACCTACAGTCCGGCGGACTTCAACGCGCCGTCACTCGACTTCAGCTACAACATGAAGGCGGTCATCCGCTACCGTGACATGCTGGGCGCTTCGCCCTTTGAGCAGTTTATACACGAGCCGGCTTCCGCGGGCCTTGTGTGCCGCGGCTGCACGCATAACTGCGCGACCTGCGGCGGTTCTGCGGCTGCGTATCGCAAGTACTACGGGCGCAACAAGGTTGCGTTTCGCGACCCGGAGCTGGTGGCGCGCGACGTGGCGCATTCAAGCAAGTTTATTCCCGGTCTTATCTTCATCCTGAACGATCCTTTGCAGGCTGGTCCTGCTTACTTTGAGGAGCTGATCCGCCAGTTGGGTGCGGCTGAACTGAACAAGCCCGTTGCCTTTGAGTTCTTTGCGCCGCCAACGCCCGATCAGCTTGCGCTGATGGCCGAGCAGCTGAGTGACTGGTCGATCGAGGTCAGCGCGGAGTCCCACGATGACGAGATCCGTCGAAACTTTGGCAAAGGGCAGTACACCACGGCCCAGCTTGAGGATAACATCAAGCTGGCGCTTGAGCTCGGCGTCAATCGCTATGACGTCTACTTCATGACCGGCATCCCCGGGCAGGATGCAGCCAGCGTGCGCGCAAGTGCCCAGTATCTGCGACGCCTCTACGAGCTTAACGACAACGACAAGCGGATATTTCCGTTCATCAGCCCGATGGCGCCCTTCCTCGACGTGGGTTCGCGCGTTTTCGATGATCCGGAGGCTTTTGGTTATCGCCTGAAAGCGCATACGGTCGAGGAGCATCGCCAGCTGCTGCTGGAGCCCTCATGGAAGCACATCATGAACTATGAGAGTCGTCTGCTTCCAACCGATGAGTTCGCCGATCTGGTCTATGAAGCCGCCCACATCACCAACGACATCAAGGAGGAGGTGGGGGTGACCTCTCCTGAAGCTGCGCGCAGTGTGCGCCAGCGCCTGATCGATTCGCAGGCGACGATGCACAAGATCGACCGGCTGCGAACCCTGCCTGCCGCCGCCTACCAGCAGGGTCTGGCCGAGATGGAGCAGGAGATACTCGATGGCTCCCAGCCGATCCTGTTTGAGTCTATCGAGGAGGGTTGGGTCAGCCGCCCCACGTTCGCGAACTTTGCCGCCTGCTTCAAGCTCTGGTTGGTCGAGAACCTGCTGCTGACGCTCACCCTGGGTCGCCACCACGCCACCTCTGACCTCCCCCGGTCCGGGAGTTAAACCCGGGCCCGGACAAGGCGCGCCGAGTCGTCGCGCCCTACAGAGGGGACGACAGTTAAAACGTTCACCTGCTGCCGCCTGTGGATTCAATGCGGCGCCAGCCGCGCCGGTTCCAACCGGCGCCCCGCCCCGTAGGGCGCGACGACCCCGGCGCGCCTTGTCCGGATCGGCAATGCAATGCGGCGCCAGCCAACACGCCAGCACCCGGGTAACTTCTGTGTAGATACGCTCGGTGGCGTGGTTTGTGGTTGACAGGGGCCGCTCAACTCCACTAGACTATATTGCGCCTGTACGAACAGAGTATTGTGTCGCTGTGCGTCACGCGTTGCGTTGTGCAGAGCATGGCGGTGTAGCTCAGTTGGTCAGAGCACTCGGTTCATACCCGAGTTGTCACTGGTTCAAATCCAGTCACCGCTACCAGGCGATAAGCACGCTTCTTGCGGCCTCCCAGCTCGGCTGGCGCCGTAGTGCTTACAGATAAGACAGGTAAGTTTTGGCAATAACTGGTGGGCTGATGCGGCTCACCAACCGTATCCTGAGGAGGATCACACAATGGCAAAGCAAAAGTACGAGCGTACGAAGCCGCATGTTAACGTGGGTACTATCGGTCACGTCGACCATGGTAAGACCACGCTGACGGCAGCTATCACCAAGCGTCAGGCGAGCAAGGGTTTTGCTGACTTTACGCCGTTTGACATGATCGACAAGGCGCCGGAAGAGCGCGAGCGTGGTATCACGATCGCGATCGCGCATGTCGAGTACGAGACCGAGACCCGCCACTATGCTCACGTGGACTGCCCCGGTCACGCTGACTACGTTAAGAACATGATTACAGGCGCAGCTCAGATGGACGGCGCCATCCTGGTCATCGCCGCCACCGACGGCCCGATGGCTCAGACGCGCGAGCACATCCTGCTGGCCCGTCAGGTTGGCGTGCCTTACATCATCGTCTTTTTGAACAAGACCGATATGGTCGATGACGAGGAGCTTATTGAGCTCGTCGAGATGGAAGTTCGCGAGCTCTTGACTAATGAGGAGTTCCCGGGCGACACTCTGCCGATCATCAAGGGCTCTGCGCTCAAGGCGCTTGAGTCTGAGGGCGACAATGAGTGGAACGACGCGATTGATCAGCTGCTGGCTGAGGTTGACGCCTACATTCCGATCCCTGAGCGCGATACCGACAAGCCTTTCCTGATGGCAGTCGAGGACGTCTTCACGATCACTGGCCGTGGCACTGTTGCCACCGGTCGTGTCGAGCGCGGCACCATCAAGGTCAACGACGACGTCGAGATCGTCGGCATCCGCCCGACCGCTAAGACTGTTGTGACCGGCGTTGAGATGTTCCGTAAGCTGCTTGACTTTGCTCAGGCTGGCGATAATGTTGGTTTGCTGCTGCGCGGTACGAAACGCGAAGATGTTGAGCGCGGCCAGGTTATCTGCAAGCCGGGCAGCGTGACGCCGCATACCGAGTTCGAGGGCCAGGTTTACATTCTGACCAAGGACGAGGGTGGTCGTCATACGCCGTTCTTCGATGGTTATCGTCCGCAGTTCTACTTCCGTACGACTGATGTGACCGGCGTTGCCCATCTGCCCGAGGGTGTCGAGATGGTTATGCCGGGCGACAATGTTGTCGTGCGCGGTGAGCTGATCGCCCCGATCGCGATGGAAGAGGGCCTGCGTTTCGCTATCCGTGAGGGTGGCCGTACCGTTGGCTCCGGTCGTGTAACGAAGATCATCAAGTAGGTCCGGGTAGTATGCGTAGCGCAGGTCGCATGCCTGCGCCCGAAACTTACCTTTATTGATTGTGGTCAGAGGACCCGGCAGTTCGCTTAAGTGCGCTGTCGGGTCGACCTGACCAAAGAGAGGACCCGACATGAGAACCTTGGTGACGCTTGCTTGCGAAGACTGCAAGCGGCGCAATTACACGACAAAGAAGAATAAGCAGAATAATCCCGATCGTATCGAGATGAAAAAGTACTGTCCGTGGTGCAAGACCCACACGAACCACAAGGAAACGCGTTAGTTCGTTGCAGACAGGCCAGTAGCTCCAATTGGTAGAGCGCCGGTCTCCAAAACCGGATGTTGGGGGTTCGAATCCCTCCTGGCCTGCCAGA
>Ga0123357_10010839_pt1 | contig 11629 bp, 6 predicted proteins | sample TergutEmb28metaG_FD_89873 | JGI IMG/M metagenome (GOLD analysis project Ga0123357, IMG submission 89873) | Embiratermes neotenicus P4 segment gut microbial communities from Petit-Saut dam, French Guiana - Emb289 P4 | ecosystem: Host-associated > Arthropoda: Insects > Digestive system > Gut ...
ATTCCTAGTTTTAAGTTGTCTTTTGGGTAATTGTTGTTGGTTGACCGTGTGTATTGTTGTAGTTGACTTGTGTGTGTTGTTATCTTATGTGTATTTGTGGTACTATATGTGGTTTTTTTTTAAATTTTTTTTTACTTTAAATGCCGGACTGCTGGCTACAGGTCAGTTCTCGGAAGGTCCTGCGACCGGCCATCTCGACACAGGTTTTTCTTGGTTTCCCTGTGCACAGAAGCAAATGCTGAGGTGGTTCCCAACATTCCAAGTTGCCACTACATGCTTCTCATGTAGCCCTCACGACTTAAATTTAGTAGTAACCAATTTCATGTTTGGTTTACATGTAAAATAACTACTGCCACCGGGTGACAACCCAATTGCAGTTAATAAATATTATTATTATTATTATAAGCATACCACAGTATGCATTTATGTGTGTGTGTGTGTGTGTGTGTGTGTGTGTATACATGCACGCGTGTATATCTTTTCAACTTTTGAAACATATAATTTTCATGAATTATTGAACTGTAGTATTCAACCTTATTTTGAATACTTTGCATATTGCACTTCATTTTAAAAATACAAAAGAAATAGGAAAGGTGTGTCAGTGACACACAAATTTGTAAAATCTGATTCAAAGTACTTCTGTCCCTTCCTGGCTCCCTCTCTACCAAAATCCCATGGCCACCAGCAGGACATGTTTCGCTGACTAACAGCCACAGGAATATGTGTAAAGGTATTAACAATATCATTGTTGTGTGTGTGCAGAGAAATGGAAGCACAACAAAGTCTCTCTGGATGAAGTATACAAAGGCTGTGTGCTGTTCCTTGAAATCGCCATGCTGGAGCCTGAGACACAGGTTGCAGGTGCTGTACTCATATTTGATATGGATGGCCTTTCCCTCCAGCAAGCGTGGCAGTTTACACCTCCCTTTGCCAAGAGGATTGTTGATCTGTTACAAGTATGTAACACTGGTGCCTCTAAGTAACCATTTAACCATGCAGGTTTATGTCTTATTAAGAATCTGGAAGTTACACAATTTGTTTGTACTACTGATTGTAGTAAATAATCATTTAAACATATGACAAGATACTGTATGAATAAACTGCAGGAGATAAATTTTATTTACATGACTACAATTTTTCAGATAAACATTTAAGTATATTACATAGAATCATATAGTTTATGAAAATGATGCATCATTTATGACCTTCATGTAATTCAATTCATATCTTGAATAAAAAATTTAGGAACATTAAGGCCATTAACAGACAGTAATGAGATTATCCAGTTTTTTTAATTGCGTGTTAATAAATTGTCATTTTGTTGTTAAAAAAACCCATTGAACTGGCATTAAACTTTGTTTTTATTTAAGATGTTATAAATGTCAGATTTGACATTATTTCTTCCTCTGTAAAAACTTTCGTGCATGAAGGAAGGTTTCAGATGTTGGATCATAGAGGTACAAAAGCAGAGAATAAAAATGGAATTCCATAGAGCATTAAGTGAGAGACCATTAATATAAGACCAACATGTGGCAAAAATTACTTACACATCACATAAGTAACACAGTTCCAGAATATGTAAATATATCTGGACACATTATTTACAGAGTATACAAACCCACGGTCTTCCTAAAGAAGGGAAGCGTTGCTTTGCCACTGTATTGTGACATATATTTTAAACTAAACTTGACAACATGCATGAACCAACTGGACACCTAGTAGTAGTGTATTACAAATTTATTCAAGTGTTATAATATGACTAGGTCTTCTAAATAAAGCCAACTTGGTGGGAAGTTTTTCTTAGTATTTTTATTTCTTTTGTCTGCATGTTTCGGGAAACTATTTGCCTGTCATCAAGAGAAATAACTCTATCTATGTGACACTTGGTATTTGTCACTCTGTGTGGATGACTGTCTGGTATGCAGGGTGGAATGATACCAGACAGTTATCCACACAGAGTGACAAATACTAAGTACCGCATAGATACAGTTATTTCTCCTGATGGTGGGCATATAGTCACCTGAAACATGTACAGAAAAGGAATAAACATACTAAGAAAAATTGTGCACTAATTTGGCTTTATTTACAAGATTATACAAGGACGCATGGTCAACAAAATGCAAAATATGACTAGGTGTTTACTACCTGAAACAATGTAATTAATGAAAGGAATGATGTAGCCTAAAACTTATGAAAACTTAAATCTCTTTGAATTCCAATTTCTCTGACATCAGCAGTCTCATCATAATGTGTAATTCCCCTGGTTATTGAAATTTTATTTGCCTGCTGTTTGGATTTAACTTTATTTCAGTTAAATGATGATTCAAATGATGAATCATAAAAAAATTTTAGAACTATCATCTTACCTAATATTAAGAAAATAAGGGTTTATAACATTATGATACTTTGAGATATAATCCATACACTACAGAATGTAACAAATCAGAACCTGTGGTTTATCCTACATACTCTCCTACCCAAAAGTTTTAATTTTTTTTTTGTATTCCTTTGCAGGATGCCATTGCGTTGAGAATAAAGAATATTCACGTAGTAAATCAGCCTTACATATTCAACATGGTCTTCGCTCTATTCAAGCCATTTCTGAGAGAGAAGCTCCGAAACAGGGTATGGTCACTGATTAAATCAATGGAAGGTCTGATGAGAGTGCCTGAAGTTATTCCTTACTCAATTCAGTTCAGTTTTACATTCAGAAACACTACATTGCAGGAGCATAAAATTGCATAAAAAATGGTTTTAAAGAATGTTAAGATAAATAGCAAGCATAAGAGAGACAAGAAATGCACAATACACAAAATCTGGGTCACTGCTAACATGTAAGGTAAATTAAAAAAGTGATAAGTTGTCCCTGTACATACCATGTTCACTTATGACCCCAATACAAGATAGAGGTGAAAGGTCAGCTTCATGCCCCTGTTTCTGTACCCCAAGACAAGAGACCCTTGTACCCACTGAATAGGAGGCTAGGCAGAGTTTTTGGAGAAGAGAAAAATATTTACTCCTCCCAGCATTCAAACTTTGGATTGCTGAGTCCATAAACTACATCTATACAGACTATGCTGTACTATCTCCTTTCTTGTGTATTAGGCTATGCCCTTTATCTAGTTTCATACTTGAGATCTGAGATGTCTGTATTGACAATGCAGTGATCTCTCGCCTATTGTCAAAGTTACACTGGAAAGACCACAGCATGCTCGACAAAACCACATTTCACAACTTCTTGTAGCAAATATAGCATTATGTAAACATGGAAGTGTAGGGAGCCACTTCACCTATCCCTCTCCTTTACTTAAATACATGTTTTTAATTTAGACATTTACATAGTACTTGGATAACATTCTGTCACCTATTGCATCATTTGCATGGGTAGCCACCCACATATATATCCTTGTTTATTTAAATATTTTAACTTTTGGTAACTTTATTGTCTTACATTTTTAATCATCTTCAACAGCTCATAGTAAAAATGCGTTGGACAAGACCGTGTTAGGCAATGGGATACTCTACTCACGCCATAATTCCATAAGCCTTGTTGCCCCTGTTAGTGTGAGTAATCAAATAAGAACTCTGCTTTTTTTAATGACTAATCTACGACATGATTATACTTGCAGATCATTTTTCATGGGAGTGAACATGACTCTCTGCACAACTACATTAACCCCAAATGTCTACCTGTTGAATATGGAGGCACCCTAGAACTGCCTCGTATTGATGGGTGTGAATGGTACAAACTGCTCTCTTTATGTGAGAAAGAATATGAAGGTAATATTTCTTTTGTCATCAAATTTAAACAACTTTAATTTTAACCATTTCCACATTGTGACCAAGATATTTTGTTTTAAGTGCATTTGAATTTCCTGTACATTTTTGGTGTATGATTTTATCAGTAAAAATAAACACTTTCCCTTCCTTTGATACTGTAAACTAACCACTGTCAATTTTCTGAAAATGTAAGTTTCTGTGAAAAATAAAACAAAATAAAGTTCTCCTAATGAAAAGCGCAGCATGGTAAGAGAAACAAATAAGAAATGAGAGAATTCAATCTCATTCATAGTGGTGCTTAGTTGCTTCAGCTGTCATAATCACCAGTTCAGATTTCATTCAGATCATGGGAGTCTGTATATGTCACCCTACATTCTAGCCAGCCTCTTTGTCATTGTAAATCCATCGCTTAGGTTGTCTCTATTGGGATAGTTTGCAATGCAGTTAAAACTGTTGATGTGCTGCAGAAGTGTATTGCAGTTCTGGAAATGTCGAAAGATAATTAGGGGAGGGGGATGGGTTTGCAGAAATAGTGCTAAAATATTTATTTATAAGAAACACACACCATGTATCAAGTATTACGTAACATCTCCAAACTGTGTCTTTTTTTTAATTTGACAGGAACAGCAAATTGCATGCATCCAATAAATACATCATAATTTCATACAGTTTTTCATAAATGATGGGTCATATGAACAAGCACTTCACTCAAGCCTAGAGACATTCTTCTGTTTGTGTATTTGTTATTTATTATCTGACAGTTTCTGCTTCTTATCTATGTGTATCAGAAAGTTCTATGTTAACTGCTACATGGACATGATGGAGACTATGGTCTTCTGAGATGTGATTTCATATGGCTTGGTAAAGTAGGTACCAAAGTTTCTGATGCATGTACAGCCATCACCTTCAGAATATAAGAATTAGCCACATGGGATGGGAAGTTGCAGGAAGGGATGTCACATCCAAGAAGAATGTAATCGTCATACTCAGAATCTGAGATCTCGCAGACATTGATGAAAACTTTTCTTTCTTGCAGCCATCAACTCCTATGGTTACAAGAAGGATGTGGAATCAAAGAAGTAGCTTCACAAACATCACTAAAGATGAGGACTCAATTTTGCTTTGATGTGACACTGTGTCACTAGTTAATCAATTCACAATATTTCAAACACAGTGCAGTCCTTCAAAATATCTGGAACTGGTTAAGCATCAACATGGCATCATAGACCAGTAGCACGAAGTTGTCATCCAGAAATGCCATGAAAACTTCGAGACTTACATCTTTAAGGATGTAAAGAGTGAGGAAGCCCTTTATTCCTTCTTCACAAATACGTCACTTGTGAGGGGCTCACATAAAGATTGTACTACTTGAGGAAATATCCAGATGCTTCCAATCCCATTTATAGTAAAATTTCTTCCAGCAATGTAGGTAAATACGTTCACATGTGCATTTACAGAATGTGGGGTGTCATTATTAAGCGATACAAATAATTGCATTCTCTTTTAATATTCCGAATATTTCTATGTTACATATTTTTATATTTTTCAGTATTATTGTTAATGTTAGGTAAGTTTGTGGTGTACTTAAATCAGCATAGTATGTGCTTTGATATGACAATAGTTATTTACCACATGGCTACTGTCAGTGTATTATATTTGTTTAACACGAATTGGTGATGGTGGGGAAATTGAAGACCATGGTGCCGTTTTCACTTTCTTTCCAGTCCTGTTTTTTATGTAGAGATATTTATAATTACTCTTACTTCTATACCTCGCCTATTTCCTGGAATCTTTATGACCTGGAATTCTACAATACATGTACACATAACTTATTCTACACTGTGGAGCCCTTCCTAGGTAGCAGGGTCCTTGGACAAGGAGTGGCATGAGTCCACTGTAATATATTATGCATGGGAAATGCATCTCCTAAAAACTGAGAAAACTATACATAAAAGTAAAATGTTCAAAGCAGAAAATTATTTGTTCTAAACTCAAAATTCCCTTATAAGTTTATGAAGAACGAAATCCAGTGAATTTGAAGACAGCTGTGTAGAGTACAAGTGAACACTTGAATATCAGCGACTTGAAATTTATTGTAGTTGTTTTTACTGTAAGAAGGGGACTGTGTACATTCAGTACTAACATGTGAGAACAGATTAACTATATTAACCAGTCCCTCCTCCTCAAATCCAATTTCTCCATCCCCATTGAGAGCATGAAGTGCAGTAGAAGATACTATTCTTGTTTGCCATATGAAGATATGTGTCTCAGAATTTTATGTCACTGATTCAAATAATTATTGAGACATGCTGTTTGACATTTTGAAACAAGATGAAGATTATTTTATTCAGTTATCTTGGAAAGAACTTACATTTTTTACAAATTGGATTGTGTGGTTTGAAGTTACATACTGAAATACACTTTTTTTTCAAATGTGAATTAAAAAATTAAGAAAGAATTTGTGTGTTAGCTTTTATGAAATTTCCACAACAGAGAAATAATTTAGCTTGACCTTTGCAGGAACTGTACTTTTGTGATTCAAATAAATCATACTCAAACCCAGGATTTATGCTGTGATAGTCAAGTTGTCACATTATAATAGTTACATCTCTGTATTTTTTTATGTAATCCATTTATTATATGAGAAACATATGCTTGTAACACAAATTAATCTTTTCAATAACACAAAAAAATGTTAAATTTACTTGTCAGAGTATCCCTTAACTTTGGTCAGCATACCAAGAAATACATCATTAAACAGACAGAGAACAAGAAATGTAATACTCTACATTTAACATCCACTCATAAAAATTGATGTGAAGAATCTGAATCAGACCTGTATATCTTATTATATTTCATAAATAAGGATATGTTGAAGCCAGTTCATATTGGCTAGGTCCAAACCAATATGTAACACTTTAGTGAGCCCTGCAAGTAAACCCATTCTGGAAAGCAGGGTAACAAAGGATTGATAACTGACAAGTGAATGTAGAAACCAGTACTTGAAAACACTGACAGGTTACTCTGGTTAGATGTTTTTTTTTAATATGAAAAACTTCTCAGACCATCCTTATCATAATAATTTATTTTATCTACTGTGTCAAATGCCATATACTTTGCCAGCCCCAGCTTGTCTGTCATAGTTTTCCTGTACAGCACATGACCAGTATCATTTTTTAAATATAATTCTGTGCTAGGATTTACTGGTTTAAGTTGAAAGTTTTTTTAACCATTTGCAGTATATAACCTCAGTTTGCTTGTTCTGGTTTCATCTGTCTTTGTAATTTTGTTGTAATGTGACAGTAGGGAAAACAGTGCTACAGCATGCTATTGTATGTATAATATTGGCGTGAAGACATCATGCAGTAATTCAAGTATTTAAAACATGACACTTGTGTTCATGCAGTGACAATAATGGAACATTTCAAACCATGCTTTGTGCTGGTTAAGCCTGTAGAAATCATCATACTGAAGTTCCAGTTTTGTAATTAATTCTGATATGCATTGATAGGTGTCTGTAACCTGAAAATAATAATGTGTATATTTTTGGATATATATGTGAGTATAAGAAAAGTGTCTTACATATGATGATGTACACAAATATTATTTTGTGATAAAAATCTGTAAATTAGTGAGGATAAATATTTTTTATGATGAGAGTATAAATGAGAGACGTAAAAACATATGATGAACACATATAATTTCAGTAATAAAATGTTGCCAGATTTTGAGCAAATATTTTTCTTCATATTATGCCAAAGAAACACTTACTTTTGCAAAAACCCCTTATTTATGAGGCATGATGAAGTTAGAAAGGATCACAACTACACAATTATTTTAAAATAGGGCAATTCTGTATCAAGAATTGAATTTTTTAATCCTTTACTATGGGAATAATACACTCTGTATTAAGGTACAAATATTTAAAGTTATCAGATTTCAAAATCAGAATAATATTAACAATTGACCAACTTAATGCACAAATTCTTATCGTTTCGAGCACCTTTGTGCCCAACATCAGGAGATCAAATTGCATTATACAACACCTGGTATCGTCACCCTCTGTAGGTGGCCATCCGGTGCACACTTGCACACCGGATGGCCACCTAGAGAGGGTGACGATACCAGATGCTGTATAATACATTTGACCTCCTGACGATGGGCACAACAGCGCTCAAAACATGTAGAGGAATATAATTAACTTAATAAGAGAAACAAGAATTTGTGCATTGAGTTGTTCAGTTGCTAAGATTATACTGAGATGCATGGTCAGCAAAACTTCAAAATCAGAAGTAATGTAAACATACAACTGGCATCATAATTTCAGCAATTTGTAATTTCCTTGTTTATGTCCATATATAGCTCTCTTGTACATTCAGTTAATTATGTTTATTTATGTTAAATATGTATTATACAAGCACACCAGTATATCTATGAAGAAAAACAAAACTCTTAATAATGAGTTTTCCAAGTTTCCAAGTACATTCATTGGCAAAAGGAAGGTGACGACCATACATCGTAGGTACTTTGCTTGAAATCTGTATTTGTTTGTAGACATGTGGGTACAGGAAATGTGTGGGTGCAGAGTCACTTATGCCAGTTCAAGTCATGGTATATGCGTGGGTTTGTTTCTCTTTGTGTTCCTGGCATAAGTATTCATTTAAGCAGTGTGTTATTATTCAAATGTATGGCTTAGAGGTTACTTGCACTGCAGTGATGAGGCTGGAAGTGCAAGAGAAGTAGGCATGACTGTTTTTTAAATCTAGTTTTAGTCTTTTACTGATCCACTGCTTCTGTTCATCTTACAGTAATTTTATATAACTTATCTTAATTCTTATGTTAAATAGAACAAGCTTCCTTCAAATCACGTACTTGTGTATACATGTGACCCAACTGGCAAGATAGAATGAACAGCCTCAGCAAATGAAGCACTTTCAACCCAACTAATTTTGTAATGTAATTTTCTTCCAGGTGCCGATACTCTCGTCAGCATGTTGTTCTTAAAAGTACAGACCAACTGCCAATGTAGTCTAACATAATTATTGTTGTTTGTATGTACAAGTTATGAACATTGTGCTGAGAACAATATTTGGATGTGATGGGGAGGAAGAGGTCATTATGAGAAATAAAACCAACAAGTGTTTAATTACAGATGTGTATATTTATTTTATTATAAACAAAGTAGTCTCCTCTTTGTTTCAGCTACCTGTTGTGGCCAAAACATTGAAGAGGCTACACTGTTTGTACTACAATAAATTTACATATCAGTATGTGTACTTGTTGGTTTTATTTCTCTTAATGAATCATCAATGCACTGTAATGAGTCACTTAAAAGTTGAAGAAGAGGTGTTGGAAGAAACTGAATGATGTGTACAACTAAAGGTAAAGGTAAAGGTAAAGGTAAAGGTAAAGGTAAAGAAGTTGTCCTAGCGATTTATTAAGCATAACCCCATGAAAGCATGTGCCAAAGAAAATCTGTAACTCCACACATTCTTAACCTCAGCTCTAGGTGGAGATGAGTGGTTAGCTTAACCCACCGGCTGCTTTATTAATGAGAAAGGGCCCCCGGTAACCTTTGGGTTGGAGGCTTGATGTGCCCCAGTACCATTCTGGACACTTTGGAGAAGAGGTCGGCACTAAAATTTATGGATGTTCCCTTCAGCAGAAAAAATTGTTGATACAGTTGTGTTATGAACGTTTTGCCTGGAGGGAAAAAAGCGAACTCTGACTGCTGTAACAGAACAATTAAGAAGTATGGGTATTCACTTCATCTATTTCATCTCATTATAAAAATGTGAGAAGTGCTGCTCCGTGAAAAAGTCTGTCGGTGCACACATGTCTGCACCACTGAGAACGTCACGAAATTTTGATGGACACTGTCGACCTGCCACCATCAGATTTTCACATGCTGGTACTTTGTAATACAAATCTCTAGGACGCCTTTCTTACAAGGTGATAAAAGTATGCAATAAGCCTTGTAGTTGCTAAGGAAGGAGATCAACTTGAACCGAGTAGTAATACTACATGTTCTTGTTCAAAAGTGAAAGAAGACAAGAATGGAGACTTCACTGAAAAATAACAATGGCTTAACTTTTCCACATCTAACTTTTAAGCAGTTTAAAATAAAGAAAAATGGGATAGGCATTACTGTCTGACTAATAATCATAGATTTTTTTACAAGCTGAACAATTATCAGAAATTCTTTCGACTCTATTGAAGTACTGTGTTTCTGCAATCAGAGTAAAGGAATTAATGAAACACACGAACATATTTTTGGCACAGCCTGTTTCACTTGAATGGTAAAATATTTCTCAGTCAACTGGTCAAACCAGTCTATCAGGCTCCTCCCTCCCTCTATCTGGATTGAAATATCGAAAGATAAACCAATAGCATCTCTTTTTCCTGCACTGTTAAGGTATGAATCATCCATGAGTTGATGTACTTACAATCGACTTTGACTATCGATGATTCGTTGACGCTACGCTGCTTTCACTTGCTTGCTCTAATAGTTATTTGTCGTGAGTGGACGTATTTTTCTTCTTAGTTGACTGTGAGTGAATTTGTACAAGGCTGTGGGGTTTGCTTCTCCTGCTGAAGAATGAATCTTTCAATTCTATTTGAGGTAAGGTGGTATTGCACATTTGCACATGAGGTAAAAACTGAAGGCTCTTCCAAGATTTGAGGTCCTCCAAATGTTACTCATGAAGATTCAAGATTGCTGTGGCGTGATGCCTCGTCAATTGACAGTTACTGACATTTCAGAAGATCTTGCCTCCTTCATGTTTAGAATCCTTGTAATATTCTTTAATAGCTTTGGCCATGAAAATGGAGAAAGCAAGTCTCCTTTGAAATGTCGGTGTTTATATCGTTTAACACTGCATCATATCCTAGATAACAGGAATCTTCGTGAAATTTATAATTAGTATTCCGTGTAAACTGCTTATCCTGTAATTTTACTTTGTGTAGGGCACTTACGGTAGAGAGAAGTTGGATAAATAAGGGGTTCGGTAAAACAGGCCATGGGCTCCAACGTCGTGTGAGATATAGCTACCTGCCCGTAACGTAATATCACGTTCCTCCCCATACTTGGCTTCAGTATGCAACAGAACTCGTAGTGATTGCAAACGGTTTATGTTTGTTAAGCCAGATAATCTATTTCATGTAGAATTTTCAACGTTTTACCCACGTTTTCCTGCCAGTTGCTACCATTTAATGTTAGCGCTTAATCGCTCAGTTCTCGATGGAGTCCACACTCTAATAACTCTTCAGGAAGCCTTGACTTCTATCTTTTCTGTACGGATTTTCCATGTAACATTTCTGTCAGATATGACCCAGAGATATTTTGCGTGATTTACGAAATATACGTTCCGTGCACCCAGTGCCAGTTGATACTTAACCGCTTTATATCAATAACTGAAATGGGTGCTCGGATCTTATCCTCATTGGTTGTCACATTCTCATACCTTACACCACGCTGATGAGAGACCACGTCGCACTTCTATGAAAATCCGAGTCTCTTTGCGTTATAAGTAGAAACAAGAGGGCTATGTGTGATTTGAAACTTCCGCCGCGAAGTGAGAACTGCGTTATTTTGGGCTGATTAAGCAACGAGTAGTGGTAATTCCTTACCGACTTTTCGCAAAAAACTAACGATTTCTTGAATATGGGGCCGATAGGTTATCCCGAAATGTCGGTAAGAAATTGCCACTATTCCCTGCCTAATAGCCCGGAAGAGCGCAGTTCTCATGTAAAGGGGGGGGGGGGGGGGGATAAAAAAATTATTTTCTGGGGGGGGGACCATTTTTAATTAGATTTTGAAAGCTGAGGATAGGAGAAAACCTTGTGGGAC
>Ga0123357_10010840_pt1 | contig 11628 bp, 13 predicted proteins | sample TergutEmb28metaG_FD_89873 | JGI IMG/M metagenome (GOLD analysis project Ga0123357, IMG submission 89873) | Embiratermes neotenicus P4 segment gut microbial communities from Petit-Saut dam, French Guiana - Emb289 P4 | ecosystem: Host-associated > Arthropoda: Insects > Digestive system > Gut ...
CTTGAGAAAGGCCGGCACGTCGCCGGCACCGGGGTCGCCGATGATCAGGCTGTCGGCATCGAGTGGCAGTTCGGGGGCGAAGCGATGCACATTCTCGAAATCGAGCGCCAGCAGGATGTCGAAGCGGTCGCCTGGAGCCTGCACCGGCTGGTTTGACAGGCGGATCATGGCCGCGGCCTCGCCGCCACGGATCTGCGGGCCGGTCGAGCGCGTCATCAGGCCGTAGAGGCCGCAGCTGGCGGCAGCATCAAGCAGGGTCTGGCCGGCCGTCATCACGCCCGCGCCGCCGGATCCGGTGAGTACAATGGAAAGGCTGGATACGGGCTGCGGATTTGTCATTGCTTACCTCGCGGGAACCCGTCGCTGACAACGGGCAAGGAAGGCGGGCAGCGGCAGAAAGCCGCTTTCCGCTGGAAATGGACCGGTTCGGGGATGGCCACAGCAGCCGCGCCATTCGGGCCTGCCAGCCTGACCATCGTGGGTTCGTCTGCTGATACCGTCCCATACACCAGATCTGCTTCCCGACCGGGTAATTTATTGCAGATTCGTGCTCTGGCGACGTTCAGTTCTGTGCCGTTATTTGCCGGGACCAGGGCAGGGTTGCAAGAGCAGATCAACAATGATTGATTCGGTTGGGGGCGGAAAGCGTCTTACCGGTGGCTGGCAAGCCACAACCCCTCGGCTCGAGGGCGCGGTTTTCGCGCCCCTCCATCGCTCGCTTCACAATCTGTTGCAGGTTGTTTCAGACGCTTCCTGCACGGCATCTTGTGGCTGCACTTTCGATCAGACCTGAAATTTGTTGCCGGATGCGGTGCGGCTGGATCGAAGCCGCCCCGACAGCCCGGGCGCGCTTCATCGCAGCACGAGCCCCCAGGATCCTGAGAAGTGTGGAGCCGGGACCCTACTTGGTCAGCGGCAGGTGCAGAGCCAGAAGACGAAGCCCTTCGAAACTGCGCCGGGGACATGCTGCGATCGAAAACGCAGGGGAGCGGCGGAATCCGGCGGCAGATTTGGCCCAGGATCATCCGACAGCGGCGCAGGCCGATGCCGACAGTGTTGTAGATGGCAAGGAGGCGGTCATCGGTCTCCCCATCCAGGCAATCTTCAAGCATTGGCAAAAGCGCGGCTTCCTCCTGCTGCGCATACCTTCGCGGTAATCGAGACCGATGCGGCACAGGGATGCCCATTCGGGCGCACTTGGGTTTCACTCCACGAGCAGGTTGTTCAGCCGGACAGGACCGACAGCATGGTCCTGACATGGGTGTCGATGCGCTCACGCACGGCCGGCGGCACCATGTCGCGTTCGGGCAGCGTCCACCATCGCGCGTCGACGTGCCGTGCGGTGTCGCGGACCGCGTCAACGACGGCGGGTTCGGGAAGTCGAGCCCGCCTGGCGAAGGCCTTCCAGCGGGCCGGGGTCAGCGCCTTGAACGCCTGCTCGCCGCCAAGTGAAAGCGCAAAGCGGTCGGCGGGGATATAGGCGATGGTGGAGAGCATGTCGTAGAGCGGCGCCAGTGCCGGGCAAGTGCCGTCGTCGGGGTAGATCAGCGACCAGTTCTTGAGATGCATGTCGCCATTGCCGATGATTGCCGAGAGGGCCAGCCGGCGCACAAACTCAATGGCGGCGAGCGGTGAGACGGCCGCATTGAGCACCAGCGCGATGTCGTGACAGGCGGCCCCGTCATATTTGCGCGACGGTGCCAGACCAAAGACTTGCGCGAAATCTTCGATATGGATGCGCTGATCGCCCTCGCCGCGGTCAAAGCGCCGCAAAAGGAGGACCTGCCCCTGAGCGAAGGTCTGGAACTCCTCCGGGATACCATCGAATTGATCGCAACCGACAAGTTCGCGCGGCGGCACTTCAATACCGATGGCTTCGGCGAGCGCAGTGCAGGCAAACTCGTTCTCGGATACGCCGGGGAAAGTTGTCGACGGGAATTTCGCGATATACTGGCCCTGCGCATCGCCAAGGGCCAGCGTGAGTCCGCCCTTGCTCCTGTTCCTCATTACCGAGAGTTTCATCTGCACGCCGGCGAGCGAGAAACGGGCTCTTGGCGGAAGGAGAAGCTGCCTGCTTGCGGGAGCAACAAAACCGTCACTGGGCAGAGCCCGAATTGCTCCAGGAAGGTCGGGGCCGAGGGCGGCGAGGAGATCGAAATCATTTCCGGGGCGCACTTCATCGCCATGGTGCTTTTCCATGGCCTGGCGCAGCCTCCCTTCGGGCAGGAGATTGGCGAAGAAGGCGGGCAGTTTCCTGGCGACGGGGCGCGGATCTTTGCGCAATCCCCCCTCTGCGGTACGGAAGCTGAGGCTCAGGATCGGCGGGCGTTCCATGGCACGATAGGCGGGTTCGAAGCTGAAGGCGTTGAAGTGGCCAGGTGTGCTGACCAGCGTCCCGACCTTGATGTGGTTGAGGAAAATGTCGAGGGAACGGACGCCGGGAGTGACGCGGTCGGGCGCCGTCATTGATCGTTCTCCGGCAGGGGAAGAAATGCGGGCTGATCATCCTCGCTTCCAGGTCGCAACATCGTGGTGACGGCAGCGACCATCGCCTGTGGGACCAGCATCACTTCCAGGCCAAGGGCCCGTGCCACATTGATCAAAGTATTGGTGCGGGCTGCAGCGGCTCCGGTTTCGATGTCACGGTAGCGTGGCCGCGAGATGCCCGCCATCTTGGCAACCTGTTGCTGGGTAAGCCGCAGCGCCCGCCGGGCTTGACGAAAGCCCGTGCCGAGTTCCTCCAGCATTGTCGTGTCAAAATGTTCCATTTACGGATCATTCTATAGATGAAAGATCTCTAAACATATCATATCGGCGTGCGGTTGTCAAGATATAGATCCTTAAAGGTATCATTTTGTCGACAGATGATCCGTTTGGAGATCCAGCGCTGCAAGGCACCTGAAGGATGGCTGAACCACAGCCGCAGGCAGCCCGGCGAGAGAACAGCCGCGAGAAAATTCAAAACTCAGCATTCAGTGCAGATGGTGGCCGGACAAGGCATCCGGCTTGATCGGGCATAAAGCAACCGCGAACCGGGAAGCCGCACGGGTCAGCGTCGTCGCCGCCTTGGTGCGCAGGGCGTGGCCGACGGGCTCGGTGAGTTCTGCCAAGCCCAACCGAGGGCAGGATATCGGCAATCGTCCTGGCTCTTACGGATCGCGGTGTCAGCGGCCGGAATGGCGTGGCCCACGTCAATCGTCACAGTGGCATCGAGATTGTGTGAGGGATGGTGCAGCAGCAGGCATCAGCGTTGCGAGGGCGGTGGCGGGCCCCGGTGTCATCGACAGTGATCCAGCCGGCCTTTGACAGCGCAGTCTGAAGCACCTCAATAATCTCGTGGCGGAATTTGTCGTGCTCGCCGTTGAGAACCTTCACAATATGGCATCTGGGGATGACGACCTCGAACGCCTTCAATGCTTTGTGGATGGGCGCGACAGTCACCTGGCACACGTAATGCGCAGCAGCAGGATGAACCGAACCAGATCCGGGGAGAAATGCCCCCTGATACCGTCTGGCAACGGTGCCGTAATGTATTCGCCGTCCCCGACCTTCCACCATTGACGGAGATATCGGGTGGCACGCGCCTCGAAGGGGCCGAGTTCCTGCACCGTAAAACGCCGCCAGCACTTGAATTTGGCACTCGGCGGCGGGGTGATCGTGAGCCTTATCTCCGTGACATTCTGGAGCTGTGGCAGATGTCTCGTCAACATCGTTGCTGCCGTCTTTTCAGCCCGTTGTGAAGTAACTGCCGATCCTGCCGGAGGTGGCGTGCCGTGAGGTTCCCCTCCTGGCTCCGGGGATTGAGGCGCGGCATCCAAGAGTACGTTCTTGCCGCTTACGGCCTTTCCGGCGCTCAGGTCTGAATTCGTCCTGTCTCACAGACGGCTCCATGCCGCGTTCCGGTTCAATCCTGTCGTTCTTGAGGCAGGTTGGAAATTCGCGCCAGAGCCTCTTCGTAGCGCGCCCGCATGGCCGCTTTCTCGGCTTCCGTGGCCTGACGTTTCGGGGCGTCGAGCAATTGTACCAGAACGGCGTAGTCCTGCGCGAACTGCCGTGCTTCGTCTGGCGTCATGGACCGCGTGCGTTCGGCGTTCAGCACTTGCTGCGCCTGCGGCGTTTGCCGCCACTGCCCATGTTCAAGGCAGTTGTCGTAGATCGGCTCGACGTTTTGATTGTAGAGACACAGCCGGTCAACCTGCTGGTTTGCCTCGACCGATACGACGGTTTCTGCCACGCCTGCGTAAGCCTCGTCGTGCTTGTCCTTCGTCGAGAAACGCCCGAAGCCGTTGTCAGCCTTCTGGCCTTCATAGCGCTGGTGGATGCGCAATTCACTGATGGCTGGCGGTACCGCCATGATATGCAATTCGATGCTGTAGCTGGCCTGCCGCAGCCCCCTCGTCATCTGCGCCATCGCCGCGGGATTGCGTGAGGTCTGGTCGATGATGATGTTGCGCCTCCCTGCGATGCCATCGCGCAAGAGCCGCTCGGCCCACGGGCCGCAAGTCGGGGTGCGTCAAGTTCGCCGCCGTCTTGTCGTCGGCTCGCATTAGGCGTGGGTAATCCAAGTGAAAAGGCCGCATTTTATCGGCGTCTACCAGGAAATAGCCACTTGCGCGGAACCGTGCTTGCGCCATCTCGGCAAGGCGTGATTTGCCACACCCCGGCTGCCCGCCTGTGATGATGGCACAGGGATGTTCTTGCGGCTTGCTTTTGGGCAAGTAACGAGCCGCGATCTTGTTCACATAGATCGCTTCGTGATCTTCAGGACTGAGTCTGCCAGGGACATTCATGCCTCGGCACGGGCACGTTCGAAGTCGGCTTTGACGATGGGGCAGTATTCTTTGAACACCCTCTGAATCTCCGCGTCGTCATCGAAACGCAGGTCATCCAGCTCATCGGCCAGTTGATTGAATTCAGCCTGCCATTGAGCGATTTTGGCCATGTCCGGCGTGGCTCTCTTTTCCTCCTGGTCAATCGCCTCGGTGCGCATCGCCATCATGAACCCGATGGTTTCTTGCGCAATCTCATACCGGTTGAGGCGATCCCGCATGGTCAGTTCTTGACGGTTCTGTTCAACAACGACGTCCATACTGGTCTCCGATTTAAAGAGGAATTATTATGGCTTTATAATGCAATGACAAGCATAAGGAAATCATTCCCATGCAGATACTGATTGACGGCTTCATGCAGTGAAGCATGGGTTCAGGATTCCTGGCCGCACCTCAAGATTGGGCGAATGTCGACCCCATGATCCAGTGCCGCTTCTTCTTTTTCCGGTGGTCGGAATGGCCTCACTTCCAGAAGGAAAACCATGTATCTCCAATATCTTAGGTTCGCCGCCAGTGACAGTCAAGCGCTTTTCGGTGGCGAGCGCCCCGGGGGCGCTGCGGGCGGTATCGGCTCGGCTGGCCCGGCCTGTACTGGGTCTGGAGGAATTGCCCTCGGCTCTGCCGTCATTATCTTCACCCCAAGCACGGCTCATGGCTGAATCTTGTCGAAGTCCTCTTCTCCAAGATGTCTCGATCGGTCCTGCGCCACCACATTCGTGTTGCCTCCCTCCAGGAACTCAAGGAATGCCTCAATGCAGCACTGGACTTTTTCAATCGGAACCCGGTCGCCCCGACCTGGTCTTGCAAAATGGACTTGGCGGAGCGGAGGTCGCGGAAGCCGCTTGATATGATTCGAAATTTGGAAACGATGTACAAGGATACCCGAATATGGAAAGAGTCGAAAATCCCCTGAGTGAAAGGATCATCGAGTTGAGCAGAGGAAAGACCGTCCTCCTCGCTGTCGGGGCGGCCGCGTTTGTGGCGGCGGGATGGTGGATGTGGGGACTTGAGGAGGATGCGCCCATTTTGCGCGGGGACAGCGCGGCATTCGTTCATGCGGTCGGCATGATTTCGATGCTGTTTTTCGGAGCATGCGGGATTATCCTGCTGTTCCAGCTTTTCGACAGGAAAACCGCATACGTCCTGAACGAATCCGGGATTAACTACAAATCCCGCTTCAGCGCCTGGAACGTTCCGTGGTCCGACATTCTGGGTGCTAGAATTGAGCAGATATTTTCGCAGAAGATGATTGTCATTGAACTCCGGAATCCCGAGAAGTACCTCGAATGCGGAAGGCTGAACCACAGGATGGTTGGAAGCCCGGTCGTAATAACGACAAACGCGTTGAATATAGGCACCCCTGAATTCCTCGAGATCTTTGATCAATTCAGGCGGAGATACGGCAATGGCTGAAGGCTGAAGTGCGTGCGGCCTGAGGGCCGAAGTCCTCCGCGCCTCTTTCATGTCCTTAATCCAGGGTTGCGCAGTTCTCGAAACCGGGGATGGGGGCGGGAGGAGGCTTGGAAATTCCAGGTGTGCCACGTTTCCTGCGGATCGTGTGATGCTGCATCGGTCTGTGATTTGGGGACGTTCAGGACAAAGGCACTGCTCAGAACCCGCCCCTCAGGTCCTTTCGCCAGATGGTAGATGGTTCGTGAGAGATTAAGGAGTGGCACCAGGAACTGGTCGAAGCGGCAGGAGCGGCACACCTGATTGGAAGGGCGCAAGGCATTTGAATCGCAGTGCAAAATCAGATGGTTGGGAGACCGAGATGGCGAAAGACAGGGATAAGGACCGGGCCGGAAAATGGAACACGCCGATCGGCATGGGGCCGGACGGGGTGCACGTGATCGGTTACACGGGGCCCGATGGGAAAGTCGTGGTCACCAATCCGCCGCCGCCGATCAAGGTCGTGAACAAAGACGGCTTCTATGTTGACGGCAATACCGGGGATTTTGTGGATGCGAACGGGCGGCCGTCGCCGGTGCCGGTCAAACACGACGGGCCGATGCCGAAGAGAAGCGATGAAGACTGATCATGCATCTCGCCGCGGCCAGGCAACTTCACAAATCCACATCCGACGCGCCGGGCCTCTTTCGCGGGCCCGGCGGTTCGTCTTGCAGGTGACTTCAGATCGCGCCCCCGGATGAACTCGCAAGCGCGAAACGGACCCGCACCGATTTCGGCGACGCAGGATGACAAGGAAGTGGCAACAGGCCCGATTTGTCCTGCCGGGCCAATCGCGAGGTCACAACAGGCCATACAGGAAACGCCCAAAAGATCGTGCCCGTGGGGGGATCTCTTGCGTCCGTCTCTGGTTGTTGGTCGCTGGATTTGGCGTGAGGCGATTTTGAGCAATCCCGTCCCGGCTTCGAAAATCGAAAACGCTCCTTCTGTTATGCGGAAACCGCCGGCGGCTGGCATCACGCTGCGATGCATTTGCATGCTTAGAATGGCTCCAGCCCTGCTCCGAAGCTCTGGACAAACCGGAGCGCAGCGGCGCGGTCGGGATAGTCTTTCAGGCCCGGAAAGCCGGCCCATTCGAAGCAGTCCCGCAGATAGTCAACGAAGGGGGTTCGGATCGTCTCCTGCAGGAAAGGAGGATCGGCCCCCGCGAAGGGCAGTTCGATCGCGTAAGCGCCGCCGCTCACGTTCATCTTCATCAGCCTGTCTGGTGCCAGGTCGACCCGGAAAGGATCGATGAGTTCGGGATGGAAGGGGGGGAAGTTGATCTGATCCTCCCAGATTCCGATGCTGAGTTCGTAAGCGCCGCCAGGGCCGCCGCAGGGGTCGACCCAAAGAGCATCGGTGTCGATTTGGGCAAGGGGCAGTCCTTCGATTATGGGATCGCCATCCTGATCATAGTCCCAGACGAAATTGATGCCACCCACCACGTTCCAGAAGGCGAGCAGCGAAGGCGGGAGGGGGGCACCTGTCAGCTGTTCGATTTTCGCAAGTATGGCGGCGTCACCGGCGTCGGGGCGGGTGCGCAGCGTAGTGAGAGAAACCCACCCGGCTTCTTGCAGGCGCTCGGAGAGGAGATCGGCGTTGCGGCCTACGCGCGCCATGGTCTCCTTTGCCAGCGCGATGATTTCGTCGCGCAGCGCGCCGGCGATGGCACCGCATTCGCGGGCATCGCGCCAGGTCCCGCGATGGTCTCCCGCCCGGTAGCGGGCGACGAGGTCGCCGCGGGGCCAGGTCTTCGCAGCGGGAGCCGGGAACCGTTTTTCCCGCGCAGCATCAAGCGCCTGGCGTGCGCTGTCGGGGTTGGCAATACGCAGCACGTTGCGGGCGGAGGCGCCAAAGGCGTCATGTGTGCAGAGTTCGGCGCAGAGTGTGAGCCAGCGCGGGTCACGTTCGAGCCAGGAGGGGGCCTTCTTCTTGTACCACTTGCAGCCGCCGCCAGCCCGGAAAGGGGCCTCTATGAACAGGTGGAGCACTGTCCGGGCAACGGCCTGTGCGGAAATATTGCTCCGCACGAAGAATGGCGCCAGACGGTCATAGGCATGCAGGGGATCGCGGTGGAAGATCGCGCACACGGCGGTCCTCCGGGCAGAAAAATCGTGATCTTCGATCCGTTCCTCGAGTGCATGATAGGCTGTTGCGTCGTCCATGTCGAGCAGTGCCCTTCCTGCGGCCTGCTGCACGGGATAGAGCGCGCTATGTTGCCAGATCTGCGAAAGAAGCGGAATCGCCTCGCGAATACGCAATCTGCCGAGTGTGTTGATAAGATCCTCCAACTTGCGCAATTGGGGTTCAGCCCGTTCAATCGCTTTCACAGACAGGTCGGTTGCTGCGGCGCGTTCATCTTCGTTCAGTGCAGCCCAGGCTGTGGTTGAAAGAGTTGGCCTTTGGGGGAAGTCGGGAGCAAAAAGCACCGAGTCCTTCAGCTTGGCAAGAATCCGGCGTGGATCCCTCGTGAACATCGTGAACATGGTGACGTGGCTTTCAGGTGAGGCGCGCCATGATTGAATGTCTTGGCCCCGGCGATTGGCCAGTATGCACCCATCGGCGTCATTGGCGCCAGGGAAAGTGAGGGAAGTTGCCGGGTTTTCATTTTGCGGATCGGCAACCACTCGATGCCGCGTGCGTTGCTGCGGCTGGTGGCGCTGCGAAGACAAAGGCCGATGCGGCCGGTGCCAGGTCGCGATCGCGGCACGCATGTTGCGAGGAGGTGTGCGGGAGGCCGATCAATATTGCGAAAGGCCATCGAAGCCTGTCGGTCGCTCTCAACCGTCCCGGGCGATCAACACCAATGCTGGCGTGCGAGCTGGTGGCGCGGAAATCAGATCTCCACCACCTGGCCGGGCTTTAGCGCCACAAAGCGTGTCCGCGGGATCCCGGCGGCATCAAGCGCCTCAAGAAGCGCCTTTGCGGGAGCGTCGATGGCCTCATCGGTGAGCTGGAACGTGCCGTTGTGATGGGCCAGCGCGGCCTCTGCGCCGCAATCGGCAAAAGCCTTCACGGCATCTTCTGGATTCATGTGCTGGTCGCGCATGAACCATCGCGGCTCATAGGCTCCGATGGGCAGAAGTGCGAGCCTGATCGGCCCATAGGTGGCGCCGATACGGCGGAAATGCGTACCTTTGCCATAGGCCGACTCACAGACGACATAGATTTTGCCGACCGGCGTCTCCAGGACGAAACTTGCCCATAATGCCTTGTTGCGGTCGAACGGGCCGCGCGCGGACCAGTGTGAGGTGGGTACGACATGAACGACAATACCGCCGCCGAGGTCGATGCGGTCATGCCAGTCATAGGCTTCGGCGCGGATGGCGCTGTCGGCCTCGTGCATGATGAGATCATTGCCGAGCGGGGTGATCACGCGTGGGGCGAAGCGATGCGCAAGCCGCGACAGGGTTGGCATGTCGAGATGGTCGTAATGATTATGCGACACCAGCACAGCGTCGATTCTGGGCAGCGCGTCGAAAGCAACCCCGGGATCGTTGTGGCGTTTTGGTCCGGCCCAGGGGAAGGGGGATGCCCGCATCGACCAGATCGGATCGGTGAGAATGCTGACGCCGCCGGTCTGGATCAGCCAGGTGGCGTGGCCAATGAAGGACAGCCGCAGCTTGGCACCGGTGACCTCGGGGGGCGGTGTATCCGCATAGGGGCTCGGGGCCCAGTCCGGCCACACCGAGCGGCGGAGGCGGAAATCGAGTTGCCAGCGCAGGGCGGCGCTGAGCGTCTTTGGCGGCACCCCGTCAGGATCGAAGAATTTCCTGCCGTCGAAATGATCGGAGAGCGGGCCGGACCAGGTTCTGGTGTGGAGGCGGGACATTTGCGGAGGAAGATGACGGTAAAAGCCGGGTTCGGCAAGAGAGGCAAGAGAGGTGCCGAGGCAAGAAAGGCGGGTTGCCGACAAGCCCCTGGTTCAAGCTCCGTTCGAATGCCCGGAATGCCCGCTTCCTGCTGCCTTGTGTCGCAAAGCCTGCGCTTCCGGCGCAAGGGCGGCTCGGGGCCTCAGGGCAGGTGGCGGGCGCGAAAGAGGCGATAAAGGGAGATGTTCGAAGACAACAGAAAGCGTGAGCGTGCAGCGCCAAGGAGCCGATAAGGAGCCGTTCACGGAAGAGTCGCTTCCCAATTCGCTGCCGGGGCACAGGGACAATCCCGCACATCTTGCACCTCTGAGCGATTGAACGAAAATTTCCCTCGGCTCCTTGTGATCCGAAGAAGACGCAGAAAGGCGCGTTCACTCCTGCACACCTGTCCCGTAACAGCGGCGCGCACGAAGATTGCACTTGGCATGTCAGACTTGGCGTATGTCAGACTGCTGCGGAAAGAAGCGAGGGTTGAACCAATGCGGAAATTTATCCACGGGGAAAACGGTTGTCCTTAAGTCCGATCTCCTGGGGTAGCCTGAGTTGCGGTCTTCGATAGTGGCAGGTGACGACGCGCAAGAGCATATGGCACGGACAGGGGGATGTGAGGCGATCGCAAACGGGGGAAATCGCGAGTGGTCCGGGAAGATGGTGCATGCCGCGGTTGTGCCGGTTGAAGGGCATCGGTGAAAGTGGCATAGTCCCGAATCGGGACAGATTTGAGGTTATAAGGGGGGCGTCTGATGGATGATGCATTTCAAATCAAACAGCCCGGAATCAGCACCGACGAGATGGAAAGACGCCGCAAAATGGTCTGGCGCGCATTCCGCAGCAATGTCGTCGAAGGTGCCAGTCAGGGGGCGGATGTAGAGCCGATTTTTGATGCATTTATCAGGGGAGAGATTGAGGCTGGAGATATCGTGCCGCAGATTTCGCGACTCTGGAAGTTGGATCGGCACAGTCCGACACATTTTTAAATGTGGAAAATGCTGTAAGGATTTAATTGGGGCAGCGACGGAGAACGGCGCCGCGCGTCGTCGGTCAAGCGCTGCCGGGCGACAAGATCCGGATAAGGGATAAGCCGGGGTCCTGGATCCGAAATCTGTGGCTTCAAGATCAGCTCTTTCAAGGACCGGGGCGGCCGCTTTATGTCGGTCCTGTCAACGCCATTGCCGCCCGGTCTGCAGGATGGATTTGAATGACGGTTCTTGGCGGTGAGCAGGGGCCGGTTTGAGTCACTTCAAAATCCGTAAGCCTGGCGCGGGCCGATTCGCAGGCTCGCGCTTTTTCGAACGGCACCGGCGCAGTGTGCGCCGCAGTATCGCGCGCCATGCTGTTTTTGATCCCCAACTGGAGCAATCGGGATAGGGGGGTCTCTCGCGAGACCACCCCTCCCACACCACCGGACATACGGGTCCGTATCCGGCGGTTCGACAGATCATGCAGGTCGCGGGGCCGCGACTGAGGCTAAGCCGATC
>Ga0123357_10010841_pt1 | contig 11627 bp, 13 predicted proteins | sample TergutEmb28metaG_FD_89873 | JGI IMG/M metagenome (GOLD analysis project Ga0123357, IMG submission 89873) | Embiratermes neotenicus P4 segment gut microbial communities from Petit-Saut dam, French Guiana - Emb289 P4 | ecosystem: Host-associated > Arthropoda: Insects > Digestive system > Gut ...
CCAACCCCCCCCCCCCAAAAAAAAAAAAACTTCAATGCCAATTTGAGATCCAAAACCTATGCAAGAATTAAGTCTCATATGTAAGATACCAGCAAATCTTTAAATAAAAAAAAAACTCCTACATTGTAAAAATAATACCGTAGGAAGCTCCTCAAGAGAAAATATAAATTGCAGGAACATTATATAAGGGTTTCAAATGATTAGTAATTGTTAAGGATAGAAACACTGTGCAGTGGACATGTAAATGTGTGGCTGCTGCTACTGTTCTGCTGTATGTGACCAAGATAGATATATATCTATATATGTGTGTGTGTGTGTGTGTGTGTCACAAGTGAGTTCTGGATGTGTCATGCAGTGAAGCGTATGTTGGTGAAAACCGCATTTCACCTGCACAGTAAACTGCTATTGTGTCAAGTGAATTGCAATGGTTACTAATTTCAACAGGTTATGGGCCTAGATCACACATAGTGCACGTAATCCGTACAAGTGCAGCGATAAGTGAGGTTGTGTATATGGCTTGGTTTGAGTGCTTCAAACAAAGAAAGTTTTTGATGGGCTACGAGTTGTAAAGAGATAATACACATTGGTGAACTATTTTCATCTGCTATTACTGAAAATGGAAAAGTCATATGTCACAAATGTTCGAGGTGTATTCCTTATTCATTTCATTGTGTCTAATTGAATATTGCTAACAAAAGAAAATATGTCTGATCCTAAAATAAGAGTTGTAAAGCTTGTTGGTGCAACGAACTGGGCCAAGCGGAAATGGCAAATGAACATGCACTTTGAACAGTATGTTATGATTGCGATTACTGACAGATTGCCAAAATGTCCCTATATACAAACACTGAAAAGGTGTCAGAAGATAATCAAAAACATTTGTGGGAGTGGGACCCCCATAACAGACGGAAGGTGAAGTTGATCACGAGTGGGCCAAGTCAGCTGGTTGCGGATTTGTTACTGACATACAGTGATGCCAAGGACATTTGGGACAATCTCATCAATGCTTATGAACAAAGAAATATTCAACGACTGAGCCTGTTGATGACGGAGTTCTTCAAGCTCCAGCGCGATCCAGAAATGGACACTGTTGTGTATGTTGCTAAAGTTGAGAAGCTATTCTCGGACATGAATACAGAGCTACGTCAACAAGGGTCGCACGACATACCGACTGAACTGCTGCATGGGCAGATCCTGGCAACAGTGGGACCTGAGTACCAGTTTAGCAACGTCTGGGAGTCGCTTGATGACAAGTGAGCAATTAACAGTCTGTCTGAGAAACTGTGTATGATCAAAAAAGGGTTGCACACACTGATGACAGCAGCAGAGCCAACTGCATTCACAGCACGTGCATCAACCACGTCTCTATCTCTGGCGATCAAAACAACGCCAAGTAAACCAAGTGGGTTGAAGAAGTCAACAAAAGACAACTGAGAAAACTGTAGGTGTTTTCACTGTGGGAAGGATGGCCATCTGAAAAAGAACTGTTGGAAACTGGAAGTGAAAAGAATAAATCAGAGGCGACAGATACAATGGGTTCATTGTCAGTGGACGATACCAAAGGTTCAGCATTTTCAGCAGTAAGAGTGAGTAGCGTGAGACTTGTGGATAAGTGGGTATGGGAATCTGGTGAATCGCACCACATGACTGCAATCACACGGTACTTTGCTATGTACAAGAGGTTTTAGGCTCTAGTCAATATATCTTTCACATATAAAGGAACAATATTGGCTTGTGGGTCTGGTTGTGTTAATGTCGAGATACTGGTAGTGGGCAAGTGGCGCCCAGGCTACTTGGAAGATGTGTGGTATGTCCCCGATCTTGGAAGACACCTGTTCTCGGTACAGAGTTCAACAGATTAGTGTCGTCATAAAAGTCCTGCTTCAATGCGACGGTCAGCTCGTGACAGTAGGTGGGTGGATGATGGACACATTAGCCATGGAAAGGCATGGTGTGGTCCCAAGACAGCCAGTGGCAGTTAACAATGCAACAACTTCAGAAACCCTTCAGCTTTGGCATGAACACCTTGGCTATCAATACAAGCGTCATGTGCGAAAGGTGCTAGAACGGATGGAAATCAACATAAGCATGGCAGAAACAGAAGCATTCTGTGATGGATGTGTTTTGGGTAAGCACATTGGAAGCCTTTCACTCCATGGTTGGATCAATCACAGGTCATCGGTGAGCTGATCCATGCTGATGTTAATGGGTCAATGTCAGTGAAGTCACTTTGAGGTGCAAAGAGCTATGTATTTTTCAATGCTGAATACAGCAAGGATCACAGGGTTTTCTTCATCAAGCAAAAGAAAGAAGTTTCCAACTGTTTACACATGTGTCTCAATGAAGTGTCGACTGCTGGTCACAGAGTAAAAATGTCCCAATGTGATGGTAGCAAGGAGTTCGCATGTGAGGAAGTTCCCCAGTGATTGTGGTATTACATTGCTGCTGTCAACGCCGTATGCACCTGAACAGAACGGAGTTACAGAATGCGAACACCGTACGGTTGTAGAGCTCATATGGTCAATGCTGTCAGTGAGCAGGCTACAATATCGAAGTTGGCACAGGCTTGTGAAACTGCTGTATATGTGCTCAATCATATAGAAAAAACATCAGTTATCGGGTAATCTCCAAAGGAAATGTGGAATGGTCACATGATGACGAACTTGGATCATCTATGTGTGTTTGGCACTGAGTGTTATGTATACATCCCAAAGACGTTTCAGAAGAAATCTGAAAACAAGAGCGTGTTTGGTCGAATGATTGGCTATCTCAATGATAAAGATGGGTACCAGGTTTACATGCCATCTCTCAACAAGACTGTGCACTTGCATGTTGTCTACTTCAAGCCAGAATGAGTTTGCATCAGTTCAGAGATTGAAGTGGGGTTGGAAAATGCAGCTGTGGAAGATGTGGCTGTGGAGAAAAGGCATGAAGATGACACACTGTCAGATTCGTCACAGTTGGAGTAAACCCTCGAGGTGGAGACCAAGGAACAGTTTTCCAAGAACACAGGACAAATAATATACACAGTAAAGAGGCCAATGTGGATGACATCAGGGGACTACATTCTTCCATCAGCACGCACTGCTATTACTGGTGGTGGAGATCCAACGTCATACTGGGAGGCTATTAACTCAATGGGTTACAGCCATGAAGACAAGAATGCATTGGTGGAAAATGACTTGTGGGAGTTGGTTGATTGTCATAAGAATGTGAAGGTCATCAATAAAAGCTGGGTGCTTTGAACGAAGCTGAATGCTTATGGTTTGACAAAATGGCTTCGCACTCGACAGGTCATGAAAGGACATGTGCGAAAAGGCAGGAATTGAATACGAGGAGAACTTCAGCCCTGTGGCCCGCTACAACACAGCATGTGCTGTGCTTGCAGTTGCTGCACTGGAGAGATGACGGCATTTCTGTATAGCACACTTCAAGAGGAAGGGTACACGTGTCAACCAGAGGGGTTTGACAGTGACAGCGGATGGGTGTGCAAACTCAAGCGAAGCCTGTACAGTCTCAAGCAAGCCTCTAGGGGTTGGAATCAGCACTTTGTAGACTTCATGAAGAAAAAGAGAGTGAAACTTAGTACAACAAACCCATGTTTATTTGTGTGCCAACATAATGGCAACAGCTAAATGTCACCACTTATGTGGATGACAGCTTGGCTGCAGGCAGTAATGAAAGTGAGATCAATGTGCTTATTGATCATTTGCGTCATAATTTCAAGATTATGACGGACACACTCAGCAATTTCCTGGGAATGCAGATACAGCAACGTCATAACGGGATCTTCATATGCCAACATGTCTACACGAAAGAGGTCCTCGAGCGATTCAAGATGCATGAAACAAATCCAATAGCAACATGTTGTAAGCATAGGAATGGTGGAACAAAGGATTTAGTTGGGAGCCATGTGCCATACTGTGATACAGTGGGCTGCCTCAGGTACCTAATGATGGGAACACGTCCAGACATAGCATTTGCTGTGTCGAATGCGGCTCGAGCAATGGATCGACCAAATGAGGCAGACTGGATTGATGTCAAACATATCCTTGAAGTATATGCAAAGAACAAGCAACTATGGTTTGCTGTATGGAGCTGGTAATAATAAGGGAGTGTTATGAGCATTCAGTGATGCCCACTTTGCAGGTGACGTCAAAACAAGACAGTCAATGAGTGGCATGGTGGCTGTGTATGCAGGCAGAGCAATTGCATGGTCAAGCCAGCTGCAATGGTTGGTGGCACTGTCAAAAACAGAAGCAGCATTTATCGCAACCAGTGAGGGGGCCAAAGGGTTTCTTTGGCTAAAATGTCTGGTTGGAGAACTCGGTGGCAACAGCAGAGTGGTACCAACGTTACATGTTGACAATGCAAGCCCAGTGAAACTCGTGAAAAATTCAGAGTCTCATAATGAGACGAAGCACGCTGAAGTGCGGTATTACTTTGTACCTGTGTTACCAGGATGATCGCATAGGGGTGGAACACATCGACAAAGTAACACAGCAGAATTGTTGACAAACCTGCTGGATCAAGTGCAGTTTGAGACCCTACATAATGACATGGATGTTCAAGATTATTAATGGGTGCATAGCATAGCACAAAGTTCATAGTGTTTAGGAGGAAGTCTTAAGTATATAAGCACTGTGCAGTGGACTCAACTATGTCTGGCTGCTGCTACTGTTCTGCTGTTCATGACCCAGACAAAGGTGTCAAGGATGCGTTCTGGATGCTTCATGCAGTGTGACATGTTACTGGTGGCAAATGCGTTTTATCTGCACCATAAACCGCTTTTGTGTCAAGAGAATTGCACTGATTTACTAACTTCAACAGTAATTAAGACATTTCCCCCTTTAGAAATAGCAGTCAAATCCTTACAAGCACACCAACACCTCTGATATTTGAGGTTCTCACAGTGGTGCTGATGAAGATTCAAGTCTTCTCGGAAATGATGCTGTGTTGTTAGCCATGTATTACCCAAAGTTTTGAAGGACTGAGTGATTTCATCTTGGACTGCTTGATCCTGAAGATGGAAGCACTCTGATTCCTTGAAAGCTGGGAACTACTTGCTCAACACAGCATCACAACCAGAGAGCTTGAATATGCAAAGCTACACCTTCCAAATTTGAAATCAAATGTTATGTTAATTAAGAAGTTCAGATACCATAAATATGTGAAAATATTGAACAATAACTTGCTTTACAATCACCTGCATCAGACTATAAACCTTGACAGGTCAGTAAACAGTAACATCTTGGGGAACATGTTCAATCAGCCTGAAAAAAATTTTTGCCATCTACTGCACATATTCAGCACCGCCCTAATCCAAATGTCAGAACCTCTTACTCATAATATATTTCAATCTCAAACCAACTCCAAAATCTAGATTTTCACCAGCACAAGCAGCCAAACCCATTACTGTGTCACAACATGTACCCAACTCCATTTTCTCCTCCACTGGTCTAAGTCTCTTAGGATAAGCATATAGTGCACAGCAATACCATGACTTGGAGAAATTTTTTTTCGAAGATGCAGTAACAATAAATCTTTTCTGTCAGTCCACCATGCTTACTTCCCCTTGTTCCACAAATTATGCAAGGAAGTGTGAGCACAGTGTAACACCTATGAAATGATACAGGATAAAATAATATCTTTCAACATCACACTTGACTCAGATCTTTTGTGGGATTATAGAGGTGCAGCACTTGTCACTATTTCAATTTCCTGTGTGTCAGTTTATATGAAAGGTGGTATGTAAGTAAAGCCTTCTAGTTGTATTCTCAAAAACCGTTACTAATAATTAAAATGAAATTTAGATACATGAGGGGGTGATAAGTCCTTAGCCCAACCTACTTCCCAATGTTGTAGGATGGTATTGATAGTGTCGTTAGAAAGAGGGATCTGTTCATGTGCCGAATTTCAAGTCTTTTCTTGTTGCAGAGGATGAAAGGAAGCATGTCAGGCGACGCACGCAATTTCAACAACATGGAGACGCGAGCTGCCATCAAGTTTTTCTTCCCTGCAAGGCAAGGTGCCTAAGGAAATTCACGCCATTCTGACAGAAACTTAGTGGGAACATGTACCATCGTATGAAACCGTCAAAAACTGGGTGGCCCAGTTTAAACATGGTGATTTTTCCACTTGTGATGCGCCTTGTCCTGAACGACCCAAAACAGGGACCACACCAGAGATTATTAATCAAATTCAAGAGCTAATCTTGGAAGACCGCCGGATTTCGGCTAAGTCAATAGCTGAGCAACTGGGCATCTCATGTGAGCAGGTTGGGTCCATCATTCATGAAGATTTGGAAGTGTGGAAGCTCTCCATGAAGTGGGTCCCGAAATGCCTGAACACAGATCAAAAGTGTCAATGGTGCCAGTCGTCTGAGCAAATTTTGGAATTTTTTCGGCACGATCCAAATGATTTCCTGTCGGGGGTGGTGACCATAGACGGAACCTGGTTATATCACTATGACCCGAAGACAAAGCTACAATCAATGGAGTGGCGGCATAGTGGCTCACGCCATCCCAAAAAATTCTGAGTGTAAAAATCCACTGGAAAAGTTCTTGCCTCGATTTTTTGGGATCAAGATGACATCCTCCTCATTCATTATCTTCCAAAGGGCCCAACTATCAATGTGGAGTATTACTCATCTCTGGTGGTTCAATAGAAAGACATTTTGAAGGAAAAACACTGCAGAATTTTTACTGCTGAACACAATGACTTTGGGGTTTATTTCTCTGACATGCACAACGAGAAAACACCAATTCACAAAATTATGCCCTACTTTATGAAATGTGTTGTTAAGTTTTTGAACCATAGCTACTTAAAATGGAGTGTGCACTTGTCTTCTGTACCTATTTTCTGTATGGAATGGAACCTGTTCCTTAAAAACTTTTCACGCATTTGTAAACTGTTGCCAAAAGTTGTGACACTACCTACAGCAGCTGTATTCTGAGGATGTATCACTTAAGATGTGCATAGCATCTACCAGGTGACTCACAGACTCTGTGATACACAACAAGTAAATTAACTGGCATGTGGGCTAGTATGCGTACATCAGATCAAACAGCAGGTGACTAACAATGTCCCTAATAAACCAATATCACAAAATTTTGCCTCAACCAATCTCAAAATCTGGATACTATTACTTTTCATACCTACATTTTGCACCCTAATAATTCATACTAGATATCAATCATGAGAGACAACTTAACATCAGATTAGGCTTCCTTGCATATTGAAGGGGAGAAAGAGCAAATAAAAATAAAATTATATTTGTGCACTTTTCAATTTTCTTTGAAAGGTACCTTTCTCTGGGTTGTCCACTGGACCAACGGTCACCACCTCCATCATTCAAATTTGGTGGTCCACTGTGTCTTCCATGTGGGCTAGCTGTGGTCCTTCCATCTCCTGCAAGAAACTCATGCCTTGCAATATAGGAAGCAGCAGCAGTAGTTTGCCCAACAGTACGTAAGGGAGTTGATGGTCCATTACCATCTCTGATTCTCTGATGTGTTGGTGTTAGCGGCACGCTACTTCCACTCTCTTTGTGAATACGTCCACTAGCCTTATTATGATCATGTTCTCGTGATGAGTGATCACTCCTAGGATCATTACTTGACTTTTTACTTCGTTCCTTGTCACGCCCATGTTCTTCCTTGTCACGACTTCGACTTCAGGGAGAGAAAAAAGACTTTCATGAGTACCAGTCAGAAACAAGGCGCTGTGTTCAAAAAAATTAACATACCACAATTTGCACATAATGAAATTAGCAGAGCTATAATACTCAATGTTCAGTATTTAAAATATGCTGACTGTGACACATTTAGTAAGTAGATGAGTTACACAGAAGTTTGACATGGAGAAATTCAATCTCAAGAGGTATCAGATTAAAATCTCGAGGAGGCCTGTAGCTACAGATAACATATAAGGTACCGGGCAAACAATAGGGATTTTAAAAAGGAATGAGAAATAATATTAAAATTTCAGGTGAGAGATTCTAGGTTATCCATACATGAAGCTGCACAAACTAAGTTTGCTGAAAAATTTTCAACATTTTAAACCAAAGGAAGCAAATTACACTGTTATGGTCAAAGGATCAGAGCCAAATAACAGGAATAATCTGAATACAGTATGATGTGAAGCTAGTGAACATTTTATGAAAAAAAGAGGGCATGTAAGAAAAAAATAATGTACTTGTAACAAACAGGAACATCAGATACCTGCAACAGAAGCATACATGTCTTTAAAGAAGGGTTACCAACCTACAATCAACTCGGTCAAGCAGATTCCCAGAGTACTATAAATAGGTGGAAGAAATATTTCTGACAGCTAAAAAATAAATAGAGCATTAACAAAATCATGCAAACTGAAATACATGCAGCCAAGTCACCTCAGTTTGAGTGCCTGTAAGGCTGATATTTTTGTTCACAACTTGCAACAGTCCAATTTGCCAGGCACTGATAAACGTACAACAGAAATCATCCAAGCTGGACATGGACTATTATGTTCTGAGTTATGTAACTTTATTAGTCCCATCTAGATTAAAGGAAAATCACTTTAGCAGTGGAGTATATTACTGTGTCTATATATGAAGAAAGGTAACCTTCTGTCAAAGTTTACTGTATACGCAGGTTATGTAACTGGGAATCTTCAGGGAGTTTAAAAAACTTGTACTTCCCTGAAGATGACACAGAGATGTCAAAACATGTCTGAGTCAACATTATATACAGAGAAGATGTTGCGATATATATTTTGTATTAGTTGGTTGTAAAAAAAAACAATAAAAATATGCCTGGTGCATGCATTAAAATAGTAGAGGCTCAAAAAGCAAAAATATGTAACAAGAACAATAATACTAAGGTAAAGTTACTAAAAATGAATGCAGCCATTTCGTACAATAAAATATGTAAAACCAAGCAATTGACGCCTAAATACATCCACATCAAAAACAATGGAAACAACATGCACAGCAAGAACACCAAAATAGCAGCAACCATATATAGACTAAACCAAGAAATTAAATCTTTATATTGTAAGAAACAAAAACTAAATGAACAATTGTATAAAATCCACTTAGAATTTGCAAATTAATGTAAATATGTGTGGCAGTACACACAAACAACTACTAATTCACAATTGGACAAAAGATGTGCTCCCTACATCATGAACTCAATTGAAAACTGGACAAATTACAAGTACACTAACCTCACAATAATCACAACAAAGAAACAATGAAACACAAATTCAAAACACACATAGTAAACTTATCACAAATAATGCTCAGTAGGGAACAAATACTGACCTTCAACTTAGGAATTAACTATGCAGTAGAAAAGGACCCAAAATAATTTATTAACCCACTAATTATAGATACAGAAAATGCTCTTAGACACTTGGACATAAAACTATAGAATACATTCAGATATCTAGAGACTAAGAAAATAAAACAAATTACTGAAGCAAATACATATAATACATTACATACGAAACAGCAATACAATTTAAAACAAATAAAAATTCTACTGTAACAGAATAACCTAATGACAGCAAAAGCTGATAAAGGTAGAACCATGGTCAAAATACATGAATTGAAACAGAAGATTGATACCTTCATACAAGAAAATCGAATAATACCCTGGAATAAAAATTCCACACACTCATTTCAAAAACACATTCAACAAACAATGCACAGATATAACACAATAGACAAAAACCAACACAAATACCTGGTACGATAAAAACCTATGGCACCCCAACTCAATGCCTTGATCATAACACATAAAGAAGATAAACCCAACAGGCCAGAAATAAATAACACACAAGCACCATCTCATAAACTTGCCAAATATCTGAATAAGAGACTTAACCAATTAATAAAATTACCATACACATATGCTACCAAAAAATCAAAAGTAGCAGCACAAGATCTAAATAACATCCAAATTAATAACCAACACAAAATAACCACTTTAGACATAAAAGACATATACGTCAACCCACCCACACAAAATATTATGAACATCATTAAATTCTGGTTAAACAAAAACAGTAATCAAAATATAATAGTAAAACAAACCTTGGAACTCATCAGAGTGACTTTAAATCAGAATTATTTTCCATACAATGGCAAATATTTTAAATCCACACCAGGCATGGCCATGGGTTCACCCACATCAGGCACCCTTGCAGAAATCTACCTCCAATTTTTTGAAGAATTAATAGTCAAACACTGGATGGAAAATGGTGAAATAATATACTATAGAAGATATGTAGATGAGATAATCGTATTTGACCAAAACAAAATTAATAAAGATTTAATCACCAACCACATGAACAATATGCACAATTATTTAGAATTTAAACTAACAGAAGTAAACTACACAAACTATTTGGTCCTCTACATTCATAGAAACATCAATAACCTAAACCTCGGAATTTACAGAAAAACCATATAAACAGGCGCTACTGCACATTTCACATCCAATCATCCATTAGAACACAAACTTGCAGCATTTTACTTCTACATAAACAGAATGCTAATGATACCAATCACAAAACAAGCACAATGAGAAAGGAACATTATCCTCAACATAGCCAGAAATAATGGTTTTCCATTACAGATCATCCATAATTTCAAGAACAAACTGATACTTAAAACACACACACACACACACAAAAGAAAGTACACCCAGGCAAACACAATGAAAGAAAAAATGTATCACATTTATATCTCACAGTCCACTCATACACAGAGGTACCAACTTATTCAAAGGCACTGACTTGAACATAGCATTTTGAACCTGCAACATTATAGACAACCAATTATATGACTGGACACCAATAAGCACAATGAATTCCAGTGAAATATATACAGCACAATATAAAACATGTAATAACTCATACGCTGACCATACTGGAAGAATGATAGAAATAGGACACCTTGAAAACACAAGCTATATCACAACAAATAACCCAATCTTGGCACCTGCATTGCACATTTCTGAACGACAGATATGAGTATGGAAATCCAGAACAAACCAAAGAGTTACTAAAGCAATGCAACACAGGAAAGAAAATGCCCTGTTGGGGATCATTTTACATACAAGTTCTCCAACAACAAAACTTATTAATCGATGAACAGAAGATTAATGATCCCAACTCACTATTCTCCTTGGCGAATGTAACAAGACAACACATCACACAGAATGATACCCACCCTGATTCCATACACACCAGACCAGCACACAAGCAACAGTAACAATATCTATGATCATGATATAGCACCTATTTATCCATACATTAACTTCCATATTTATTGCAGATGGTATACGCAGCCACATAAACATACTGCTTTCACAAGATACTGTAACGTCACACAGTGATGATGAAATAATTTTAATCTAATAATTTTATGGAATTAGAATTTGAACAGTACTTAAACATGCAAAAAACAGGAAACGTTGTGGATTAGATAACTTACCAAGGGAATTGTGGAAATTTGGAGGAAACGAATTAAAAATACACTTACTAGAGCTGTTTAACAAAATAACAGACAAAAATCAAATGCCACAAGAATGGGAGACAGGAATGGTGATAAACATACATAAAAAAGGAACAAAAAGTAA
>Ga0123357_10010842_pt1 | contig 11627 bp, 9 predicted proteins | sample TergutEmb28metaG_FD_89873 | JGI IMG/M metagenome (GOLD analysis project Ga0123357, IMG submission 89873) | Embiratermes neotenicus P4 segment gut microbial communities from Petit-Saut dam, French Guiana - Emb289 P4 | ecosystem: Host-associated > Arthropoda: Insects > Digestive system > Gut ...
CTACTTTTTTATCAAGGAAATTCGCATGGCATGGCTTATTTTCATAGGTTTTTTCTGTCTGACGCTTTCCATCGGACTGCTTTATTTTTTGGTAACGCCTAACGGGTTGTATGAAGACCTTTTCTTTCTGATGTTTCTGCGCGGAGTGGGCATGCACATTCTTTTCACGGCTTTTTCGGTCTATGGAATTGCCGGACTTACAGCTAAACAGGTTACATATAACGGGTTTTTCATCGTTAGCTCCCGTTCGGCGCTTGGTCCTGCCGTAGGAGCTTCGATTTTGACTAACTGGCTCAATGTGTTGCAACAAAAAAACGTAACGCTTCTTTCAGCCGGTGTCGATACGCAAAACGTAACGGCAATGAGTCAGTTTGCAGCGTCAACCAAATCAGCTCTCGCGCAAGGCTGGAGCATAGAGAACGCACACCAGTTAGCGACCAATTCGCTGTATCGTCAAGTGCAGATACAGGCGGCGATGGTCAGCATAAAAACTATAGCAGGGTGGATGCTGATACTCGGTATTATCCTGTTAATCGGTATTTTGCTTTACTTCTTTCAATTTAAGCCTGTAAGGTTAATTCGGATGGGGCAGGATATGATGGGGGAATGATATTTTACAATCCTATTACATTAACCGTTTTATCTCCCGCAAATTCTTTTCGAATGTAGATTTTTTCATCCCATGAGCGGTCGGGACGGCGGTCGAAAAGGGCGAGCCAGCCTTCGTTCACGTCGAAAGTATTCATATAGCGAGCTGTTTGCGTCAAACCGTCGCTGAGCGATTTTTCTCCACGCCAAATTTTCAGTTCAATAGGATATTTATGTCCTTCGTAAATCACGCAAATATCCAAACGGCCTTTTTCCGCCGCCATCTCACGGATAATTTGCCCGCCGCCATTGACAACTCTTTGCATAAATGCCATTAAAATCAAATGAGGAGCGGCTTCTTTATAAAGAAAACGTTCGTCCCAAATAGCGCTGTTTTCCCGCCAGAACTGCTGGAAATCCTGCATCAGGGAAGTCATATTAATTTTACCATTGTTCAGGTAATGCGGCATTTTGTATTCAAAATCCGACCGCTGCAAACTTTGTTGCATATCACTGTTGAGTGTACGGACAATCACTTCGGCATAAATCGGGTTAGCGGGTTCGATGGCTTCTTTTGTAACCCGAATCAAACCTAAATCACGGGTATATAGAAAATCATCACTTGAAGTGCTGACAAATTCGCCCAACATCATCGGCTCAATCACACGGCGCACGCGAGGTTCTTTCAAGCGTTCGAGCAAACTGTCAATATGCACATCCCGACGTAAAATAATCGTTTGAATTGCTTTTTCAACCAAATCGGCAGTAACCGGCTTCGAGAAATCCGATTGCAACATATCGTAAATAACTTCGTAAGCAATAGCATTGACTAACCAAGGTTGACCAAACGTCTGTTGCCAAACAGTTTCAATGGCTTCCGGTTCAAAACGTTGTCTTGTTTCGGCAGTATGTTGGGCATAAAGTTCAACGATTTCTTGTTGAGAAAAGTTTTGGATAGTCAGAGACCTTGTTACAATATTAAATGGACTTGCACTTCCGAGCGATTCACTGTCTGGGCGCACGCGGGCTTTGAAATCTCTAATATTACGCATTCCCACTAATGCAATTGAATGGACAAAAGGCGTTGTACGACGGCTGTTGTAGCCATCGCGCAACTGACGTAGAAATGTTATTAACGTGCCTTCGCTCAGACAGTCAGCTTCATCGAAAAGTATTACCAAAGGTTTATCCAATGCCATTGAAAAAACTGTTAACTCAGTCTGTAGTACGCTTGTAAAGCTATCATAATCAGCTGATTCTGCAAATATTTCTCGCTTAGGAATGGATGAAAACCGCAAAGTTGTTTTTATTTTCCGCACAATTTCGGGAATGCCATCTTTGGGATCAACCACTCCTTGCAAATTTTCGAGCGAACAGTAGAGCGCATAATATTTTTCTTCAGCATGCAAGCGTTGCGCCAAATCCTGCAAATAAGTGGTTTTACCGCTCTGACGTGCAGCGTGAATAACGAAATACTGACCGTATTCAATCAGATTTTCCGCCCCGTGCAGGCGTGTAGCAGGGTCGATGATATAATGCTGAACCTTGTTGCAAGGTCCGGCTATATTGAAAAAACGGCGCATAATACCAAGTTTTAAAATTATAGGACAAAGATAAAAAAAATAAAATTATTTGGCGAAATATTGCGCTAAATGTTGAACATTATTTTCCATTCCTTAATTATGAGGTAGCGATATATTTCGCGGATGATGCTCCAATATCTCGCTTCGCAAAAAGTCGCGGTCTAAATGGGTATAAATCTCGGTAGTCGCAATTTTCTCATGTCCGAGCATTTGTTGAATCGCCCGCAGATTAGCGCCTCCTTCCAATAAATGCGTGGCGAACGAATGACGAAACGTATGCGGACTAACCGATTTCCTGATGCCGGCTAATTCCGTTTGCACCTTTATAATATGAAAAATCATGATTCGGGAAAGCGAAGTTCCTCTCCGGCTTAGAAACAGCACGTCTTCAAAGCCTTTTTTTACAGGTATCAAATTTCGATCCTGTAAATAAAAATTAATTTCTTTGATGGCAACGGGAGAAATCGGCACTAATCGCTGTTTGCGCCCTTTTCCTTCTACTTTGATAAATCCTTCATCAAGATACAAATCCGAAAAACGCAGCCCGATAAGTTCGGAAACCCGCAGTCCGCAACTGTACAAAGTCTCTAAAATAGCGCGGTTACGCTGTCCTTCGGGTAGCGATCGGTCGATGCTGTCAATAATGCCGTTAATTTCCTGTATGGTCAGAAAATCGGGCAGTTTCAATCCGATTTTAGGCGATTCGAGCAATTCGGTCGGATCTTTATCAATATAATTTTCCAGACTCAAGAAACGGTAAAACGATTTGATTCCTGAAACTATCCGCGCTTGCGAACGCGGACTGACGCCGATTTCGTGCAATCCGGCAATCATTTCCTGTAAATCGTCCAACGTTGCGTCCTCCGGCTTTTTTCCGACGACATGAAGGTAAGCGAACAATTTATTTACATCGTCCGTATAAGCTTCGACTGAATTTGGAGACAGCGACTTTTCGAGTTGCAAATAGGTATGAAAAGCTGCAAATAATTCACTCTCACCGGAATTTTTCTTCATACAATGCGGCTGTTATGAATAAAAAAACTAATTTTGCAGTCGCAAAGATACATAAAAAATCACGAAAATGAAGATTCAAATCATCAACGGACCCAATCTGAATCTCTTGGGTGTTCGGGAACCGGATATTTACGGTTCGCTTTCTTTTGAGAATTATTTACAGCGGTTGATTACGCTTTATCCTGCCATTGAAATCAATTATTTTCAGTCAAATACGGAAGGCGCGATAATTGATAAACTTCATGAGACCGGTTTTTCCTGCGATGGAATCATCTTGAATGCAGGCGCTTATACGCATACTTCCCTTGCGATTCATGATGCTGTAAAAAGTATTTCTACGCCTGTCATCGAAGTACATCTATCTAATATTCATGCCCGTGAATCGTTCCGGCATCAGTCGGCGCTTGCCGGAGCCTGCAAAGGAGTCATCGCCGGATTTGGCATGGATTCTTACCGGCTGGCGATAGAAGCGCTCAATGTTGTCGCAATTGCCAATACGTGAAAAATGGTTCCTCCTACGACAAAAAGGTGAAAAACCGAATGGATGTACGGAATCTTCTTAAACGAGTATAAAAACGCTCCCAATATATACGATACTCCTCCGGCGATTATATACCAAAGGACAATTAATGCATTCATGGAATGTAGCGTATCGAAAAGAGGTTTAAATGCTACAAAAACAACAAGTCCCATAGCTACATAACAGATTGTTTCGATCCGGTTGCCTATCCCTTTTCCTTTAAAACTGATAAAAGAACCTGTTAAAGCGGCAATCCAGATTACGAAAAAAATCAACCATCCCCAAAGCGCTGCATGACGAAGAATCGTCAGCGTAAAAAAAGTGTAAGTTCCTGCAATATGAAAATAGATGGCGGCGTGATCAAATTTCCGCAGGATTGTTTTTCGCTTTTCCTCTTGGCAAGCATGGTAAAGGGTAGAGGCGATGTAAGAAAAAAGCATGCAAAGAATGTAGATCGCTACGCTGCTTAGCACCCAACAGTCGCAACAGCGAAGCGCCTTTAGCAAGAGCCAACAGCCTGCAGCCGCTCCCAGAAGTATGCCGAAGCCATGTGTGGCTGCATTGGCGATTTCTTCGCCCCGTATATATTGTTTTTTATTCATTTTGCTTTTTTTATCCGCATTTCGCAATTAGCGCAATCAAATTCTAACTGCAGCCGGTTGTTTCCGGAAACAAGATATAAATCCGTCGCCGTCATTGTAGAGACGGGGCGCGCCCCGTCTCTACGGCGGCAATAACCATATTCATAAAGAATACAATGTTTGGTAAACATCAACGAAACATCTTCCTGCATCCGTTTTTCAAACGCCGGTTCAATTTGTTGCACCCCGCAACGCAAATAGAACGCTTCAGCATTTTTATTGGCAACATTATCCAAATAAGTCAAATGTGTTTTAGGATAAACAGGAAAAACAGCCGGTATTATTCTTTTTGCCTGTCTGTAATTTATTTTTCTCGCTGAGAGCAAACGCTCAATTACGCGCCGTTTCAGTTCGCTCAGCAGCGACGAAGGAATAAACCAGTTTCCACTTAAAGAAACCGTTAATTGCCTTAATTCAAAAGACGTAGCGCCTAATTTGGATAATTGTTCCCGATAATTGGCTTGCTGGTCTTTTTGAGCCGGTTCTTTGGCGAAAGGGAGATTAACCGTTACGCGGCAAAAATCTTCATCAGTTGCCGTCAGACTGAAACCAAAAGCATTTTCCGCCAATTCAAATTCAATTTCGATTTTTCTTTCTGCCGATTTTTTAGAAAGCGTCTTTTCAAATTCATGGTCGTAGTTACGGTAAAGCGTTGTTCCCAAATTAATCGCCGGCATTTCGGCAGGAAAAATTTTCCCTGATTCTACCCTGTTTACTCTAAATCCCTGCAATTCTTTTTTGCTGTCAATAAAACAAAGACCGTCGCCGTTATGAATAGTCTTTTGTCCTGAAATGGTAAAATAGTTTCTATTTAAATCCTTGACATTTCCAACAGGTTCACCTAATGATTTCGGCGTTTCGGGCGATGCAATCTCATGGTTTCTACCGTTCAGAAAATAAGTTGTAAATCCGCGGTTAAAACTTTTCGCAGGGTCGGGAACGAAAAAAGGAACGGAGTTTCCTGATGAAGCCCGGATATATTCCGGTCGTTTTAAAAAAATTTCATCCAACCGTTTTCGGTAATATGCCGTGATATTCTTGACATAACTGATCTCTTTCAGACGTCCTTCTATTTTCAGGGAAGTAACGCCTGCATCAAGCAAATCCTCCAACTGTTCCGACAAATTCAAATCTTTCAGCGACAGCAAGTGTTTGTTTCGGGTAATAATCTTTCCTGAAGCGTCCTGCAATGTGTAAGGCAACCGGCAGAACTGGGCGCATTCGCCGCGATTGGCGCTTCTTCCGGCGAGCGCCTGACTGATGTAGCATTGCCCGCTGTAAGAAACGCATAATGCTCCATGTACAAACGCTTCCAACTGAAGATTCGTTTGTTGGGCAATCGCTTTGATTCCGGACAATGAAAGTTCGCGAGCCAAAACAGCGCGGGAAAATCCGGCTTCTTCAAAAAAACGGATTTTTTCAACCGTACGATTATTGCATTGCGTACTTGCATGTAATGGGACAGGAGGGAGCGGCAGATTTAAAATTCCCATATCCTGAATAATCAAAGCGTCAACGCCCATAGAATAGAGTTCGCTGATATATTTTTCCACAACAGGAAATTCGGAATCATAGATAATCGTATTCAGCGCCACATAGACTTTTGCCCAATACGCATGAGCATATCCTGTCAATTGCCCAATTGCTTCCAATGAATTTCCGGCGCTTGCACGGGCGCTGAATTGCGGAGCGCCGATATAAACCGCATCAGCGCCATGATTAATGGCTTCTATTCCGGTATCCAAATTTTTAGCGGGAGCTAACAACTCGATTTTTTTCGCCGTTTTCATAACTCAGGCATGGATATCTCCTAAGGATTCAATTTCTTTCGGATTGTAAGGCGTTGATTGATAGACATAATAATTCAGCCAATTTTTAAACATCAGATGAGCATGGGCGCGCCAACGCACTTTGATTTCTTTTTTGGGATTATTATCCGTATAATAATTTTCAGGAATATTGATAGGCAATTTCTTTTTCAAATCGCGAAGATACTCCGTATGCAGCGTACCGGGCGCATATTCGGAATGCCCTGTGATGAAAATTTCACGTCCGCCGCGCGACATGACAATATATACTCCTGCCTCGACTGATTCGGAAAGAATATTCAATGCCGGAACTTTCAAAATATCTTCACGCCGTATCTCGGTATGCCGGCTGTGAGGAGCGTAAAATTCGTCGTCAAATCCGCGAAAAAGCGAAATATTGGGAGTATTAAGCGTATGTTTGAATACGCCGAATTTTTTCTTATCCAACGGGTATTTGGGAATCTCGTGAAAATGATACAATCCGGCTTGCGCCGCCCAGCAAATATACAACGTTGAGGTAACATGCCTTGTCGCCCAATTCATGATGTCAACCAACTCGCTCCAATAATTGACGTCTTTAAAATCAAGCAATTCAACCGGAGCGCCCGTAATAATCATACCATCGTAATTCGTTTTACGAATATCTTCAAAATTTTTATAAAAAGTAGCCAAATGTTCTTGGGAAGTATTTTTGCTATCATGCGACTGCATTTTCAACAAATCAATTTCCACCTGAAGCGGGCTGTTGGAAAGCAGGCGTACAAAATCCGTTTCGGTAGCGATTTTTACAGGCATAAGGTTCAAAAGCGCTACTTTTAACGGGCGAATATCTTGTGTAGAAGCGCGCAAATCGTCCATCACGAAGATGTTTTCCTTTTTCAGCGCTTCGACAGCCGGTAAATTGCGGGGTATATTTAATGGCATAAATCAGAAATCAATTGATTGTTTTTACTGTCGAAACATTATATCCGTCTCTAACTTTAATTATTAATACGCCTTTGGAGTTTAGAATAACCTGATCAGAAACTGCATTAAATCGTTCGAGTAATTTTCCTTCGGGATTGAATATTGAAACTTCACTTCCTGTTTTAATATTTTTTAGATATTGTTTATTACCTGTCGTTACTACCGAAACGGTATTATTTTTCTGATTCGGTTCTTTAATAGAAACATTTTCCTGGGATGAAAGCCGGTACAATCCTGCTCCATGATAATTAATGGTTGGCATAAATTCAGAATTTGAATATACGCCAATGTCTTGTTTTGCCCATATATCTCTAATACCGACTTCTCCGTTGAATCCTAAAGAAGTCAAATCAAATGCAATATTTTTAGACGCTACATTGCTCAAGCGCGGGTCTTCAACAAATACCATAAATTCTATACTTACTCCATCCGGCGCATTCAAAACTTCGGAATCGAATCCGCAGAAGGAAGAAAAATGCGTATAACCTTCAGGCAAATTATATTCTATATAGGAATAAGAATTGACGCCTACCCCGTCGCTATAAACAATTCCATTAACAGTTAACGGATTATTGTTTAAACTTCTGTTTTTTTGAACCGTCCCAAAACCGCTTGTAGCGCTAACCCAATTGAGTGAAGCGAGTTTGGTTACAGTACCGTCAGGTTTTGAAATACTGGGGTTTATCCAGTCGGCATGATCGTAATTAAAATTGTCGCCGGCATCCGTAACGACGAGAAATAATTTCTTAGCTCCGGTTATGTCTGCGTCTAAATAAACGCCTTCCGGTTGTAGCGTACGGGAAATTTTTTTTGAATTAGCGATAGCCAAAGAAGTATCAACCTGTCGTGTCGTAGGATCGGTATCGAACGCAAAAAATTCTACTGTTGCGCCTTCGCTCTGGTCTGTACCCCCTTTGTCTAATCCTGCAAAAGCTTTAAAATGGCGGTTATATCCTTCCGGAAGAATATAGTGAATAACAGAATTTGCATGAGCGCCAATGCCGTTTGAAAACTGTTTATCAGCTATTTGCAATGTGTTTCCTGAAACGCTTTTGTTAATCTGTGCAGTTCCCCAGCCTGTAGTAGCGCTTTCCCATTTCAAGTCGGTTAAAAGAATTGAATCTCCCTGTTCATTGTAAACGGCAGGACTAATCCAGTCGGCATGGTCATTAGTGAAAGAGCCGTCGCAATCGGTCACAACCAAGTATAAATCGTTGGTTTCGCCACTTAAAGCAACATCAATATTCACGCCGTAACCCGGAGTAGCTCTCGTGACCGGACCTGATTGGTACAACGCTTTGCCGGTAAGGATAAATCCGGGATCGCCTGTAAAAAACAACGCAAGATATTTGTCTTTAGATAGCGTATCGTCTGCCGTCCATGCTACGGTTCCATTTTCATTGAATAATTGCCTGTTGTTTATTGTGTTTTTGTGCATATACAAAACTTCCTCATTGGTTATCAGCGAATTGGTGAAGCTGTCGTTATCCGGCAAATTTCCGCCAAACATCAAAGGCGATTTGAAAATAGAAAATAACGACATCAGCGTATATTGCTCATCTTTGGTAAAGTTTGTTTGCCTGTTGTTTCCGCGCAAATCAAGGTGTCCGAGCGGCAACATATCGGCGTCGGGGTATGAGCCGGGTATAACGTATGGCGACCACAGATTGCAGACAGTAAACTCGTTTTCTAACTGCGACCAGTTATCCCAAAAATCATCTACCATTCTCCACATATTTGCATGATTTTGGGCGTGTTCGGCTTTATCAACAGGCGTAGCGCCGGGCGACATACTCATCACAATCGGTCGTCCGGCGTTGTCGATAGCTTTACGTATCAATTCTATTTCATCTTGATGATAAGGGCGCGACAAGTCGTCAATTTTAACAAAATCTACTCCCCATGAAGCATAGAGTTCAAAAATGGAATTATAATATTCCTGCGCGCCGGGCTTATTTGCATCAATTGTATAATTATCTTGCAGCCAAGTGCATTGCATACCGGTAGAATAAATATCGGCAGCCGTTATTCCATTTGTACCTTTTACCGGTAACCGTTTTTTGACAGCTTCCACCGGAATTCCACGCATAATGTGGATGCCGAATTTAAGTCCTTTACTGTGAATATAATCGGCAAGAAGTTTAAATCCCGCCCCATTGGAAGCGGAAGGAAAACGATTCACGGCAGGAAGGTAACGTCCATATTCATCCAAATCATAAATCGGATTCGTTGTATTATAACCGCCTGTTGTCTGGTTTTCTACAAACCAGCGAATATCCACAACAACATATTCCCAACCATATTGTTTCAGGTTTTCCGCCATATAATCGGCATTGGCTTTTACTTCCGATTCAACAACGTTAGCGCCGTAACAATCCCAACTGTTCCATCCCATCGGCGGGGTTAACGCCCATTCATGAAACTCGTCATTTGTTTGAGATTGCATGGCTAAGCTGAAAGTCAGTGCAATACTGAATAATAATATTTTTTTCATTTTAAAAATTTCTAATCCGACATTTTTTAACTTTCAAATCAGTGTGCAAAAATACATTTTTTTTTGCGAAAATTCATTGCAGATTAAAAAATACTAACATTCTTATAAAGTGCGAAACATTGGTAAATATATTTGATATTTCATCATTTTTTTCTACAAGAGGGGAGGAGAGTGATACGCATAAAAATAGTTGCTTATAGAAGCAACTAACTAATGAATAAACAAAATTCGACAACCCGAATGAATAACAAAAGAAAGTAGTGACATTAATAATTCGTGCTTTGTCAATTAAAGATAAACGAATAATGATTTAAATAAATATCAGTTAAAAATCAAAAATTAAAAATTAAAAAATTATGAACAAAAAACTTTCAACTTTCAATTTTCAACTCTCAACTGTTTTGTTGACAGCTATGTTTTTCACCATGCCGCTTAAGGCTCAGGTAACCATTGGAGCGCAAAAAGAACCCGACAAAAATGCGCTGTTAGACCTCAAACAGGACAACACCGACAACTCTTCAACCAAAGGGTTGCTGCTGCCTCGCGTAAAACTCAGTTCAACCGGCGAATCAACGCCAATGACCGATCCCGTAGAAAAAGGAATGATTGTGTATAACACGGAATCTACCGGCGACGTGATGCCGGGCGTTTACTACAACGACGGAACGAAATGGGTAGGAACTCAGGACAAAAAATGGTTCTACATGCCTGCATTCAACTTGCCGGTCCCGACGGTTCATTTGAAAGTTTAAATCCCGACGGCAGCATTCATTATCTCGGAGCGGGAACTTATACGGTGACGATTACCAATACCAATCCCGAACTGTATCACTTCGTTTTGACTTATCCCGATACGCGCTCGTATTTTGATACAAGCAACAGTCCGGTGTGGATGAATGATGTTGAAAGCGATTACATCAGGACGGATAACACGAGCGTCACCTATATTTTCACGGTGGATACGTCGAGTAATGCTACGCCGCTGTTTGGGATCGGGTTGAAGGTTGCTCCGAAATTTGTTCCGGTTAATCCGCAGGCGAGGAAAGGGTTATAAGGGATTAACGTCAATATGGCGCGACACGCGGTAGAGACGGGGCGCGCCCCGTCTCTACAAAATAAACGATTATGAAAAATTATAATACAATAGTAATCAATGAAATTATCAGGCATTCACAGGGTAAAACAAACCCTGTGGATTACCTGATGAAAATGTTTTCCATAAGCAAGGAAACGGCATACAGACGGATTAGAAACGTAATCCCTTTTTCAATAGAAGAAGTTGTTGCTATTGCCGAAGACCTCAATCTGTCAATCGATCAAATTATTGCTTCAAAATCAAGCAATAATTTTCTTTTCAACAAGAATCTCAATATCAGTCAAGAGCCTGTTGAAATCTATTCCGATTTGATGAGAGAGGATATTAAAATTATGGAAAGGATGCTCGCTTCAAAGGATGTGAAAATCACAGCCGCTACGAACAGCATACCTTTCCGGTTTCTGCCTTACCAATCGCTGTTCAAACTCGATTATTGCCATTACATATACTCAACGGGAAAGATTTCGTTAATGACTGAGTTTTCGGATATTGAAGTTCCACCCGTTGTGAATGATTTACACAATAAAGCGGTTTCATGTTTCAAAGCGCTGAATAATATCACCTGCGTGGTAGATAATATGTTATTCTCCAATACAGTCAAAAAAATACAGTATTACCGGCAGTTGAAATTTATTTCGGACGATGATTTACGCATTTTTCAGGCTGAGTTATTTGAGTTGTTAGGGAAATACGATGGTTTATTGCGTAACGGAAAGAACGGCGCAGGTTCGGAGTACACTTTTTATTATTCGTTTTTTAATCTCGAATCGAACGTAATATTTTTGGAATATGGCAATAATTCCGTATTACAGATGTGGGTTTATCCTGAAAGTCCGGTAATAATAAAGAATAATATCGTGGCGAATGATATTCAAAAAAGGTGGATTGATTCGACTGTAAGAAATTCAAAATTAATA
>Ga0123357_10010844_pt1 | contig 11626 bp, 9 predicted proteins | sample TergutEmb28metaG_FD_89873 | JGI IMG/M metagenome (GOLD analysis project Ga0123357, IMG submission 89873) | Embiratermes neotenicus P4 segment gut microbial communities from Petit-Saut dam, French Guiana - Emb289 P4 | ecosystem: Host-associated > Arthropoda: Insects > Digestive system > Gut ...
AGAGACAGGTGGCGGACGCTTGTGAGTGCGGTAATGAACCTTCGGGTTCCGTGAAATGCGGAGAATGTCTTGACTAGCTGCAGACCAGTTAGCTTCTCAAGAAGGACTCTGCACCATGGAGTAGGTAAGTAAGTAAGTAAGTAGTTACACGAGACTTAATATGGGTTGTATACAGTGGTGAGGTAGGAGATGAGGTGGACACGAGATAACGTATGTGTCACAGAGGTTGGGAGGTGTGGGTACATGGGGGGACTCTGCTATTATATGTATGTCTCGATATACATATAATAGCAGAGTCCCCCCATGTACCCACACCTCCCAACCTCCATGACATATACGATATCTCGTGTCCACCTCATCTCCTACCTCCCCACTGTATACAACCCATATTAACCCTTTAAACGCAGAATTAAATCCCACGTGCCATTTCCTGGCATTATTAGGAGCTCGCCATATCCTCCACGTTAGCACGATAAGGGTTAAGACTCGTGTAACTACTTACTAAGTATTTCATGTACAGCCTGAAGATGGCCACTGTCAAGCGCCGAAACACGTAGCTGCGACATTAAGTTAGTCATTAAGATGAGATGGTCCGTAAAACGAAAGTTTATCTAGCATAAAGAAGCGGCTTCAAACTACTAACATACACGCGACATTAAAAGTTCCTTTTTGGAAAGGAATGTTACGTATCACTTATTGCTGTAGCTGTAAGTGGTTCATGTCGAACTACAACTAAATAAACATTCTCTGACATTTCAGGCATCGGCTGCGGTGTAGATGAGGTCCTCGTGCTTCTGGGATGTTAAGAGGCGTATGTTGGTAGTTTACCGACGTTTCGGGACTGCCTATCCGTTCCATCTTAGACGGTCAATCAGTTAAGATCAACTGACGTTTGAGAAGAAAGGGTACAATTAGCTGTCTCGAAACGACGATAAACAACTACGACCATACGCTGAGTAACAGACCAGAAGAATGAAGACCCAGATATCACCAGATTAGTGCGTTTCGTCCACGACAGGCACAGAAATGCAATCATGTCCTCGTGTGAATTGGCTGTTAAAATTATCCGATGTACAAGCTACAGGAATCGGCAAATTGCAGCAAGAACTCCGCGATATCAAATTTCATGAAAATCGGGCATAGATTCTCTAACTTGTTTCATCCGTAAACACCGCCAGGCCGATTGGACTATGCGATTTTTACACCCGCTCCACAGGGATCCGAACGCCTCTAAAGCCATACGTGTACATTAACCCTGGCCATTATTTTAACCCCGTTTGTTATGACATTTTTCCTTTAACGCCCCTTACCAATTTAGATCACTTCTTAATTCGCGCTCTCTCATTTTCGGTTTAACGTCCTTTGGCTGGTTGATATGAATTTATTTTTTCTTGTGGAAATATATTTCATTTACGCCACGGGTCTGCAACACGCGGTCCGCGGGCTACAAGTGACCCGTCAAGTTGTATTATGCAGCCCGCGGCCACATTTGTAAACAGGGTACATAATATAAAAGGTACATGATACTTCAGGCAGTTAGGTATACCATTTACTGTTATTTGTGCACGTGTGACCCGTGAACCAGCCCACAGTAACGGGTGTGACCCTTTGGCATAATAAGGTTGGGGACCCATGATTTATGTCTTATTGATGTACGCCTACTTTTTCAGGTACACAATTAGGGCGTAAATAAGGGACGGGTGCATACACATTTTTTAATTCAGTGGTTGCCAAATTACACTCCAGCGGAAAATTGGTATTCCGCCACTGAAATCGACTAATGGCAGTATTTGTATATTTCGCAGTAAAAAAACGTGTTTCAGGTACTCAAATCTCGCACAAAAATCGAATTTTCATAGCGTTCTGCAGACAGCAGCAACACGATGTCTGGATGCTCTATGAACTGAAAATGTCTGCCAACGACCGGCATGAATAAAGCGACAATGCTCCATGGACTGAACACAGTCCACACGTGAAGCCTTATGGCGGTACCTACGCACTTGTTCGTATTCTGGGACGTGGCGCCATGTATTTTGTAAATCTAACGACGTTACGCGGAAGGTATTGCCTCCGCCTTCAGAGCACAAAGTTACACTCGCTTCAAAAAGCATCTCTCTTGAAACGTCGCTAAACGTCTACCAACTACATGGCGTCACATCACAGAATACACAGTTTAACCCGTAACCCGGTTATAACGACATCGATTAATGCGACACCTAGCCTATAGCGTCAGATATTCCGTGATACCAATTATTTCCTCACTGTTAACAACAACGTTACACTCCTCGTTACACAAGTTTATAACGACAAAAATATTCGGACCCTTTCATGACGGCTGTATGAACAGTTATTTGGTAAACATTTAGTATACTAAGCTTTGGAATATACGTATAACATGCCTACACAAAATTTAACATTTTATCAAGTAATGTAAGCGTGAAGAACAGGTAAAGAAATGTAAAAAACACTCATAGAAGCGGAACGCTGTAACTTAAAACGACTTCTTGCTCCCAACAGTGCTGCTGTGGACAACAGCGCTGTTTGAGAAAATGAAAGTCAACCGAGAAATGTCTGTAATTTCATATGATGTGAAAGAAATGCCACTATAAAAAGTAGTTTTGGAATGATGATTTAACGTAGCGGTACACGTAAATAAACAGAGCAATTAAGTTGAAGACAAGAGCTATTTAAGTTAATTACACTCTCCGCCAGAGACAACTCAACCTTTCATTATTGGCGAAGGTATCAAAATTCTGCCACCAATCTCCATGGCTATTCCCTCACATAAAACCCACATCAGTAAGCAGCATTTAAAACACCCAACCATGCTCTACCTTTAAATGAAACGTACTTCGAATCTTTTATCTTGTTTCTGCACTCACTGCAGACATATAAACAAGCAGCCTCAGGCATCAAGAACTTTTACATAACGAATGGCCAGTTACTTCACACGACTGGATGTTCCTCTCATCGGATTTATGCAAATTAACACACCACAGCTTGCGGCCGACAAAATATTATTCGTGCCAATCCGCAGTCAGTCTATACAGTCGGAACTTCTTCTGTACTAGTGCCGACAAGAGGATGCAAACAGAATTTACACACACACACATCATTGACACTGCGGGCAGGACAACGACCATCCATGTCAACCGAACTTCGCGCAACGCGCTTTTTGTGTCTTTCATCATAGACAATAACAAATTAAACTTTTCAAGCACTTGAGCAGGACAAATACTATTACTATTACTCGTACAAAATATAACCACTGCTGCTGCGACGACCTTCATATGGCAAGGTTGGCATACCTGCTAACACGCGGTCTTCCTGATTTCCCTCTCGGTACCCACTGACAATTATCATAACAATGACCTTGATACATCATAAACTATGGCTTCAAACGTTACATAATTAGCATGTTGCACCTTGTCAGGGATGTCCATGATTTACAAAATACACGGAATGTGATGTTCAGGTGACCGTGCATCGTGATAAATTCTTATAATAAAACCAACCAGATGCACTGATTTCTCAAATTTATTTTTGGAATAAAACTCTACATATTTCGGACAGTTCCTCTGTCCACCATCAGGAGTTTTTCACTGTACACACAGCAATGGTATGTCATACAGGTCTGCTGACAGCTTGCTGATCGCAAGCTTTTAGAAAACCTGTATGACATATATCATTGCTGTGTGTACAGTGAAAAACTCCTGATGGTGAACAGAGGAACTGTCCGAAATATGTAGAGTTTTATTCCAAAAATAAATTTGAGAAATCAGTACATCTGGTTGGTTTTATTATAAGAACACGGAATGTGTAACATCAGTGTACAAGAACTAAGAACTGACGCTTTAGTACAGCCTGCATAAGCAATACCGCATGTACAGGCTCAGTTACGTCAGACTAGTACTGATGCCGATAATGTGGCTGCTCCACTGACAGAAAGCACCAAAAATTAACGATCTGTGATTAGATTTTTGTGGTCAAAACGTGTGTAAAGTAACGGTATTAAGAAGCGATGGCCGTTCAGTGTGTGTTACAGAAAACACAACGAATGACTGAAGTGTTCAGTTGCGTACTGTTGACAGTGCACGTAGCACGCAGCCATTGACTGCAGCATGCATCGAGGTTGCTGATCAGGGCAGGTCGATCAGAATATCAGGGCCAACCGAAAGATCAGCGCTGATGAAACTGTACCTGAAGCAGGCATGACGACGTAAAATTAATGGTGCGAGAACGGTAGAATGGGGGGGCTGAAGAACCACAAATGTCGGATGACCGTGACTCCTCAAACATTCACAGATAACGGTCTGGACGACCGGAGTTCGATTCTCGGAAAGGGCAGGGCCCTCTCCTCGCAACCATGTCCAAACAGGCTGTGTGGTCCATCCTATCTCCTGCTGAAGGCCTAGCGGAGGCTCAAGCCCCTATTATAAAGACGCCACAGCATCAAGTTGTCGCAACCACATTGTGTCGAGATTGTAAACTTATGGAGCTATACCTCCATTCCCCCGTACGTAAGCTTATTCAAGATGAGGTGCTTACTTCAATATGGGGGCAACGTCACGTTTATCTTTCACTGCACATGCCTGGACAGTCCCTTTACACGTTGACGTTACGTCACTGAATGTCGAATGACGAGATCCAAAAATGGTCTGAAATTGAGACTTTCATGGAGGAGCGACATGCACTTTCACGTCATTTACTGCTGTACGATTGCGTAGGGCGACCTACGGGTGACAACACAAGCTGTGGAACGTCAGAAAGGCAGGCGTAATTTAATAACAGGGAAGAAGCTTACGAACGGAATTGACTCACTCATTTTTGCGTCGGGGTCTAATTTCCGCGACACACGCCTACTACCCAGTCCACGTCAACTTGAACAAATTTGAAGTTAAAATTCTGGGTTAAAAAAAAAAAGAGCTCCCCCTAGTACAGGCCATGAAGGCCCAGATGAGTATAAGTATAGCTCTACTCTTTCTTTAACCTCGGCGCTAGATGGAAGTGGGTGGTAACGCCACGTCTCGGCTGGTTAACCCCCCCCCCGGGAAAAAGACCCGGTACCCATTGTACAGTTGGCTGGGTGAGCCCCAGGGCTGGTCTGGACGGGTGCGAAAAATCTTGCTTCCACCGGGATTCGATCCCTGTACCGTTCATCCCATAGCAAGTCGCTATGCCGACTGAGCTATCCCGGCTCATTAATATCCTCGGTTTAAATCAAATCAGTCATCGAACCCAGTTGCTGCAGCATCCAGTACTAGCTGTGCAGTGGTCACAATACCAGTAGTGAACACCACACCAATAATGCACGAAATACCAGACGACACCGCATCGGCCTAAGGAGAAAGAGAGAGACGTACAATGAGAAGTACGGAGCGGGAGGGTCTAGCAATAACACTGACATATTCGAGATCCACCTGGTTCGAATCTCGGCGGGGGTTACCGGCAACCATAGCCGGAAATTGTATGCGTTTCCTGAGTTTCTTTCATATTCTGGAGGTCCCAGATTTAAACCTCGACCCGGAGATCAGCTGTCCTGAGACCGATAGTGCCTTCCTCAACATCCAGACAACAATTTAAAGTAAGGACCCGTTCAGCTCCCGTTCTTTCTTTCTTTCCACTTCATCACCCATTCATTTATTCACCTAAACACTCACCACGCTACCAGTTTTCTTTGTGACATCCTTTTCTCTTCTTCAACCCTGCACTTACTTTCGGCGGTGCCTAAATGGCTCACCTTCCTCTGCATCTCTCCTTCCTCGTCTAGTTTTTCCCCCGGGGTGCGGGTGAATCTCCTTCATCTTACCACGTAACCACATTTATTTATATGCGACGTTTATTCAACTGCCACCCAATAGGCCTGACGTTTCTACTATCCAAAATTCTTCGTTCCCTTTGCCAAGAACGAATCATCATCCACATTATTCCCAGTACAGCCACTCACCCACCTGATGCTTGGCATTCCGCTTGGATTATCTGACCTGCAAAGACAGGACCAGCAGGCTGTCCCGCAACGGCCCAGAAGAACGTAGATTCCAGCCATCCTTTCCCGTATGCGAACGTCGGGATAGCATCTCAAACTACGTCACGACAGACCACTTCCAAAATCTTACATGCCCATTGTTAATTATAATAATCTTTCAGTGTAATTTCACTCTATGTGGTCGATGATCACTCCAGACCTGATCACATGGGCAGGGCTGAACGAAAATACGTGACGTAATTCGGTACAAAATTTAAATACAAAATAAAAGGAACATACATTTCTGGAACTATGGAGCACAGGTGTGATGTTTTCAGCTTTGCCACAGTGACCTTCTATCGAAAAACAAATTAACATTATCGTCGAACAGAAGCTATAAAGAGCACACTGGGGAATAACTGGAGTACACCTCCCCACTCATCATCATAGACCGAAAGAGAGTACGTAACAGGGTACACTGAACAGACCCGCACTGGACCAGATGTCGCACTAAAGGCATCAGCCAGATGGCAGATATGGTCTTGCTCCCTGACTTCCCATGCCTTTTTCTACACAAACCAGCGATAGACATAACAGATATTTCCTATTGGTACAGTAGGTACAAAAACTTACTGAATTCAATGTTTGAAAACGTAGTGCGTAACCTGAAAGTTACAGTAACAAAAGACATAAAAATCGCTGACAGGGAAGTTAATGAGGTATAGCTGTAACAACATGTGTCAAGCCTGCGGCTCCAGCCGCTTCACGCTCGTAGGAATAACCCAAAATATCCAGGGCCTGGGAGACTGGGAGGGACACAAAATACGTTTAGGACGCAGCGACAAACAAAAGAGCCGTTCATCGTCAAATGTTACTCTAATGGGTACAGGGACAATGTGAAGTATGAGATAACCTGAGATGGAGCGATGTGCTCAGCAGGCATGGCAGGTAAAATGAGACACTAAAAATACTGGTGAAATATTTCAGGGGAACAGGCTACTTGGAAGACGGATGAAGAACAATGAATATTCTCAAAATGAATCTCGGCAATACAATTATATAAAAAAAGCAGATTATCTTACGAATATCGGTAGTCCATCATGGCTGTCTACACCATTTAACCGTAAGATTTATTTGTCTGATGAACATTCATAGAAAACAAAATTATAAGTCACTCCTAGTCAGAAATGGAATCTTGTATCGTCCAGAAGCCAGCCAGTCATTTTATTGCAAGGATGTTACCTGCATACTGACATTCAATACGAAATAACTGTCAAGTTGGCAACTCTAAGTCTTGTTTCTGTGCCCTCACAACTTTCTAGGTGTGCTTGCCTACTATCTGGCCTGCCTCAAGGACTACCAGTCTGTCTGTCGCCAGCTACATCTACAAAACAAGCCACTCTGTCTGCAACCAGACTTGCAAATACGGAAACTTGCAGTAGCACACCCCTTCCTTACACGATGAATACAGCTCTGCAGGTTTCGGTGTCGATTAGAAATGTGCCAACCGGCATCACATCAAACCACGACTACAATACAGACAAAATACGTATCTAAATAACGAACACAAGCAAAATTAAAAGGGGCCCGCGGGGGGGGGGGTTTGGGGCAAATGATAAAGGATATTATAACTGCACAACCATGAAGAACGGAGTAACAGAAGGTAGAGGTACAAAGTAGCAATGGAGGGTAAGATGGCAGTGCAATAATCAAAGAAAAAGAGAGTCTGTAATTGAATGAACAACTACGCTAATGACAGAGATCCAAATGACAGCACTTGATGACCACAGCGTCAATGTTACAAGCTTGAATCGCCTTACACCGCCGCCGCCACCACCGCCGCCCACCGCTGCCGCCGCCACCAACACTACCACCGCTGTCGCCCCCACCGCCCCCACCACAACCACCGCCACCGCCGCCACCACCTCCACCACGACATAATTCTTGTGAACCTTCTAACTTAACAGTACAAAGTCCAATTATAAAACCAGTATAAACAAATACATTACATAAACAAAGGAAACAACAAAAAACAAAATAATATTAATAGTACATAAGAATAGTCATAATTTTATTATTTGAGCTATTTTACTATATAACAGATTTTCATTGTTCACGCGGTGGCGCAGTTGGTTGAGGCACTGCGCTACAAACCGGAAGGTCGCGGGTTCGATTCCCGATGGTGTCATTGGAACATTGCGTCGAATTAATCCTACCGGCTGTACTACGGTCCTGCGGTCGACCCAGCCTCTAACAGAAAAGAGTACCAGGAATATTTCCTGGGGTTACATGCGGCTGGTGCGTAGGACTTACAACCTTACCGCCCTCTTGTGCCAACCGTCTCGAAATCTAGGAGCCTCGACCTCCTGGAACCCTCTGGGCCTGTAACAGGCCTGTACAGGGACTGAAAAATTTAATTGTATTAGGCACTTTGCTGTTACAGACTGCTGGAGAGAATCCGGCAACCATCTCCATTGCCGAGGATAAAATACTGCACGTTTAATTAACTTTCATTTCACCCATTTTCCCTTAACAAACGGAGGCACACACCTTCTTAGTAAAGCAAGAGGTGAAAAAAAAAGGTAAAGCAGTCCCGTTACAGGCCCGGAGTGGCCCAGAGGGTTCCAAGAAGTTAAGGTTCCCAGATTTCTTGACAACGGCACAGGATGGTGGTAAGGTTGTCAGCCTTACGCACCGGCCACTTTTACCCCCCAGGAAATGCTCCTGGTACTCATTTCTAAGAGGCTGAGTCGATCCCAGGGCCATAGTGTGATCGGAAGGATTTTATGTCAATAAAAAATTCCAATGACACCAGCTGGGATCGAACCAGCGACCTTCCGATTTGTAGCACGGAACCTTAACGACTGTTAATAAAGTAAGAGGTCAGGACAAACTACCGAAGTACTTCTGTACACTCCACGAAGTTGAACTATTAGCAAGTTATGAAGGGTTTGTGTAGAAACTGAAATACACTACTATATATGACATGTTTTATTGTCGTTGGGGCGAAAAAGTACCACCTCACCTGACACAAACCGCCGACCTGCCATCATTTGTTACCAGGTTACAGTCATATTTCCCCAGAGGCTTGCACTGTACACAGACACGGATATTACAAGCACTGGCAGAAGGATACATTTCTAACAACAGCAAAACAGTAATTCTGTTTAACTGATTCTTGCAATTACGTAGAAAGAACTGCGCTTTAAGATGGAGCTTGCTGCAAAACACAAATGATTTTCTAAAATATCTCAGCCGGTGTAGTAACCAGGCGACGACCGACGAATCGTAGATCGATTTCCGGCGCAGTAAGATACTTTCCTCCTCTTCCGAAACGTCCAGACCGGCTCTTACGCCCACTAGTCCTCCTATTCAACGCCTACTGTGTTGTTCCACTCGTGTTCATCTAGTACGGTAAAGGTAACGTTCACCCTAGAACAGGCCAAGAGGGCCCATAGGAGGAGCAGAGGTATAGCTCTACTCTTTCTTTAACCTCGGCGCTAGACGAGGGGTGGATGATCAACGACACGCCCCGGCCGCTTTACCCCCGAGAAAGACCCGGTACTATATTGTATGGGAGGCTGGGTAGCCCCCAGGGCCGGTCTGGAAGGGTGCGGAAAATCTCGCCCCCATCGGGATTCGTCTAGTGCCCAGGTTAAGATACAGTGGAGCTCAACTCCCCTCATATGCCTTTATGACGTGCGTGGGGGCAAGTTTACTTAATCGTACGTAAACCACAATTGCATAATATTTGAAACAATACGTGCAGTTTACACTAAACACGTACAGACACAAATAACAACACGCGTCTCAATGCTACTACATTATGTCATACATAAAAGTGCTGCAACACGCATAACGGCAACACCAAACGGTTACTTAACATCTCTGTACTAACAAACAAGATTATTTAGTGGCTAACCATGCGAAAGAAACCTGGAAGGGACACAGAAGGAACCGTTTGTGACCGGCCCTCACTTGTTGGGCATGAGGAAATATCCTGTATTATTCCCGTCTTAACGACTCCAGTTTGGTGGGAATAAATGGAAAGGGAAAATCTCAGACACGATGATGCTGCAGATAAACGAATGAAAGTGAAAACAACAGTTTAAAACAGACATTTCATTACATGTTTCTCCACTCTCATCACAAACTGAGGTTGCTATGTTGGAACAGTATTTACCTTCTACTCAGAGCGAGATATTTAAGATGGGTGCTGATCCTTCCAAGACTTTCCATTTCATTTCGTTTCAAAATATTTAAGCACCCATGAACTCATCTTCATACTCTTGATTTAGCTAAGCTTGGTCAAAACCCTTAAAAGCAGCGGCGACTGCGACTTGGGACGCCTGCGGTACCAGCGAGTTTTCTAGTTATTGATTGGCCCAACACTCCCCCACAAAGAGTCAGGTAAACCACGACCACGACTCCCTACCCAGCTCCCACGCGCGATCATCTTCCTGCACCATTCGTCGCCACGTTACGTACACAATTTACAAAACGGTGTTGAATTCTGTAACAGTGCAAGTAGAGTGTAGAGACAGCTGGTCAAGTCTCAAACAGTGTTACAATGGAACCCTTCTAGAATCCAAACATGAGTCAAAGTTATATGTACTTCAACAGATAATATCCCGGGGGAAAAATGTCATGTTCGTTGTGTGAATTGCAACAGCTAGTTCTGCTTCAATTAAAACTATCACCAGGACAGTTTAGCTCTTGATATTAAACTTGATTACTGCCAGATACTTGTGTTCAGTGTGTGTATGTGTGTGTATGTGTGTGTGTGTGTGTGCGCGCGTTATGTGTGTGTGTTGTGTGTGTGTGTGTATGTTTTGTGTGTATGTATATGTGTGTGGTGTGTGTTGTGTGTGCATGTGTGTGTGTGTGTTTGTGTGTGTTGTGTGTGTGTGAGTGTGAGGTGTGTGTGTGGTGTGTGTGGTGTGTGTGTGTGTGTGTGTGTGGTGTGTGTGTGGGTGTGTTTTGTGTGTGTGTGAGTGTGAGGTGTGAGGTGTGTGTGTGGTGTGTGTGTGTGTGTGTGTGTGTAACGGCACGTGGTCCGATGTACCGACAGCTTTGCTGACGGTGACACACATGATCAGGGATGAAAAAATCATGGGCATCATGTCGCCCGAGGGCCTAAATTTTACATGAGGGCGCCCAACATTTGTGGGATCTCAGTATTGAAATAGCTTCATGTCACCATTCTGGGGTCTTGAACTTCCAGGTGGCTCCCAGATTTTGGGGAAATTTGTGCACTCCTATTAGATGCATATTACAAATTCAGAAATCGGGAAAAGTAGATTGTATTTGTTGTGCTTATTCCAACAATATTATCACAATATGAAACAACGTACGGTACATCTGAAGTTTTTTTTTCCGTTTTTCTGGTAAGAAGACAAGCAAAATTTTTAACTTGACTTCTACTGGCACTTTTACAACAACAAAAAAAATGCTTGTGATACATACACACACACACACACACACACAGATATATTTAATTACACACACACACACACACACATATATATATATACAGGCGTAGATGGAAGGATAATATTAAGATGGATCTTCAGGAAGTGGGATGGGGGGGCATGGACTGGATTGATCTGGTTCAGGATAGGGACAGGCACTTGTAAATGCGATAATGAACCTTTGTGTTCC
>Ga0123357_10010847_pt1 | contig 11624 bp, 7 predicted proteins | sample TergutEmb28metaG_FD_89873 | JGI IMG/M metagenome (GOLD analysis project Ga0123357, IMG submission 89873) | Embiratermes neotenicus P4 segment gut microbial communities from Petit-Saut dam, French Guiana - Emb289 P4 | ecosystem: Host-associated > Arthropoda: Insects > Digestive system > Gut ...
ACCCGAGCGCCGCGTCCACCGTCAGCGACCTCGGCAAGTCGTTGAGCGGGTCGGACCGCACCTGGACGAACACCCCCGGGTCGGACTGCTCCACCCCGATCCACTGACCAGCCGCGCCGCCCAGGTCGAACTCCGAACGCGCCTTCAGAACCTGCTCCACATCGACAGTGGCTACCATTGCGTTCGCCTGCGAGTCGTCGCCCGGCGTCACATGACTCACCACAGGAGTGCCCACCACGACCACGCAACTCGCATCAGCGAGGTCCCGAACCGAACCATAAACCTGGACCGCCGGATCGTGAATCGAACGAGTGCAACCCGCTAGCCCCAGGGCACACGACAGTTCCAAAACCAGCAATGCTAATAATCGCTTGAACAATCGCCCAACCCTTCGACACAGTAGGCTATGGCTGCGCGTGATGCCATGTGGACACCTAGGCCGATGTTCGACCCTCCCAAGACTCTCAATTTGCCTCTCACAGGACCTTTCTGTCCGGCTGACAAGATTTGAACTTGCGACCCCTTGGCGAGTTGACCGCCGCTTTGGATTGATGGCTGTTGGCCTGGGTTGACTCGGGTTTCCTTGTCAGAAGGACATCAGGTGATGAACCCGAGCAAGAGAGTACCCGATTGACACGGATTGGTTGGGGTTTGTCTGGAGTGTTGTCGATGACTAAGCGATGACCGACAACTGTAGTTCATGATGTCTGGCTCGCATTACTCCCCAGTCACGTGGCTGCGACACCAGAGCGTACAGCGCCCCAAATCGCTCACGAAGTTCGTCCCCGACGACTCCCCCAAGCAGCGGAACCAAGCACTGGTCCCATACCAGTGGGTGCGCTGCTGGGTCGGGACAGAGCATCAGCGCGAGAACCTGAAGGTGCGTCTTGGCCGCATCAAGCAACGCCTTGGGCTGCGCGGTGTATGCCTTGAGTATTTTGAGCACAAGCGCGCTGACGGTCTTCGACAGCAGGGTATCGACCAATCCGTTTTTCCGGTCTTCCGCTTCCCAAGTGGTCGACCGTTCTGCTTGGCCAGGGCGCGAACCTGTCGATGTTTGTCGTGACTTGCGGAACCCATACCAGACGTTCCCAATGAACCGTCCGACTTGGTCACTCATATCTCGCTGGACAGCATCGACCGTTAACTCGAACTCGTCCGTGAATGCCACGACCGATGCGATGATGTCGCACCAAATGTGACTTGCCGCAAGCTTCTTTCTCTGCGTCTCATCTAGGCTGACCATGAACGACTCGCACTCTGACTGCACAAGATCGGCCAGACACCCGATCATGCGGCGTTGCTCTGAATGCTGCACGAGCCACACGGTGACATCCACGGTCAGGAACCGTTCAGTCGTCGCATTTGCGGCTCCTCCGCTCACTTGCCTTCCACCGCCTGGCAAACGGCGACCGCGACGACGGTCTGCCGGGATGCTGTTTTCGGACTGGGCCCGTACCTCCGCCGAGTCACGTCGACATTTCCACGAAGCAACCGGCTTGGTGTCAGCATGGGCGAGTGGCGCCGAGACGTCAGACTTTGATAGGGCTGCCGCCCATTCTAAACGTCCACTGCCATGGTTTCCACCGCCGCATGCGCAGATGCACGGATGCTGTCTGGCCGTCCGGCAGCCGCTGCCGGAACACTTACCGCTCTGGGTGCCAATTTCTCCCGTATTGGACTTCACAGCCAAGCCTCCTTCTGCTGGGTTGAGTCTTGTCGGGCTTGACCCACTGTCTCGTACAGTAAACCGTGTTGACCTGTCATGGTGGCCTCAACGGATGACGCCAGCGCCGAGTCCTGCACAAGCAGGCCGAACTCCACGTTACGGTTTTCTGCACTCCACGAAAAGTTGGCGCTGGTTAGCAGCAGCAGTTCGTGGTCGATGATGACGAACTTGGCGTGACTGACCAAGCGTTGGCCGTTTGGCAGCGTGCCTGACTTGTACACGACGGCTCGTGGGAGTTGGGCCTTCACCATCTCCGTATCAGCGGCATCGGCGTCGACGTAGACGGTGACGACGACCCCCGGCGTTTCAGATGCCTCCTTGAGCACGGTCCACATTCGGGAGGTCGGCTGGAAGTTGTAGGTTGCGCAGGTGACGGACTGACGGGCTGCCGAGACAAGTCGGTGGAACTCGCTGGTCAGGTGGCCGAGGTCGGCCTGCTCACCGGGCATGGTCCAGACAGGAACGAGGTCGTGGTGGATAGACTTAGCTCCGACGATGGCATGTAACACGGCAACGGCCCGCGCTGGGTCAGCATGGCTGATCCCCGCGTGCGCCAGTAGTGCAGCGACTTCTTCACGACGCGGCTGGCCCACAGCGTTCACGGCAAGCGCGACATGTTGCCCAGCTTGAAGCAGCGCAGCGAGGGCCTCTGCTTCGGTTGCTGTGAGGTAAGCGCCGAGCGCCTCGTACGGGTCCGGGCTAGGTGGCATCGATTCTCCCGAAGAAGCCGGGCACCTGCTCACTGCCTTCGGCAACCGGCAGGTCGAGGAGGAAACGCCGGTCGAGGAATCGGTTGGCGCGCTCGCATGAGGTCTCCGACACGAAGGTGCAGCAGTGGCAGGCGGCCCCGTGCAGGAAGTCCTCGGTGCCACTGGGGGTACGGACGGCACAGACCGGGTCTGAGGAGCATCTAGCTGCCCGTCGCAATGCTGACCTCACAACCGCCTGGAGCTTGTTCTTCTCCGCCATGGCGACGAGGCCGCCAAGGGTGCCTTCGGAGTCGGATGCCGTGGTGCATATCAGCAGCCCTGCGGATGCCTCTCGCGTTGGCGTCTCTTGCCATGCATAGACGCGTTCAGTGAGGCTGGCCGCACCATATCCGCACGACATAGCCAACTCCCGAAGCAGAACATGGGCGAATGTGTGGACGAGCCAGTAGCGTGGCCCTGGCAGCCGCGTGTCGGGGTTGACGTTGGCCGCGGTCTCGGAAAACCGGTTGCGGAAGTTGCGGCGGTGGGCGAGTTTGTGTGCCTCCCACAGGTGACTACCCCCAATCGTCTTCTCCCAGTCGGCCACAGCGTAAAGGTCCAACTGGAGGTAGATGCCTTCGCCACGGTCTTCTGTGGCGGGAACCCAGGTCGGCTTGCCGTTGCGTGTGAGCTTCACTAGGCGAGCGACCGCGTCGTTGGCCCGGTCCATCTGGTCGAGACGGGTGAAGCCGAGCATGGCGTTGATCTTTTTCATCTGGTTGACGGCGACTACCCGCGTGATGAGTGAGGACAGTTGCTGGCCTCGTGGCATTTCGGTGACCATCAGCCCGGAGGCGTTCTGTTGTTGTGGAAACAGCGCTGGCCGCTGGAGGTACCGCCACTCGGGCAGCAGGAGCTCAACCGGGTCCCAGTTCTCCAGCTTCTTGATGCGCTCGGCATAAGGGTCGGGCGGTATCAGCGCGTCGGCAACGGCGGCTTCGATGTCGGCATCTGTCACCGCTGCCATGTCGATCTCGACGGTCTGTGCCAGGGCTCTGATGACTTCCGTTTGGGCGGCGAACTGCGCGATCCGTTTGATGCCGAGCTTCGCCCGCAACTGGTCGGCGAGGGCTTCGTTGCGCTCTGTCTCGGTGCGCGGCATGACGATGATCGACTGTGTGGAAGCGAACCACAGGTTGGATGCGCCCATCATTATCAAGCTCGGCGCCGCGTCGCAGTTCGGGTCGTAAGCGTTGAGATGCGGATGCCGCCCACGGCACTTCTGCGGCAACTTGGCTTTCCCTGACTGACCTTGGGCTTCGGCCATGCTGCGGCGCTGTCCGCATTGCTGGCAAACGATGATCGAGCCGATGGACTTACCGACGTTCGCGTCGAGCATCTTCAGGTCTGGGTTGAAGCCATGTCCGGTAGCCTCCGGGCACTGCTGGCCGTGGTGAACCCACAGTAGGTACGGGAACTCGTCGAGGTGGCCATTGGCGCAGGTGAGCAGGTGTGGGGCAGGCACAGCCGGGCTGTCGCTTGTGCCGCGACCGGTGCGACCTGGACAGTTGCGGTGGGTGAACTTGGCTAGGTCGGTTCGGTACGGGTGCTCGTTCCTATAGTGGAACCGGCTGAGCGGGCCAAGGTAGTCGCACACTGTGCAGCGCAGCCACTGCGGGAACACCCGAGCGGGGACACCGAGGTCGGTTCCCTCCTTCGACATGGCCGACACCTTCGGTTGCCACGGGAACGGACGCAGCGCATCAACTTGTGGGCCGAGGTGCAACCGTGCGACGTTGAGTAGCCGGGGCTCCACGATGGCCGGTATGGTGGCACGACGTTTCCAGATCGGTTCCCAGTCGTCCAACCCGGCGGGCATGACGGAGAAGCCCGGCAGGTCCATCACTGCACCTGGTCCGTACGTGTACAGCAGCGAGGAAGGGCGGGCCGAGCCAACCTTGGCGCGGTTCTTGTTGTTGGCGTCCTCGGCGTCGCCGAGGGGGTCGAGGACGTCTGACTCGTCGCGCAGCATCACGACGATGGGCTCGTCGGTGGTCGCCGACTGGTCGAGTACAGGTTCGCTCATCACTCATCGCCTCCCTGCGGCAGAACCCAGTCGGGCGCATCGTCTGGCTTGAGCATGTAGAGCCGCTCGACTTTCGGGCTGACAAGCACGTTGATCTCCGGTTGCACCTCGCGCATCGAATTGGCAATGACGAACGGTATCGGCCCTTGGGCGTCGACGGCCTTCGCGTTCTCTGGGCTAATGATCAACGCCACCAGATCATCACGGTCCCCGGTCCGCTCGTACACCAACTGTTTGCTCAACGCCGCGGCCCGTTTTTCGCGCTCCAGCCAGCGTTCGAGCCGGTTAACCAGCAAGTTCGACGCTCGTCGGGTCGCGTGCTCATCGGGCGCGGCGGCTGCGATGCGCCTCGTCAGCCGCGCAGCCAGCGCATCAACGACATCATATTGCTCCTTGATCCGCCACGCCGAACGCTCTGGGGACAGTCCGTCCGCCATGGTGGCCTGCACCACGCGGGCCACCGAGATAAGCAGCGCGTCGAGGCCCCGAGATAGTGACGTAGGCGAGTATGGGGTAACGGACAGCGCCTCGACCTGGGCGTAAAAGGTCTCGTGGTAATGGCGGAACTGCTCGAAGTGCGCGAGGTCACGGGGTCTGGCCCAGTTGCTCAGAGACACCACCAGTCCGGGACGGCTGGAGTCGCGACCGACTCGCGATGACGCTTGAATATACTCGGCGGTGTTCTTTGGTTGGCCAACCACGAGCATCAGCCCGAGCCGCTGGACATCCACACCGACCTGCAGCATCGACGTCGCCAGCACCGCGTCGAAGGGCACATTGCGGCGCATCGGCAGCTTCTCGCCGGCTTTGACCCGCGCCACCCGCTCCATCTTAGCGGTGGTGGTGTCGTAGCCTGGATCGAACGCCAGGCTGAGCCGGTCAAGCGTGGCCCCGATATCGGCGGAGGCGATGCGCGACGTCAGTTCGCCGACGAACAGCAACCCTTTCGCCGCCGTGCCGAGACGCGGCGTGAAGCCCGATCCGCGCTGGGGACGGTTCACCCGTCTGTTGACGTCGTCAGCCATGTATCGCGTCATGCCAGCCAGCTCGCGGGTCGCGTTGAAGTACCCGACCAACGTCATGTACGGATCAGCGGCGGCACCCGCCCGGTCGAACAACACCTGTCCGGCCAGCAGCAGCACCTCGGACACTCTGGTCTCCGCCTGCGACAGCCGGACGCCTTGGGCGCTGATCCCGAGGTAGCGCCGCCCAGGGTTGTCGGCGTCGCAGCGCACTTCGTAGGAGAAAAACGTGTCGGCCACATCCAGCACCTGAGGTGGGAACACGCTCGGTTGCCGTCCATACAGGCCGTGCACCTGGTCCACGGCGTTGCGGACGGTTGCCGTTGAGGCCACGATCATCGGGCGAACGGGCCTGCCGTCAGCCGTCTCCCACGAGCACAGCACTTCGATGGCCGCCTCGAACAGCCCAACCGACGTTCCCAGAGCGCCAGTGATCAGGTGCAGCTCGTCCTGAATGATGAGGTCAGGCGGGCGCAGCCGGTCGACCGGTCTGCTGGTCGCCGCCGGATGCTTGCCCGCAGCCGGGTGCGCGGTGGTAATGGCGCAGGAGGTGGAGTCGGGGTGGACGTAGCCATGCCGCTCGCAGCGCCTGGCGACATAGCCGAACAGCGCTGCCGCTTCGCCTTCTCGGGCGAGCCGGGCGAACTTGTCGACCGTCGCAATGACGAACGCTGGGGTGAGCCGGTAGATCTCCTCGTCGACGGTCAAGATAGGCAGCCCCTCGGCGACCCGACCGCCTTTGGAGAACGGGCAGCGGGCCAACTCGTCGCCGCAGTAGACGTACACGCGCCGCAGTGCGGCATCGGTCTTCACGTTCGCCGCCGAGATGGGAGTGCCGCACCAGGGGCAGCGTTGCACCTGCAAGACGGTGAGCCGATGTGAGCCGTACTCGTTGGCGCGCTGTAGTTGCTCTTCGGCCTCCTCGAACCGCTTGGGGCTGACGTCGGTGCCCACCCATAAGCCAATGCGGAAAGGCTCCGACCCCCAGGTGACCTCATCGTCAAGACGGGCCAGTTCGGCAGCGCACATCAGCGCGGTCGCCCGCTGGAACTGTTGCGCGGTCAGCAGCCGCAGGGTGTAGCGCATAAGCACGGCCACGCCGGCTCTGCCATCCAACGCGCCTTCGGAGGATGCGACGACGCCCTGACGACGGCGGACGGCGAAGGTGTACGCCGCGAGCCCCAGGTACGCCTCAGTCTTGCCGCCACCAGTCGGGAAGAAGAGCAACTCGACCTGCGCCAGATGATCGGCGCTGCGTGATGCCGCCGTCGGGTCAGTCAGCGCAGCGAGCTGTATCAGAATGAACGCCAACTGGAATGGACGCCACTGCGCCAGCGGTTTACCATCCTCATTGATCGACAATGCTGCCCGGGCGTCAACCAAGGACAACGACGCGTCGGCGGACCGCTTTTCCGAAACGAGCGACGCCACACGTTGATCGCGCATGACCCGGTTCATGAACTGAAAACACAGCAGTGCGTCGTCATTGGTTGTGACGTAGTCAAGACCCTCGGCCAACCGTCTGTGTGCCTGTCTGGCCTGCCAGACGGCTACTTCTGCAGTGCTACGTAAGTGCTCGGGAAGCGACGCAGCATTCGCCTCCTGCCCGTCTAGCCATGCGCCGTAGCCATCCACCAGCGGTGCCAGACCGGCGCTCAACTCTTGCGCACTGGCTCGTGACAGGGCATCCATCGACAGCAACGCACCCTCCACCGTCCGTGCCAGAGTCTGCGGCGTCTCGGCGACCGGCAGCCACGAGGTGGAGACTTCCGTTGCTCGCCGCTCACCTTTGCGACAGACCCAGTCGACGGAGCAGGTACGGCCAACGGCGAACTCCAACCGGTCGCGGTACTGGAGGTTGAGCCGTTCCACCTCCGGATCGAACTCGGGCCAGTCCTGTTCCATCACGTCGCGTACCGGCAGGAATGCCTCAGTACCGCCCGCGTCAACGCGCACACGGGTCTGGAACATCCACATGCTCAGTGGGATCGGCACGGGCGTTTCCCGGTCGTTGCACAGCGCGAGCTCCACCAGGCAGCGCCCGTACGTGGCGTCGTCGTACCGATCAACCCGCAGGCAGATCGACTCCCGCAGCGGCTCGGTGTGCGTTTGACCAGGAACGAGGCTGGCCAACCTGATCGTGCGAGCTTCCTCCACCGGCGTGCGCTGGAAGTGACGGATCGGTCTGCCGCTCTTCGACATCTCGTCCGTCTCGATGGACTCGTAGACGCCCCACGACGCGGTGACGGTGAACGCCTCCAGATCGGCTGGCACCTGGAACCGTAACCCCATCGAACTCGGGACGATCAGCCCCTGCTTCGGCACGCGGTCTTCTGCGTCGTCGTCCTCGTCATCGGCATCGGTGTCATCTGCGCCGTCGACCGACACCCCAGCCGCGCCAGCGTCAACGGTGACGTCCACGAGCGCGTCGGCCTCGTCATCGGCTCCAGCCGTGCTGGGCTCCACCTTGACCGGCGCGATGAACCCAACGAGGTACTGCGACCTGGGGCTGAACGGCAGTACCTCCGTCTCGCCATGGATCGGCCCGAGCAGCTCGCGGGCCAAGATGTCCACCATGTTCTCGCGCACCGTATGCGACGAAACCGCCTCTTCCAGCGGGTAGGTCAACTGGTACGAGTCTGATGACGTGGCGTCAGCCATGGCGAACCTCCTTCGTGTTCATTGCTAGCGCACCTTCGTCCAAGGGGACAGAGATGGATCGAACTCCAGGCGCAACCCGCCGCTGTTGATGAAGTCGGCAGCGGGCGACCACCGTCCGGGGTTCAACGTCCGGCCAAGCACCATGGCGCAGACGGTGGTCGCGCCAGCCTGCCGAAGAGCCGCTCCAAGGCTGAAAACGCTCATTCCGCTGACCCACGAGTCCTCAACGATCAAGACCGGCATGCCTGCGACACCCGAACACTCGTAAAGGGCCGGGTCATAGCTGCGCCCATCTGACACCCGCAGAGCTTGCACCTGGGCCTCGGTCTCGGCACCGAGCAGCGCCGTCACAATCCGGTGAAGCGGATGCTCACCAGAACGCTCCCGGTGCGTTGTTGGCACCGTCGCCCATGCCCACCCGTCGCGGCCGGGCCCGCCCAGAGGGACTTCCCACGGAGCCCAACGTCCAAGGAACCACCCGGCCCACCTCGTCGCCTGGGCAATGAACCGTGACGACTGTGGCGACTTGTACCCCTTGAGAACGGTGTACGCCTGACGACCATCCCTTCTGCACTCCGGTTGGACCTGCTCTCCCCACTCTGCGGTGTAGGTGAGGAAGGCCAGGTGAGCAAGGGGGAACGGCGTGCCGCTGCGCGATGACGCCTCTCGCACCGTGTGGCACGGGTAGCAGATCGAGTAGTCCTGCAGAGGCGCTCCGCACACGTCGCAGGTCCCTGGTCTGCCGCGCACAGGAGCCAACCCCGGCTTGACGTTACACAGGTATGAACCGTGCTCGCGCCGGAAGGCTTCATCGGTGAACGGGTTCATGCAGTGGCTAACCCCAGCGACTTCAGGAACTCGTCGCTGCTGTCGGACAGCACTTGGTCGATGGCCGCCTCCAGAGCAGTGCTGGAGCTGGCGACCGACACCCAGGGGTGCTGGGCCATAGCCTTGCCCCAGTCAGTCGAGGTAGCCACCTTCTGAGACAGGATGACGGGACGGCCATGATCAGCCGCCATCCGGGCCTGAATGCGGCTGCCCGAGAACTCGCCCGCCTCAACCACAATGGTCGCCAGCCCGTAACCCGACATAGTGCCGTTGCGCATCGGGAACGTCGTCTTGCTCGGCGGCTGATCGGGATAGAACTGGGAGATCACCAAGCCCTTCGAGGCGATTTCGTCCTGCAGCGCCCGGTTCGACGCCGGTGAGTACTGGCGAATGCCAGTGCCGATCACCGCCACCGTGCGCGCCCCGATGCGGAGCGCCTCTTGATGGGCTGCGGTGTCGATGCCCTCAGCCAGGCCCGCGATCACCGATAGGCCCCGCTCGGCCAACAGTCGTGCCGCCAGCCGCGCCATCTCCAGACCCCCTGGCGACGCTTTGCGAGACCCGACGACGCTCATGCCCCGGTCATCGGGAACGACCTGGCCGCGCACGAACAAGAAGGGCGGACAGTCGAAGACTCCAGCCAAGTTGGCCGGGTAGCGGCTCGACAACACCGTCACAAGGTCCAGGCCGTCGGCCTCCCACTCGGACAGTTCCGCATCCGCCCGTGCCACCGCGCCATCGAAGGATGGATCGGCGAACAGTGCGCCCTGGGCGCTCCTGGTCTGATCGAGCACCGCGAGCGCCGACCCCGCTAGGCGAACCTCAGCGGAGACGTCGCCCCAGGTCACACCTTTGGGAGCGGCTCGCAGGAGAGCCAGCAATGCCACCGTTTCCTCGCGATCAGTACAGCGAAGAGCCTCATCCGTCATGGCGGTTCCTTTCCATCTCCTATTCTCGCGTATGCCACCGACATTTCTGGCCCTGGAGTCGCGCGAGTCATGAAGCAGTGGGTGCCGACGGGTGCCAGGTGAGCAGCACGCGGGCCTCATCGAAGTAGCGTCCGACCAAGCCCCTCTTGACTCGCAGCGACTCGATCTGACTCACCAAGACGCTCCGACGAGCGGTTTCATCAGCCCCGGCGGCAATCCATCGCTCTCGAACACATGACGCGCCCAGCGGCTGATCGCCCCGTTCGGCCAGCAGCCGCTCAGCCAGGTACGGATCGAACCTGGTTCGGCTGATCGTCTGGCGACAACGCGGGCACGACAGAACCGGCTTACCGTCATTCGAGCCCCGGCACAGGTAGATGTTGCAGTCGTCACAGACGACCACGCGCGACAAGAAGGGGCTGGTCGCCAGGCGGTCGGCCTTCTTCCGCGCCTGCGGCGCGTCCCGTGAGTCGAGCATCCGCTGAAGCCTGATGAACTCGTCCATCGTGATGATGGCGAGAGACTCGTCTACCACCGGGTCTCCGCACCCGTCACGGACGACCGAGAACGGATCGACGTAGGTGCCTTTGCGGCTGCGACCGGGGTTGTACGGCCTCATGCCCGCCAACACCGGGTTGCGCAACAACCCGACGACGGTCTGCCGACTCCAGGTGGTGTCACCGGTGGGACGGTCAGGTTTGGGCAGTGGAGCGCCCTGGTGAGTCAGCCAACGGGCGATGGCGTTGACGCCGACACCGCGCAGGGCCATCGACACCAGAGCGGCCAGCCATTGGATCAGGCTGGTGTCCTTCACCAGGATGCGGCCAGCGCCATTCGGGTTGGCGACTGACATGTAGCCGTACGGGATGCCGCCGCCCGGCCAGCGTCCGACCTTGAGCAACTGCGCCCGTGCCGCGCGGACACGGGCGCGCATGGCCTCGGCCTCCATCTCGCCGAAGACCGCCAACATGACGGCGAAGGCTCGCCCCTGCGGGCTGGTCATGTCAATGGGGTCGTCCACGGCGATTAGGCCAGCGCCCAGCGACTGCAGAGCCTGATCGGCATGAAGGAAGTCGAGGACGCGCCGCGCCAGTCGGTCCACCTTCCAGATGATGACGGCGTCGAAGCCGCCCAGAGCGAGCAAGCTGGACCAGCCCCGACGCTCTTCCGGCCGGTTGGCGGTGGCGGAGACCCCGTCATCGACGAACTCGCCCACCACCTCCCACCCACGGGCCTCGGCGTAGCTGCGGCAAGAGCGAAGCTGCCGGGCAATCGAGACGGACTCTTCCTTGGTGATGCTAAGCCGGGCGTACAGGACGCACCGGCGTGTTTGTGTAGTAGTCATGCGCGTCAACTCTGTCGCACTGAGCCTCAAACGCTTCGACAGCGCTCGAGGCCCGCTGATGCAGAGGCGTGTCGGCCGTGTCAACCATGCTCGAGGCGGAAGGAAGGGTTACGGGGAAGCCCGAGCGGCTCGCCGAAAATGCAGGCATTGCGTTCCAGGGGTGCATCATCCTCGGCCTGGGGTTTACGGTTGAACCAGCCTTGGCGCAAGAGTGGATTGCGGCTGATCCACGCAATTCTGAGGTTCTCTTCCCCTATCTGAATGGGGAAGACCTCAACTCCCGGCCTGACGCATCTGCCTCCCGCTGGGTGATCGACTTCAATGATCGCGACGAA
>Ga0123357_10010852_pt1 | contig 11624 bp, 8 predicted proteins | sample TergutEmb28metaG_FD_89873 | JGI IMG/M metagenome (GOLD analysis project Ga0123357, IMG submission 89873) | Embiratermes neotenicus P4 segment gut microbial communities from Petit-Saut dam, French Guiana - Emb289 P4 | ecosystem: Host-associated > Arthropoda: Insects > Digestive system > Gut ...
GCACTGATGATTCATTGTGAGATACAAAACAAAGAGGTGCATATACAAATATGTAAATTTATTGCAGCATAAACAGCTAGCCTCCTACATTTTTTTCGACCACCTATTGTGACCATCTTCAGGGAGTGTTCTTGGAAGGCCATTTTAAATGGGCCGTCAAAACAGTTTACAAGTATAAACTGTTAAGTTTAAAATAAAGGTTTAAAATCTATGTTAAAATATAAAATACTGATAAAATTATTTGTGCTGAATTGTGAGTTCATATGCTGTATATATGTTGTGTCATCATCCAAGCGGAGATGATGGTGTTGTGTCTGCTGGTCACGCTGTACCACAACACCGTCAACTCCGCTTGGATTGTGTCACCACATACACAGCATATGAACACACAATTCAGCAAATAATTTTATTAGTATTCTATATTTTAACACAGATTTTTAAACCTGTTATTTGCACCTTAACGTTTTATATGTGTAAATTATTTTGGCTTTCTGTGTAAAACAGCCAGCAAAAAACACCCCACTGAAAAAGTCCACAACTGATGGCCGAAACATGTAGGAGGCTACGCTGTTTATACTACAATAAATTTACATATTTGTCTATGCACTTGCTGGTTTTGGTCCTCACACTGTGAACAGAAATTCCCCATTTTACAATTTTTAGATTTACCGTCACCCACGAAATTTATTCTGTGGCGCTAAAGCCCAAATCGTTCGTAGGCCGCCTCATTTTGAGGTTTATAGATTAACACAAATAGACACACACACACACGGTAGGACTCCTCTGCATGCGTGATCTTCTCGTCGCCGCTGCCTACACAACACACAATAAACACAAGAGGCGACCATCGTGCGGCTGCAGATCTACGCCTTTGACAGCATGGCCACCGGGATCGGCCCCGCCCTCGACATACGACCGCAATCTTCAGTGAACAAACAGTGGCGATATATCGGGGTTTGACTACAAGTATCATAGCTCAGTACATTCGCGTGATCGTAAATCCAGTTTAATATTATCTTACAATATTTATGCAGGGGGTCGTGATTCGTCCAGACTGGGTGTGGGGCCAAAATATTTTCTTAGTGGTTGGGTACCAGGAGCTCTTGTCCGGGGTAGAGCCGCCTGTGCGTGAAGCTGCGCACGTACCTTCCCCTAGTAACAAGGTTGAGATTGGTGGTTAATGAGTTAAAACGCAGAACCAACTTCACTTCCCATCATCTTTCCCAGTTCCAATAAGTGTCACTTTAAGAATATATTATTATTATTATTATTATTATTATTGTATGTGTGTCTTTTACAATTATGTCTATAACAAAAACTTACCTTAGAAGACGTGATTACTATATACCGGAGTTTAACACTAAAAACTCTCCATTTGTCCTCACAGTGTATTTTGTGTAAGAAAAAGGTAAATTTCACCCTAGATCTAGCTATGAAGGCCCGAGGGGGGTTAGAAGTAGGCTGTACTCTTTTCTTAACTTCGGCGCTAGATTGGGGATGAGTGGTTAACACCACTCCCCGGTCGCTTTACCCCCGCGGAAAGATACCGGTACCCATCGTGCAGGAGGCTGGATGGGCCCCAGGTCCGGTCTGGACGGTTGAGGTAAATATCGCCCCCATAGGGGTTTAAAACCCCAACCGTCAAGCTCATAGCAAGTCGCTATACTGACTACGCTATCTCGCCCAACATTTTGTGTTCCGTGTAATTCTTAAAATAAAGAGAAACTTTATTTGTTTTGTTTAAAGACCCAGTTCTTACCGCGCAGTCAACCCCCTTCACCACGGTTATAAAGAGCCAATTTATTTTTAATGGTGTGTGATTCAAAAGTCGTTGCTTGTATTGAGCTAGATACAAAACAGGTAAATACACTGTGTGAACAGAACTCGTAAATTTTTAATGCTAAACTTCGGAGCACATAAAGTAACCACTCTGCTTTACAGTTTAAATAATAAGTCTTCCTAATATAAGCACACTTTGATATCTTTTAGGTAAGAAATAAAATAGGCTGTACATGAGCACAGGGTGTTTCAGGAGGAATATGCCATACTTCAGGAGAACGTTCCTTAGGCTGGTTTACATCGATACAACCAAACATACCTATTTCCAAAGATGAATGCTTACGCGGGAAAATTGCGGTCTTTTTCCGGTTGCACGTACTTAGGCCTAGCTGTGTAATTGCACGGGTCTGTCCTTTGAGCCGATAGCCAAGCCAAGCCATAAGAAGACGAGTGTGATATGTAAAGGACTTGGACACCTAAGGACAGTGCGAGTTTTCTTGGTTAATTAATATCTTTACGTTACTCAGATATTTATTAGATGTTAAATGCAGGTATAATTACAGAGCACGTTGCATTCTTTTTAACTTACCTCGCCGTTAACTCCTTCAACGTTCAACCTAATTTGTAGCTATTTTTGTTTCTATCGACGTAATTTGGCATAAGAAACGTTCTCCTTTCAGTACATTCAGACTTATATTAATCTTCAGAATGTTAGGCAGTAGTGGTACTGTACATGCAGATTAACGTTAGATGATTTCCTGTAAAATACACAGAAATCTGATGTTCTTTTGACGGTGAAATTAAGACCTTTTTCTGGGATGTAGCAGTTTGGGCGACAGATAGCTGCACTGCTGATAAACCTGCTGCTTCTGTCTTTTCTTCACGAAAAAGAGCTTCGTGTTCATCAGGAATGTTGGTACAAATATGCCAAATTAGACAGCGTCATATTTCAGAAAACCGCACTCTTGTCGCAAACAGATCTGTTGGCAGGTTGAATGTCAAAAATTAGTGTTACAGTCTTGAAGGGACAGTATTAAGAGCTCAGGTTATGTGTAACTGACCAACAACAACAACAAAACACACACACACACACACACACAAATATGCTACCACACAGAGTATTATACAGTATAAACAAGGAAAACTATTAAATAATGCATTTACAATACTTTTAGCCTCCATTTATCGGCACCTGCAAGATTTTTACAAGGTGGTGCATGTAATCTATGTGAAGAGGGATCGGACTTTTTCATCAGTAAATGCTGTTCAAGATATTTTCTTTTGCTAAACCAATCAAATGCCCATACAAAACATACGAAACAGTAGAACTTTTAATCGCTCCAAAATCTTACAGTAAGTTTTAAAATTAGCTGAAATATGATGGATTACTTTCGTATTGTTTGTATACACATTATTTCGCGGTAAAATTCAATTTTCCAAGTGGTACATACATAGACTGTAATATACTATAGCAATGCTATGTGTACGTTGTATTATTTGACGGTTATTATCAAGAAGTAAGAGTATAAAATTTGGTTAGAATTATACTATCTTCATATACTGTTACAGTATCCATTCGCCTCTGCAAATAGCTATCGTTGTGTTCCATCCATTGCTGATCATGGCGCTACCTGACTAGTCACGTGATATGTGCAAGAGACATCTTGTGCAGCCACCAGTTGAACTCAGAACGGAAAGAACAAATAGTGAAAGTGCCCGGTCGCTGCATTTAAAGTGGAGATATTATTAAACGAGAAAGTTTCCTATTGTGTGAGTATATCGGAAACACGTTTGGGTACAGCGTTTTCTTTTTGCATTTTACCACAACCAGATCTTATCGCTAAAAGAAATTTGATTTTGGTCCCACGGACACTGCGACAACAAAGATAGTTTTCCTGTGCTTAGTTAGTCATTACGCCATGAAGTCATGTAGTGGAATTGAGGTATAGTTCCTCACACTCTAAAACGTGTTACTACATGGAGGTAAATGCCCAACTTCATACCCCGCCCGCTTTAACGCAAGGCAAGAACTCACAGTGCCAATAGGATAGCGGTTGAGTCCCAGAGCTGTTCTGCATGCCGTGGGGAATGCACGTATGTGTCTGGCCCTGCAGGGAATGATTGATTTGAAGAAGAGAGTGTTGCATTTCCACTGGTCATTGAAGACGGGAACAGTCTGAAAGGCTGATTGTTACAGTGCCTGGTAGAAACGTTCGCTTGTGATGTTTGCAGGCGTGTAAATGAGCTAGCGGGAGTCATATGACACAAAGACACTCTATGAAGTGAATGTGCTTCGGTGCAGATTACTCCTTTGTTTTAACTAACTACATGAAGTAGAGTCCCCTTCTGCAAAGAAATTCCCTGCTTTTTATTGAAGCCCACGCTTTAATGTCACGTTCACAAGGCCTTCTCTTGTGTTACTTCAAACCCACAATATGACTCTCTGCTGCTGTTGTTAATGTTTAACATTGGTGGCGCCATACTTTAGTTAGTCACTGGCTGTCGCTACGGAACCTTGCGATCAGTCTCACATACGCTAATGTTGGATTTTGGTGGACAGAGTGGCACTAAGGCTAGTTCGTCACCGAGCACTTCCGTCTTTCCTGACCTGTGTCATCGTACCATTGCCCGTGATCGTCTGTATCATCAAGGAGTCGTTACAGTAGGTCGCAGCACAAAACGACTCATTGCCACAGCAGCTGCGGTACGGAAAACCCCATTCCAATCTCACGCTACGGCGGGCCGCAGTGACGAGTGACTCACTGCTATGCTAGTGATAACAGCAACTACTGGATTGGGGCTCCCGTTGCGCCGCTAAGGCAGGTCGCCGTACTGACGGCTCACTCCACTGATGCAGCAGGCAGCGTAAACGGAGGGCTCCCACACCACTGTGGCCGCAGACCTGGGGGACTCAATCTCACCCCACATCAACTTTGTCTCGCAAGGTTGGCGTGTTTTCTCTTAAACTTCTGTTTCCTGACCAATAAACTGCAGTTTTTTTTAACCGTAGTAGACCCACTTCTTATGCGTAACATGTCTGTAACCTTCCTACCTTACTTAAAGGAAAAAGCGAGGCTTATGAGATGAACCTGCCCTCTGGCTGTGTCTCAGTTTCGACTTCTAAACCAACTGTCCGATTTTAACGAAGACTTGGTAAGAATGTCATGAAATTTGATGTTACTCAAACGTCGTAATTCCTAATATCGTACAGTCAGTAATAATATTATAGCGGACGCATGAGCTGAAAATCAGTATAGCTATATGTCAACAGCGTCTCAAGGGCTTCAAGAGACCTTAAAATATGAAGTACCCAAATCAGTATAATTCTTGCGCTAACACTGGGGGTGTTATAGAAGGGGGAGTGGTTCTGGAGAAATGTTAAACGCATTTTTGTAATTCAGGATTAGTAATCTTGAACACCTTAGAGTGTGATAAAAATCCCAGAATGCAGGGCAACAATCTCACAAGCACATTACACCATCGTTATGCAACAAGACTGGCTCTTGTGTGTTGTGTAGATATTGATCAGCAGCAGGGGCCGGGGAGGCTTTCAGCTGTTCGCCGCTCCCTATACGAGCCCCCGAACCGTACGTATTGATCTGTTTCTACAGCACTCCACTGGTGCAGATGAAGTGGCAGACGGCACAAAAATTTGGTTTACGACAAAATTGTGGTCTTACAGCGCGTAATCAGTATAATGACTAGGTTACAGGCTGGGCAACAAGAGGAATTGGGGTTAATTCATGGCAGAGGCAAGAGAGTCCTCTTTTCGCCTAAATGATCAGACAAGTTCTGTGGCCCACCTATCCTCCTATTCAAAGGATAGCCGATATTCTTTTGATGGGGTTAAGGTGGCCAGGGCGTATAACTGATCATTCACCAAAATATAGTGCCGAGGTTAAGAATGAGTGGAGATATAAGTCCTCCGCCCGATATGCATTCTTGGCGTCTACAAAAAAAAAACCGTTGGAATGTGACGTTGTGGATCTTGGCAGATGGAGACTGTGTTTCTAAAGAATTTGATGCCTCCATCTTCAAGGTAATAGAGCGACTCGTGTACGTTGAAGATAGAGGTGTCAGATTTCTGCGCAATATTGGTATCTAACTAACAAGGTAGAGGGCGTCATACCCCAAGAAAACTATCCATATCCTAAGCCTATTTTTTTCTCTCAACATCGGGAAACCTGATGTTGCATAGAGTGACAATAGAGTAGAGCAGGGTTGGTCGACATGTGGCCCTCGAGTAAAGTATTAGCGCCCTTCAGTCACCTCAATATTTTCAATAACACGATTTAACGAAGGTAATATTCTCGTAATATATCTACAGATCATAATATTGTAAATTTATCAACGGAGAAAATATTTACAAACTGTATCTCACCACTTTTAAGAGAGCACACAGTAAAATTAATCTTTATTTATGCTTTATCCAGTGATTTCAATCCCCCTTCTTTCATTTTGCGATATATATGCACATGAGTGTCGCTTTCTGGCGAGTTCTTACGAATTGTGTGGCCCTCCTGTGGGTTGAATTTGGCCAGCGCTGGAGTAGAGAATTATACAGAAATTGTTGTCTGTTAACAACATAAAAATATTAGGCTGTAAGCGTCACGCCAATCAGATCTGGCATATTTCACACGAATACGGTCAGACGATGTAATCGGTTGGAAGGGGGCGGGGGGCGGGGGGGGGGGGGGTTTTAGGGCTAGCTACGTCTGTGCCATTTTCTATGGAAAGCTGGAAGTGACTGTGACCTACTTTACCGTTCAATTCCAAAGCTTGCCTAGAGAAAGTGAAATGAACTTTGGCTTCTGGCAGGAGAGATGTTTACCGTGGCGGAATTGAACCCTTAATCTGCTAGTTTCTAAGAGCAATAGTGACATTGTAGATCGTTGTTTTAGGACCACAATCTGATATTTGGAGCCATACACATATTTTATTAAAACTACATACAAATTAGCAATAATATTATATTTATTTATTTGTATCTTTATATGTTAAAGTATGTTTATGCCATCATGATTACTGAACTACCGAAAGGATCTTTTCAATACAGACGTTCTTAGAAAGCATATCACTCGATATTAATGACAGGCTCCTTAGTTTGCATCAATCTCCTCTCAAAAAAAAATTATTTTTAACAAAAACGGCTAAAATTAAAAATCGACAGTGCTGCCTCAAGTGGGGGAAAAGAGAAGCGAACATATTTCATGTACTTCCCTTCTCCTCCGCTTGAGGCAGGACTGTCTATTTCAACGTTTTGTTTCTTCCTTCTAGCATGCACTAGGGAGCTTTTGTTTATTTACACATTGCTTATGGTCCGCTGATCCCCCAAAGAAATTACCCTGCAACAAGCATTAGTAAGTACGATTTTCAACGTTTATTAAGATTAATGTGCTGTAATTTTTGTTGATTAAGCATTTTATTGTCTATACGTGTGAACTTTTTGTCCACGTGCAGTCAGTGCGGGGATAAGTAAACGTATTGAATGATTAAACGGATACCGACATTCCTTCTAAAATATATTGAAATTCCTTAGAGGTAAATGATGTTACGTATGCACATGCAAAAGGTTAACAAGAAAGGCAATGGACGTGTAGCGTAACTTTGAGGAGCGTCTGCGTCAACATTTTTCACATATAAAAGCAATTATTACACATTATGATTGTTTCTTTGTAGCCTCGGTTATCCGGCCTGAAAAGCGCATGCGCCATATTTTATTGTCATCTGTAGGCTCTCTGGCTCTACCATATTTTTTCTACATTATTTTGAAAACGGCACGATTTTCGGGAAATATTCTTAAACATTAGGGGCGTGTTTCGATTCTCTTTACATCTCTGAAACATTTTTCATTCTAAGAAGTGTTGAGCTAGATATGATCAAAAACATAGCCTGGTACCCAGCATGCAATGCGCAAGCGCCGTGTTATATTGTCATTTGTGGCCGGTCTGGATCTACCATATTTCTTCCACGTTATCTGAAAAACAGCAAGATTTTCGGAAAAAGTTACTGAATATAGAACGTGTGTTTTGGTCTTCTCCACAATTTTTGGCTAAAACATTTCTCATTCTAAGAAGCACTGAGCGATATTGTATCATAAATGCATATAATTCTTCGTGCACAAATGCCTATTATTCTTGTCAGACTAAAGAAACTTAAATTTTCTTGACAGATTTTGGAAAAATACATCAAATTTCATGAAAATCTGTCGAGTGTGAGCAGAGTCGTTCCATGCGGATGGACGGGTACACAGACATGATGAAGATAATAGTCGCTTTTCGTAATTTTGCGAATGTGCCTAAAAGCAAAGTTTTCCTTGCCCTCTCCATGACGACTGGAAGGGACAGTAGCGGTGTAGCTCTACGCTTAAGGAACAGGTGAGTTGTCAGCTTCACCCACCGGTCTCTTTGCTCCCGTGAAGGAACCATCTTACATATTTAACAGGAGGCTGGATGGACCCCAGAAAATTTCTGGACCTTTAAAGAAAAGAAAAATTTCTTTCCTTTACAGATGACTGTCTACCTTAACATTAAATTTCCTGAATTTATTTCACACAGTGTACTGGTGCGTTTCAAATGATCCTCACATAGAGTAGCTATTATATTTGTACACATAACTGATTATTCTTTGTAATAGAGACAGTGGGTTCTCTGTGAGGTAGGAACTGGCTTCTGAAATATTTTTTACATTGGCATACCTGAAGTAGGTCTGTTGACCTGCACCCCCCTCGCCAAAGCGAAATTTTAAAGAACACAGGTTTTGTATACACGTTGATGTCGCGGTATTCCTTTGTTTAGGCAGCAGCGTAATTCAGTCACTGAAATCAGCTGATGACTGGTACATTGTAATATCGAAAAATATAATACAAATGTACGATTACGTGTATTTTCTTTTTCAGGCAGTTTTATTTTTCCCTGTAACCCAACCAACTGCATAATTTGGCAGAAAATGTAACCTATACACCTTCAGACAAAAATGTGTAACGATATGTTATTCATAATATATATATATTTTTTTTTGGGGGGGGGGGGGGGGGTGTGGAGGTGATTGGAACAGCAGTGAATGCTCGGTGTGAAAGAAATCTTCCTTCATATCACTTCGAGTGTCAGAGGTTTGGCATCCCTGCATTAAGCGATGCTGCTATCTGGAGCCAAACTGAACCTATAATATTATACTGCAGATCTGAAAATACGTTTTGGAAAGATATAGAGGAACACTTGATTATTCGTGCTACAGGACGGCTGTTTGATGCATTAGTGTAGGAAGGAGATCTTGATATTGTCACATGACTTGGCCTGAAATATGCTTATCTCCCTTAAACATAATAATGATAACAAAGCTGCTGTAAAATATTTTTGTTGTGAGTTTATGGGTAGATGTCCTCAGCTAACTTTGCGAAATGCACAATCCACGCCTTTAACAAGAGGTACCTCAGCGAACCTCAGGTTTTATGACTCCTTTCAAAATTTGGATGGGTGACGGCAAACACATACTTTTGCTCCATCTCATACATTCAATGCAGATGGAACATGATATCATATGTTCATATTAACAGCAATGTGCCCTCTTTAAGAGGCCAAAAGCAAGTGCGAAAACTGTCATCAGAAGTGAGCGGCTGCAACATGACAAATGTTCTGTATGAGCGCCACTGGACAAATTATTCCGCACCGCTTCATTTTCTCCGAGAGCAGAAATTAACCAGAGACCTGCGTTAAATGCACCTGCTGTCGCTGTAACTGTTCAGCAAAATGGTTGGATGAACAGCGATATTTTTGTTGCTTGCCTTAAAGTATTTTTTGTCTTGTTCAGCCATCGCTAGAAAATATTCGTCTGATTCTAAGTGGCTACAGCAGTCATAAGGATCATCTGTTGACTGTTATTCCCGACATACATAATTATGTGCATCTATCCATCACACACACAGTCCATGAATTGCTGCCTTTGGAGAGAATGTTCAAAGCGGAATTAACTGAGGCTTGGATTAGACGAAGTCCATGTTTCCGAATAAGAGAGTATGACATAGCAGGTTTGTGAGCAGAGGATTCATTAAAGCATACAGAATGGAGCTGGCTAGAAACGAGTTATCTGTCACAGGAATGTGGTCGTTTAACAGAAATTCTTTATCGTTGATTTTACTGCCTTTTGAAATAAATAACATTACTCAACCTGGGGAGTCAGAATTGCTGGCAATCCAGTGTCTGACATTCGTACCCCGCCAAAAAGCAGTGACTGTAAGAGGCAGAAGTACTGAAAAAAAATCGTCACTTCCTGATGGCAGACGGAATAGACTAACCTCAATAAAAGGACACGGTGGTAAAAGTGAAATACGTACAACAAGTCCTTTGAACAGTGAGTTGGAGAATAACAACCTGACAGCCCCCACCCCCTCCAAAAAAAAAAAAAACAATAACAGGCAAACGGACAATCAGCCAGCCAATAAAAGAAAGAGGATATGAGAAGAAACTGCGGTTTACTGGCTGAAGAGCGAAGACCGCGCTTCACGTGAGGAGAGCCGCCCCTGGTGGAGATTCATTCCTTGAGCACTTCATTCGTTGTTTCCAAAGTGGGTCCACGAAAATTGAGCGGAACTTGGGCTTGAGGATCATGTGACTTCTGGAAATGAGCTGTGCCAACGTGGGTTGATCTTAACTGATGACAAGAAATCACCGACATAGATATAAAAATCAACAGAAACTGACCCGAAAATTTATTTTTTTTTTCTTAATTAACCTACTTTATCTGTTCATTGATTTTCTGTAATATTGTTTTTTTTTACGAAATAAACTTATGTATATACACTGATAGATAAAGGTAAAATCACGAGCAACTTTCTGGGTCACCAATTTTTCCCCCTCATCAACATTTTCCATTATTAAACCTAAAAATTCTGAGAAATTCTCAAATTAATTTATTCAGTAAGACAATAGTTTATCTGCAGATCTAAATTGTTAACAGGATCGCGATGGTGTGGCAGAGCGTTATGGGGTGTTTTACAGTAACAGAACATCTTTATCTATTAAGTATGACGTCAGAAATTGACTCATGAAAAGACGAAAGAAATGGATGGACTTGTGCAATCCGCTAGACACTCCGACATAATACGTAATCCTGCTTAGATGAAATACAAGAAGTGGATTGCAAGAATGTAATATTGCATTATTCCTAACTCATGCTTTATAACCTTGTAGTGAATATGATGGGCCTATATAACGTATAAGCTCGAATAAAAGGAGAGACTTTTTTTACCTTTAGGCGCGTTCGTAAAACTGCGAAAAGTGACTGTTAGCTTCGTCATGTCTGTGCCTGTCCGTCCGTATGCATGGAAAAACTCGGCTGTCACCGGATGGATATTTATGACATTTGATATCTGAGTGTTTTTCGAGCATCTGGCGAGAAAAATTAAGTTTCGTTAAAATCGAACAAAAATAACGGGTATTTTACATGAAGACCGATACACATTTTTTATCATATCCCCCTCGATACTTCTTAGAATGAGAAATGTTTCAGAAAAAAAATTGTAGACGAAATCAAAACGAACATTTTATATTCAATAACTTTTTTTTTTTTTTTAAGATCGTGCTGTTTGTGAGATAATGTGGAAAAGTATTGTACAGCCGGTCAAGTCACATATGACAATATAACGCATTCGCATTACAGCTGGATAACTCAGGCTAAAAACGCGTACTCAGAATGTGTAGAGTGAAAACGGTATGTGATGGCACACGCGCAGAAATCAGATTCGGTCTTCCAGCGAAACGGACGAGTCCAATTATATCGGCGGGGGTGTCAGTTCAGTGGAGTACTGGCTTTCTTGCAGTGCGGGTCGAGGGAGAACGATTGTAGTA
>Ga0123357_10010853_pt1 | contig 11624 bp, 8 predicted proteins | sample TergutEmb28metaG_FD_89873 | JGI IMG/M metagenome (GOLD analysis project Ga0123357, IMG submission 89873) | Embiratermes neotenicus P4 segment gut microbial communities from Petit-Saut dam, French Guiana - Emb289 P4 | ecosystem: Host-associated > Arthropoda: Insects > Digestive system > Gut ...
CCACGAATGCACAAACATGGGGAAAGTAAAACGACTCAAATTATGATGGCAACTGTACGTCACGTGACTTCCAGTTCGGGACTTAGAAAATTTTAGGCCGATGGGTTTTTGTTGGACTGAGTGTACACCTATCAAGGGTACAGCAGATGGGAAAGGGTGAGGGTGGGTTGCCAGTGTCTTAAAATTGGTTTTTTCAGCTAAGCGAAGGAGACCCTGACAGAAAACCCCTGATCATACAGGCTGGGGATTGAGTGTCACCCCAGCAATATGACCTCTTAAAAACCAAATCGCTATGAAATCTACACCAGAAAATAAGTTAGGTGGATTTTGGAGATGACCTACGCTAAGACTGAAGACGGTGAGAATGGTTTTGCAAATTGGAATGTTCGAACTATGCTTCAAGGAGGTAAAATGCAAGAAATAGCTAATGAACTGGAAACATACAACACACATATAGCAGCATTACAAGAAACTAGGTGGAAGCCTTTGGCTCCATAAAAACGATAAAGATATATATGAAATACTGCAACAAACAGAAATGCCAGTAGAATTAGACTAATAAGGATGACCATGGAACAGTCAGAAGGAAGAATAACCCTTGAAAATAATTTGTATGAAAAATTCTGTCTTAAAAGGAGTAGGGCAAGGTGATACCTTGTCAAGTTTTCTTTAATGTAACTGCCGTCCAAATAATTTAGAAACTCATGAGAGGAACAACAGCCTCTTATATGACACAAATGCATATGTAGATGAAGTGGTGATAATGGCCAGAAGTAAAAGAGCATGGAAGAATTATTAAAAGCCCTGAACAGAAATGCATATGAAGTAGGGTTGAGTATTAATCAAGAGAACACAAAATATTTAGACGTTAATATAAAAAGAAGCAATATAAGTAAAAATGTAAATATCAGACAACATAATTTTGAGAGAATGCAGACTTTTAATTTCATAGGGTCAGTAATAAATGACAAGAATGCAAACTGTGTGGAAATTTTGACGAGAATAAAGAAGGGAAATAAAACCTTCTTTATGAATAAAAAATTGCTTTCATCAAAGCTCAGTGGGAAAGAATCCAAAATGAATATATATATATATATGTATCCACTCTAAGGTCCATTGTAACATATGCTGCTGAAACTTGGACCTTGATGGAGAGGGATATGAATTATTTAATGCTCTTCGAAAGAAGAATCCTGAGAGTATTGGTCCCATTCAAGAAAGGGACAGATGTAGGATCATCATGAATTAAATAAATCAATTGGAGGAGCCAATATACACAGGATTGAGGAGTGCAGAATGGTAAGGAGGATTCTTGAATGGAGTCCAGTGGGAAAGAGATCAAGAGGACACCAAATAGATAGTGGGCTGAAGGATATTAGAATATTGGATATGAAATATTGGACAAAGGTGGTGATGGACGGATTGGCTTTGCATGATCTTGTGGAGAAGTTGAAATCTACGGAGGGTTGTAGGACGAAAGAATAAGAAGAAGAACAGTCATCCACGGGTGTTTTATTAGACACTCTTTTTTTTCTTTCCTTTCTTTCTTTCTTTCTTCCTGTGTCTGAAGTGTGGTACATATTTTGGCTGTAATACTTCAACAAGCCATCATCAGGTACAGGTGACATATATGCCTGTATGAGAGGAAAACAATAATAATTGTAAGGATTAACAATACTGGGATTGGGATCTCAGTCCTACAGTTTCATATTGCAAGTCTTCCAAATTTTTAAGTGGAAGTTAAAAATTACTAATGGGTTTGATGAACTTTTTTTGCAGTGGGTGCTTAAGAGCATACATACATACATATATATATTTAGCTCACAGTCCAGTTGAACCATTTTACTTGTTTATTTTTGGGTATTCTGAGTGGGCTGCTACATGTAAGTTTGCTACAGGTATGGGCACTATTCTTGTCAGGTCAAGGAACAGCTGCCTACTGTAACAGCCATCTACATCAGCAGGTTGGCATTCATGAATGGAAAATCTACAGGCAAGAAGACAGTTTACAGGCTAGAACTGTTATGTTGTGCATACAGTTTCTGATGACCTTGCTCAATGTTACAGCCATTAGTGTAGGATATGTATTTACATAAATTAACCCTACTGTATTTTTACCACTTTCTACAAGTTACTAATACATCATTCCTTTCATATCTGAAGTTTCATTGTCCTAGTCTCTGACTGTAATAATTAATTTGGTCTTTTACATGCTATGTATCACACAGTCTCATTAAAGAATAAATCAGGAAAGTAAAATATGAAAGTGAGGATACATGAATAATATTTGGTATTATATATTGCTCCAGTCAAACAGTTTTGATGCAGTAAATTTGAAAGCATGTTTCATATTATGGTTTTATAAGTAACCTTCCTACTCTTGATAAAAAACATCCCTGCTGGTGTGACAATCACAAATGTATTTTTTTAATCATCAATCACACACAAGGTGCTTGTAAAGTTTTTTCTGTCTAATTTTGCCTCTTAAGATCAAGGCATCACCTGCCACTACAGAAGAAATGTTCTTGTGTAGTGGCCTGATGATGGCTGAATCTTAGAACCAAAACTAGTTGCCGGAAAAACACTTACACTTATACCTGGTTGCATGTGATTGATAACTGAATAAAAACATACATTTGTAGTAACCTTGTTACTGATGAAACCGTTCATGAATATTATTTTCTTTCAAATTTCCTTACTGTGGAATGTGTTGAACACAATACTGTTGTTTTACAGAAACATTATCAACAAGCTTGTTTTTATTAAAGTGCTTAACAGTATTAAATTATCCTACACGAACAGTATTTAGACTCATATGTACAAAGCGCACCAAATTAAGTGTTAACACTTAATGATGTTGCATCCATCAAAGTACATCAACAGCACAATTTACCAAGTTACAGATGTTGCTGTATAGTATTTCACCATGATATTATAGTGCCAGACTTTTATAATTACCACTGCAGCAGGGCATTCCGACTAACCCAAATCTCTATCTCCAGCTTCCATCACCACACTTTTTTCTACAAGAAAATCATATTCATATGATTTTAAATTTAACTGTGATATATGCAGTAAGACCTCACTGGCATGCATCATCCTTCTATTCACTGCATCAAGTGATGCATGATCAGAGTACAGCTTAAATGGTACTCCATACAGAAAATTTTGATGGCAGGTGTTCATTGTGCCCTCTGTGGAAGTATGTGGAATCATTCCCATGTCTGGTGCTAGTGAATATGGTAACGCAGGGCAATGGTGAGATCCACCAGATTCGCTTCTAGTCTGCTGGTTTTCTTCTTTCTCTATGAACACATAGTCATTCTGCCATTCTGAGGTGTGCTGTTGTGGTTCTGAATCAAGAGTCTTCTTTTTACTGCCAAGTAACCTCATCAGCGACATTATGCCACGTATTCGTGCAGCCGTGTCTAAATAAAAGACATTAAATGCAATTTTTATAACTTTAACACACGATTTCTACATGACAAGGTGTCCAGATAAACATTAGTTTCTAATACAAGAAATATAAAACATGCACCTACAGTGTGGTGAAAGAAACGGAATAAACACGAATAATGTGATGCAAAACAAGCAAAGCAAGTACATCAATACAAAAACACCAAGATAAAACTGTATAAGAATAATGCAGCCATCTGGTATAACAAAACCTGCAGGATTAAACAACTAATACCTACCTATGTTAACATAAGAGAGTCTTCTCTCAACCTGTGCACGGGACGGTCACCGACAGGTGTGATGATACCAGATGCTGTATAATACAATTTTGACCTCGTGATGAGCACATAGTGCTCGAAACATGTAGAGCTACATAATAAACTTATTATAAAACAAGAATTTGTGCATTAAGTTGGTTAATTACTAAGATTAAGACGAATAATGTATAACACACAACAAGACATGTACTGAATATATATGCAACTATTCTGCGAAGTACAAGAATTTACACATACCTGCAACAGACACGTCATGAACATATCAATAACTAACTTGCATGTACAGTGCTACCAACGCACGAAGCTAAAGAGTACCGAACACTGACTATTTAATTCCAACAAATTACTTCCCTAAAATGATAAAATAGGTGTTATTTACCGCAACAGTTATTTGTAATTTTGGGAGTACTACTGTGAATGCTTAAATATCTTTAAGTCACTTCTGTTATGTGTTGCCAAGTTACTCTAAATGAGCGCTGTGTGTGTTAACATGTCACAATAATTGACGACAGAGATGATCCGTGATTGGCGTAACATTTTGTTTATGGGAGGGAATTGCAAAATATGCGTTTACCGGATCTTCAGTCAGTATAGGTATGACAGCGTCATTTTTCGGAACATACGTTCCCTTCAATTTGTTCCTGGGATACCAACTATAAAATTAAAGTTTAATCAACACTGGGAATCGTAAACTAATATAATACGTATCTTAAGGTAGAAATTTAAAGAATATGTAGTCGTAATGTTGGGTAGTCCTACTTGTGATGTTTGTATCATGTATAAGTCTGGGGCAGGTTATGCTAAACTATTTTTCGTATCTGGAGGTCCAGACATAGGTCAGTTTTCGAATCATGCCGGCCGTGAAATGGTATCGATGACAATAAGAGGAAAACATTTGAGGTGAATTAATAAGATCCCAATTTCTGGTATAATCTCATGAAATGCTATTTTATTCACGTTATAAAAAGTCAGTGCGACCAATATATGTATAAGGAATTTAAAACCAGTAGCTAGAGCGTCAGTTTCTATCAACAGGCTGCAAAAGTGTTTGAATTGCTGTCTCAAGTCTGCTTAAAAACACCACTGGGGGGGGTTTGAAGGTAAGTCATGAAAACTGTACGCGAGCAAAGTTTATCTTAAATGACATTATTGAACTTACCATATTAAACCTAAAGATTTGGCTTTCCGTTCGTTGAATCATGATACGGCAACAAAGGTACTTATACTTTAAAGAAAATCCACCGTATCGGGCGACGAAAGTGAGTTCCACCCTCCACCCGATATTCCTGGAAGCAGCACCAACCACGGAGCGAAATATTTAGGGGAAAGTGAAAGTATTTGCAATCACATCATCTTTGATTCGCTGTGTAGAAAATCTGTGGAACCGAAATTAAAAGAAACAGACGAAAGTAGCAAAAACAATTGCAGCTTTCCTTCCTCTAACATATCACTTTTACTCTACAACATGACATTGCGTGCACTGTAAATATTAAGTATTTGGGGGAATTTCGATGTATAGTTTGGGTTGATTGGTACCCATGGTTGTTGTACGAACTGGTCTGAAGATGGCAGTTGTTTTTGTGCTTGTGGTTGTGTGCTTGTGGGTTTTGAGGTAAAACGGCTAGGTAATTTCTCTGACAGTGAGGTGAATAAGGACTTTCAGAAACTTTGAAGGTAAGAGTTTATTGTTCTTGTCATGTTTATAAAGGGGCGTGTAGCGTAACAGGGCGTATATAAATTTTTGAACCTACTGTTCGAATTAACAGATAGACGAGGCATGTTGCGACATTTCGTATTAACCTTTCGCATTGTAACAGTATTAAATAATATCCGGCGTAGTAAGTGGAAGAATGTCACATTTTGCCTTTTATTGGCGTGTAAGTGGTTTTGGATGTGTGCATATCATACTTTTTTCTTCATATTTCACGTTGTCTTCATGCTGGCATTGACACAGGCGACGTGGTTTACATGTTGTCGATTTATGCTGTGTACGATTTCATGGCCCTCGGTGTAGGCATCAGTCCGATGCAAATAGGCATAAGTCAAACACCGTTGCCATAAATGACGGTGGGTAGTGTGTTTGGATATAAGCGTAAATAATACTACGTGAACTAAGGACATTGGGCAGCTTAGGAATGTACGTTCAGTGAACCAGCATAACTGGAACTCAGCAGTTTTTCTATGCTGAGCAGTGTTTTGTTTATTAATCATTCATTATATTTATTATTGTTTAGGATTTTTTAATAAGAATACATTGGACTGTGACCGTTCATAATTTTAGTGTGGTGGCTGGAATTGTGCAGGATGAAATTCAAGCAGCTTTGAGGGGAATGAAGTAGCAGGCGCTAAGTTTTGGACTGTTTATGTGTAATATGCATTATCATTATGGCAGAAGATTACTGTGTATGCATTTTGTGTTTCAAAGTCTTGTGAAGTGGTTCAAAGAAAAGTCAGTACTGAGTCTTAATGGCTGTTGAACAGTAAATACCAAAAAAATTATTTTTTTTCAGGAATCAGTCTGGAATTATGGTAATAAAAGTTAACCATACTGTCAACCAGAACTTGACACTGACAGCACACTGAAAATTTCTGAAGTGAGGTGGAAATTAGTAAAGACTGTAAATATATAATTATTTATTCAATAGGTATAAAATGTGGATTGTTTTCACATAAATACCATTGCCAGTCTAATATTTTTATCAGTGTGTCAGTGATAATTCAGCTTGCTTTGACTTCCGTCCAGTGACTGAAGCATTCTTCAGTACATGTTTATAGAAGGTGTGTGTAATAACTGATAATGAAGAGTGTAATTTACTTATAATGCATATATTGGCTGTGATCAATTTCAAATTGCTAGTTCAGACAGTCACAGTCTTCAGTAATCTTTTAAAGACTGACAGCGTAGTTTGAATATGAATGCTTCCATTTCCATCACTTAATGTTGCTGTGCTCTGCTAGATAGAGTTACAAGCCAGATATTTTAACGTTTCATGCAGAATCAAAAAGAAACTTTCAGATAATTCTTCTGAGCATATGAAGCGCCTCAGTGACTGTTTCAGTTCCCTGTGACTTTGATGAGTTGTGTTTTCACCTGAACACAGAGAGAATCAAGTCAGGGCTTTTTTACATAACTCGTTATTACAGTGTTCTTGGTACCATTATTTTCTTATTCAATGCAAAGATCCAAAATAATGTTCCAAAATCTAGAGGTGCACAAAGCGGTCACAGACACCCAAGAAAGGGAGCTCCTCCAACTTTGGGGTTGGGCAAGGTGTTAACACCTCCTCCAGCTTTGGGGTTGGGCAAGGTGTTAACAACTCCTCACTGTAAAGCTGCATCTTGTTATGAAATGTTCACATAGAAAACCTTGGACCTGGACTGATACTTTGATAGGGATAGGTGGCGGGCACTTATGAATGTGGTTATGAATGTTCGGGTTCCATAAAATGTGGGAAATATCTTGACTAGCTTCTCAAGAAGGACTGCTCCTTGGAGTAAGGAAGTAAGCAAGCAAGCAAGCATGTTTTATCTTGACAATGGGTGTAGCAGGTACATCAGCATTGGCAGGTTTTACCAAATAAGACAGCATTACATTGGGAAGATGGTATTGTAAGAAGTTCAGGCATTGGATAGCCTTCCATGCCATCATTTTCAAATCACCTTTTATCCAATCTGTCCATTGGATCTTGAATCAAAACATGTGAATGAATGGGCGTGTTCTTCAAAGTGCACATTATTTTTTGCACATGATGCAAAGAGCATAATAATGCATATCTTATCAAGAGTTTATAAAATGATGATAATCAGTGCACCATGCATTAATAAATGTGCATTTATTGAAGAGCAAATTTATATGTATACTATATACTCCACATCACTGAGGTAATATTTAGGTGATGTATTCTTGTAAAAAAAAATACTTTGCTTTTGCTGGTATGCCGTGGTGATACAGGGCCTTGAGTTTAATAACAGTGTATAGGTGTGATGTTGACTGTTTCTAAGAGTGCTGTGTATGAAGTTTGTCTTGTTAACTGAAAATAAATTATTAACTTCATGTTCTAACAGAAGCTGTGGCTGCAAATTATAAATAGTCACTAAGAGGTTTAATAGTACAAATTTTATTTTATTATTATTATTTTTTTGAATTATGCAGAAATTAGAAATCTTGTACATTGATGGCCTTCATGATCCCATAAGTTTGGCCTCTGTAGGCAGACATGCTATATACCTAGCACTAGCATCTCCTTTGCAACATCTGTAAGAAGTGTAGTTTAAATAAATTTCTTCAGCTACACACATAGACAGAAACAAAGAAGAATAGTTTTCAAACACATCCAAAATATATTAGGCAGTGAGAGTGTGTATGGTGGTCATGGTTGTTAAGGAACTGTAGGTTTCCCAGATTTTGCCTGTGGCAGGTTGAAGAATATTTGATGTGGCCATTGACATTTTTGGATTGCCCAGAAAGTAGTTACTTTTTATTTATGCATATGAAAGCATCATATTTTGTACGCACAAAGCTCATGAAGATTCCCTTTGTCAAATTGTGGACATTCATACAGAAATGTGGAATAAACTTTGCATGACAAGCAGGAACAGAGATGTAGAAATTTGAATTTGATTTCAGACATGAATTAGGAATATTCAGTCAGATATGTTTTGTTGTTTTGATAGCTCATTCTGAAAACGTTATGTTGTTTTGATAGTCCATTCTGGATGTTTTTTTAGTAGCTTATTCCGGACTTGTTTGTTTCATTGTTCTTATAGCCCATTCTGTTATCATCATCATCATCATCATCTTTCTTGGAGTGGGGCCACTTGTTGACCCATTCCAGTTTCACGTATCCAGAAGTCTCTTCAAAGGTCTACCATGATTCCTTCTGCCAGTTGGGGTGTAGTATTTCATTACCCTGGGTAATTTAGTTCGAGACATTCTATTTACATGTTGTATCCAGCTTCTCTTGTATTCCAGTAATTTGTCCAAAATTGGTGTTATTTTTAACTCCTTTGCAATTTGTGCATTTGTTTTATAATCTGTCCAAGTGTATCCTGTTGTTCTTCTCATGCATTTCGTCTCTGCTGCTGTTATTCTTCTGACGTCACTTGCTTTAATAGTCCAAGTTTCGCTGCCATATAACAGGACTGGAAGGTCTAGTGTATTTTATAGTTTTATTCTTGTTTTCTTAAGGGTTTTTTTGTGGTCTAAACATATTATTTAAAATACCTGTAATTTTCAAAAAGTTATTTAATTTGTTATCAATGTCCAATTCTCCTTCATAAGATATCATATTTCCTAAACAGTTAAACAGATTTACTTTTTCTATAATTTTATTATCTATTACAATTTTAGTTCTCACTGGATCTCTCCCTTTAAATGTCATTGATTTTGTTTTCTGTACAGATATAGTTAAACCATATTCTGTTATTATTTGATTAATTTATGCACAGTTTTCTGTAGGTTATCTTCTGTGTCTGCTATTATGACTTGGTCATTTGCAAATAACAGCATTGACAGTTGCTGGTTTTTTGAAAGTTTGATTCCGGTTATTTCTTGATTTTGCCATTTACTTATTATTTCGTCTAAATATATATTAAACAGTGTAGGTGAAAGAGGACAACCATGGCATACTCCTTTATTAATTTCTACTGGTTTTGATAGTTTGTTGTTAAATTTTATCAATATTTTGTTTTGTGTGTAAATAGTCCACTCTATATGTATTTTAATTGCTTATTCTGGAGTTCTTTGTTTTGTTATTTTGGTAGCTCATTTTGGATATATGTTGTGCTGTGATAACTCATTCTGGATATGTATTATTATTTTTTTTGATGGCTCATTCAGTGTCACTGTTTTACAAATGGTGTTTTTTCTATACCTGCATTTCCAAACTGCTTCATTTGAGTGGGACATGAAATTTTGAAAATAAGGGCTTTATTAATGATGTATATAATATGGACTATATATAATTACAAAGTTAAACCTCTTGGATGAAGGAAAGATATTTTTTTACCGTGGCAGGTTTTGGACAAAGTGTCTTGTGGGACACAACATGCAGTAGTTTTGATTCACCATTCTAGACAATCTGCTGTTTGTTATGAAAAGTGTGTAATTATGAGAGGACAGTTTTGTACACTTTAAGTTTTAACTGCCTAAATATTCCTGTAGATACTGATCCAAAATTGGTGCTGTCTTTTCCAGTATTTTGTCATTTAAATGGGAACCCTTGTGCTAATACGTCCATAGTCACTACTCACAGTCATACGAGAAAATTATTAAATAATGTGTGGGACCTGTGCCATATTTGCTGATGCTCTGTCTGTAATAATTACCTTATTTGCTTATTCCGGCATTTCTTTACTTTTGATAATGCAATTTTATGCGCATGTGTCTTGTGACAAGCACAAAATGAAATTCACCCTTCCTGTGTTTGTGTTCAAGTTCAAAACCTTCAGTGAAATGTGTGGTGAATTTCTGTGAGTTAAATCTGAAATCTTTCTGTTTTATACAATTTGTGAGATTTCAGTGAAAAAAAAATTAAGGAAATTGGTGTGTTATTTTATTTTACAATATGTGGTTTACAAAAAGATTTAATGTTTATTTTTTGAGGTAATGCAGCTTGTATGATGTGGAGATCTCAAGAACGAAGCAGAAAAACCTAATAGAGTAGTCAGCTGTAAACAATACAAAGCTGCAATTGAGAATAGGCCTAATAGTGTGGTTGCTTCATCTTCTGAGAGATGGCAGTGTAGCTGCATGTGAAAGTTCTGTCTTCTGAAAGGCAGTAGTGTAGATGTGCGTGAAATTTCCATCTGATAGGTAGTATTGTAGTTGCCATAGAAATTTCCTTCTTCTGGTAGTGGTGGAGTTGCCACAGAGACAGTAATGTAGCTGTCAGTGAAAACTCCTCTTGCAGAAAAGCACCAATGTAGTTGTGTATGAAACTAGCTTCTTAAGACCTTGAACCTTTGAAGGTTAAGACAACTTGTACCTTCTTGACGTTGGGAGCCATATACCCAGTGACACAGTTTCATCGTCCAGAAGATCAAAAGTCTTGATTACACCACAGTGAAAACCTCAAACCTAACATCATTGTTGTCGTATGTGAAATTTCCTTCTGAACGGTAATGTTTTAATGGGCCTTGTGCCAGTTATGGGCATTGTTTGTCCGGGGATGTCAGAATGTTTGAACCCTACTCAAATTGGTTTCTAGAATTGTGGGAACTGATCTAGAGTAAGTACTGGCACCAACATGATGTTGCTGAACTTCATACTGCCATTCGTGGAATTGCATTATGTCTTTAATTTATGAGGCCCGGGGCCGGGAGAGTGTAGTCGGTGTAGAGCAACTCGCTACTGGCTGAACGGTCAGGAGTTCGAAGCCCGATGGGGGAAAGACATTTTCTTTTCTCCATACACATTCAGACGGGCCCTGAGGCCCGCCCAGCCTCCTCTACAGTGGGCACAGGGTCTATTACCTGGGAGTAAATCTACTGGGATGTGGCGTTGACCACCCACCCCTAACGAGAACCACGGTTCGACTAGACCTCTGCTCCCCTTCTGTGCCTTCACGGTATGTTACGGGGCGACCTTTACTATACTTCTGATTAAAGAACGACTTGTAGATATATTAAAAGGTCAAAGAAGAGAGTCAGATGAGAGTTGAGGTTTTTGTGGGAGAGAATATGTGCATATCTATCCCCTGGTTTGTGCATCATGTAGTGTGGTAGGTGGTTATCAGCATTTTCGAGGAAGTTGCTCCGTCCGTTTTTAAGGCAGAAGTGAAAGAATTTTGGAAATGAGAAGGTTGGTTAGGAGAGTTGGGGGGGGGGGGGGGAACGGGTATTTGATAGCGGGGGTGTTGGGGCTTTATTTTTTTGTATTTTGTGGGGGGG
>Ga0123357_10010854_pt1 | contig 11624 bp, 10 predicted proteins | sample TergutEmb28metaG_FD_89873 | JGI IMG/M metagenome (GOLD analysis project Ga0123357, IMG submission 89873) | Embiratermes neotenicus P4 segment gut microbial communities from Petit-Saut dam, French Guiana - Emb289 P4 | ecosystem: Host-associated > Arthropoda: Insects > Digestive system > Gut ...
GGATTTTCACAGATAAAATAATCAATAAAAATTGTATATATTTAATTATCAACAATATAAAAATCAGCGCTTATCCGCGTTATCTGCGTCATCTGCGTTCAAAAGTCCTTTTGAGACAGCCGCGAACCCTGCACCGCGTACCGTAAATATTAAAAAAAGTATGAAACCAACAACATTTAATCCGATCGAAGTGAGTCGTGGAATATCCGAATATGGATTTATGTCGGTAGCCTCCGCTTGTTTTCTGTTAATGTCTATCACAATCATGTTTCTTTTTATCCGCTGGCTTTTGCAGATTTTCAAGAATTTCATTGAGATACAAAACCAGTCTTTGAAAGAAATTCTGCAATCGTTGCGTGATCATAATCAGGCGCATAAAGAGCAAGCGGAAAGAGAAAAAGAGCAAGGCAGGATGCTGGAAGAGATTCGGGAAAGGGTAATCACCCCTAAATCCCCTAAAGGGGACTTTGAGGAGAGCCTGTCATCCCGCGCAAAAGCCTGTCATCCCGTGCTTGACGCGAGATCCCCTGAAAGCGGGATGAACAATCAGAGGATTGCGAGTCAAACCCGCAATGACAATAACAAGTTCAATTCATAATTCATAATTAAAAGAAGCATGGCAAAATTAGAAAAACTGCTCCCGTTGATTTTAAAATGGGAGGGAGGCTACGTAAACGATCCCGCCGACCTTGGCGGAGCGACAAATAAAGGGGTGACGCTTGCTGTGTGGAAGCGGCAAGGTTACGACAAGAACGGCGACGGCAAGATCGACGTCGAAGACCTGAAACTGATCGACGATACGGATGTGGCGGAACGCGTCCTTCGTCCGCATTACTGGAACCGCTGGCAAGCCGACCGCATCGATTCGCAGGCGCTGGCGAATATCTTAGTCGATTGGGTCTGGGGTAGCGGACGCTACGGGATAACGATTCCGCAAGGCATTCTCGGCGTTAAAGAAGATGGTATTGTTGGAGAAAAGACGCTCGGGGCGCTGAACGGCTATCCCGATCCGCAAGGTTTGTTTGAGAAAATCAAGCAGGTGCGGCGGGCATACCTCAACATGATCTGCCTCGACCGCCCGGAGAACAAACGTTTTTTGAAAGGCTGGATCAACCGGTTGAACGATTTCCGTTGGATTCCTATGGCGTTGCTGTTCTGCGCGCTGCTGTCCTGCCGGTCGGCGCAGAAAGCGGAGAAGCTGCAAGCGGAGGAAAGGGCGCAGGGCGAAAGGCAAACGGCGATCGATACGGAACGAAAAGTGAGCAAGAAAGAGTCCGTACATTTGTCGCAGAGCCAAAATGAAATCCTGACAACAGAAACGTTGACGGCAGTATTCGATACGCTAAATTCACGATTGATTTTGAAAGAGCTTCAACTAAGCCGGACAACCTCCGGCAAGGTTGCTCATACGGAGCGGCAAGCCGAACGCCGGATGGTCGGAACGGAATCGCAGGAAGAAAGGCAAACGGTGAAGGCTGAAAGGCAAACGACGGTTCATGCGGAATCGAAAGAGAAACCGGCGCGAAACCCGATAGTTTGGCGGATTGCCGGCGGGGTAGTTGCGGCGTCGCTGGCGATAGCAGGGTGGAAAGTATCAAAAAAGTTTTTGAAAATAAGAAAATAGTGTCATGTCATAGCTAATATATCATAAATAATATGTATCTTTGGCGAAAAAATAACGCAAACGAATAATTTGTTAAAGATTATCTTTGTGTGAAAATACTAAAAGAAAATTTATGAACAACATCATTGTTGATTTGGTGACCGACAAAATCCTGCCTCGAACATGCTCAACATAGAAATGGAATATCAATTAACTTATCAAAAGTATGCAAATCAAAAAAGGACTTGAAATCAGAAACATTGCAGGAGAAAAAGTGTTAATCATGCAAGGGCGCATAGGGATGGATATGACTAAAGTCGTTTCATTCAATCCCACAGCCGAATGGCTGTGGGATACGCTTTATGACAGGGAATTTTCTTTGGAAGATGTCGGCAGTCTGCTCGCCGGACGTTTTCAAGTGACCGCTGAAGAAGCGGAAGCCGGCGCGAAGAACTGGGTCGACCAACTCAAGCAATGCAACGCCATCGAATGAAAACCATTTTCTCCGAAATAAATTCCCAGCGGATGCTTGCCCTCGCGAAAGCGGCTTTGCACGGAACAAATCCGGACGAAGACTTATTTGCTAACGCTGCAGAAACAGACTGGAATGAATTGCTTGAACAGTCAACCGCACAGGGAGTAATGGTTTTGTCGCTGAACGGAGCAATGCGGCTGCCGAAGCAATTGCAACCGCCGCTTCAGGTGAAAATGCGCTGGATAGTGCGTGCAGACGCTGCGGAAAAATGGTACCGGCATTGCTTGGAAACAGCCAAAGATCTGGCTGCCCGTTTCAGAGAAAGCAATATCCGGATGCTGCTGTTCAAAGGGATTGCCCTTTCGAGGCTTTATCCCGTTCCTGCCAGCCGCGAATTTGGCGACATTGATATTTTCCTCTTCGGAAAATCGGAAGAAGGCAATGTTGTATTGGAACGCCTTGCCGGTAAAAAAATAATTGCCTCAAAAAAACATTCCAATTTTTTCTATAAAGGAATATTAATTGAAAATCATCATACCTTTTTGAATCAAAGCAGGTACAAAAGTTTTCAACACAGCGAATATCTGGAAAAGCAATTAATGTCGCTACTGGCTGAAATAGATATTCCGGATGAAACAAACGACTCCCTGCTGTTTCCTCCACCCTGTTTTGATGCCTTGTATATCGCTTTGCATACGCTTTCGCACCTGTCCGGCAAAATTGTATTGCGGCAATTATGCGACTTAACCGTTTTATTTACGGCTTACAAAGGGAAAATTGATTTTTCCATTTACCGGAATGCTTTGTCGAAAGCAGGTTTGTTGAAATCAGCCGACGCTTTAATTTCTCTATCAGTCAGTCAATTAGGTCTGAATCCGGAATATGCGCCACCCTACGAATCCGATCCGGCATTGGAAAACCGGATTTGGAACGATTTGCTGAATCCCGAAATTCCTGCGCCTCCCAAAGAAAAACGCACGCTGTTGAATGTTGTTATATACAAAATGAAACTGCTACGGTCGAGGTATTGGAAAAACGAACTGGTTTTTCCGGGTCAATACGGAAAAAGAATCCTTTATTCAACAGTCAACTATCTCCGTCATCCCGATATAATCAAAAAAGTATTTTAACATGAATATCAGGGAAATCATTCGATTGATACCTTCTGTTTACCGTCGTCAGGGAATAGGCGTTACTTTTTCGGTTTTGCTGCAAGCCTTGCTTAATTTTGCAGGGTTGGCGTTATTGGTTCCTCTTTTGCTTTTGATATTAGATCCGCAAAGCGTCCATTCCGCTTCCTGGATTGGAAAATTTCGTTCCGCAATGAATATCAGCAACGACACGGTTTTTGTAATCATTGTGTGCGCCGGAACGGGAGGATTGATTCTTTTGAAAAACGCGTTGAATTTACTGATCAATTCATTCCGTGTAAATTATGTCAACCGGCTCTTTCTTTATTTTTCGGAAAAAATGTATGCAACCTATTTCCGGAAAGGTCTTCTTTTCATCAAACAAAATCACACCACAAGTTTTGCGCATAAAATCAACGGGATATGTTTTATTTTCGTACAGGGAATCGTGTCGCGGCTATTTGTTATGGGCGGCGAAGCCTTGCTGCTGTTGATGATCGGAGGAGCGCTCTTTTTCTACTCCCCTTTTTTGGCTTTTATTCTGGCGCTCTGCCTGTTTCCTGCATCCGGATTCTATTATTTACGGATAAGGAAAAAAATTGTGCAATACGGAAAATTGGAAAACGAAGTATGGAAAAAGCAGGCGCGTTTGATTACCGAAACCTTTCGCGGTTATTCCGATCTGCGGATTAACCGCGCCTTTCCGCTTTTCGCCGGACGATTCCGCGAAGGTTTATCCCGTATCGCTTTTTACAGGGAAAAACTGGAACGTATGTCGAGTATTCCCGGAGGACTGACGGAAACCGGAGTCGCCGCAGGAATGATTTTGTTGGTATTATTTAATAAAGGAGATGCTTCCATGAAAGTCGCTTTCGGATTATTCGCCGTTGCCGCCATGCGTATGTTGCCTTCAATCAAAACATTGATTACAGGATGGATACAGTTGAAAAACAATGCGTATGCAATTGATACCATTCGCGAAGTCATCGCCCCCCCCAACAACTCTCAACTCTCAACTCTCAACTCTCAACTCTCAACTCTCAACTCTCCGTTGCAATTCAAAAACAAAATAGAAATCAACAATTTGACCTTTCGTTTCCCCGGCGCAAAGGAAGACGAGCCGCCGGTGATTAAGGATTTTTCATTAACAATCAAAAAAGGCGAACGAATCGGAATTCGCGGCGCTTCAGGAATTGGTAAAACCACTCTATTCAATTTACTGCTTGGATTATACCCGCCGCAGGAAGGGACAATACGAATAGACGGAGTGCTGTTGGAAGCTAACCTGTATCCGGCTTGGTACGATCTGACAGGTTATGTGCCTCAGGATGTTTTTATTATGGATGGAACATTAATCGAAAACATTGCATTCGGAAAAACGGAAGACGAAATTGACAGGGAACGGATAAAAGAAGTTCTCGAAACCGCATGTTTAAGCGCTTTTGTCGCTACCCTTCCCGACGGCGTCGATACGCAAGTGGGCGAGAACGGATGCAGGCTCTCCGGCGGACAGAGGCAACGGGTGGGCATTGCCCGCGCACTCTACAAACAAGCCGAAGCGCTTTTCTTCGACGAAGCGACTTCTTCGCTTGATTCCGCTACGGAGAAAGAAATCACGGAAGCTATCCGCGAATTGTCGGACAATCACCGCGAATTAACCCTTATAATAATCACTCACAGGGAATCGTCGCTCACATTTTGCGACAGAATCATCAATTTGGATTAATCAAAATCTTTTGTAATTTTGCAGGCATTGTACAACTTTTTTTAATGTAAAATGAACTTATTAGCAATAACTTCTTTGAAAGACATCAATCTGAGGACTTTGTCTTGGGCGGATGTAGTAGAATTTTTTTCTCGACAGGCGTTGGATTTCGGTTTAAAGTTGCTCATCTGTATTGTCTTATATATTGTAGGGAAAAAACTGATACGGCTGTTAAATAAGGTATTAGAAAAATTAATGAATAGCAGGAAATTCGACGCGTCTGTTATCTCTTTTCTTACCAGTCTGATTAATATTCTATTGACCGTTGTATTGCTAATTACGGTTATCAATATTTTAGGAATCAACAACAGTTCGTTCTTAGCGCTTTTTGCATCTATCGGCGTAGCGATGGGTATGGCGCTGAGCGGTACGATGCAGAATTTTGCGGGAGGAGTGATGATTCTGCTGTTCCGTCCGTATAAAATCGGCGATTACATACAGGCGCAAGGGCAGGAAGGCGCCGTAAAATCCATTCAGATATTCAATACGGTGCTTATCACGTCGGACAACCGTACGATTTACGTTCCAAACGGCGGGCTGAGCAACAATATCATTGTTAATTTCAACAATCAGGATACGCGCCGGATCGAATGGGCGATCGGCGTTGATTACGGAACGGATTACGATAAAGCCAAATCAATTATACAAAATATTTTATCTTCAGAAAAACGAATTTTAAATGATCCGGATCCTTATATCGCACTAAAAACGCTGAGTCCAAGTTCGGTCGATATACTGATTCGAGTATGGGTGAAACGTCCGAACTATTGGGATGTGTATTACAATATCAATGAGCAGATTTATAAAATATTTGCAACAAACGGAATTCATATTCCTTTCCCTCAGATGACAGTCCATTTGTCAGACAAGATCAAAAACAACTAAAAAAAATTGGAATTTCTACTTTCCTTTTGTTATTTTTTTGTATTTTTGTGTCACTTTATTAGTTGATTAAAATATCGATATATTATGGCACAAGTAACGACAAAAGAGGTAATCGATTGGGCGAAGAGTTTTCTTCAGCAGGCTGATTCGGAGCTAACTCCGGATGAAATAAAAGAGCAAAAAAAATTTGCTTCATTAGTGCAAACGCCGGATTATAAAACATTCCTGTCGCGGATGTTGGACGAATCCTCGCAAATCAGGGATGATAGGCAATTAAATAAAAGGGTAAGAAAAATTATAAAGGAATACGGTATCCCTGATTTTTTCAGTGATTTCGACCGGTGGTTGATAAAAATATACAGAACTTTCGGACATTGGGTTCCGTCTATCGCCATGCCGGTTTTCAAGTCTAAACTCAGGAAAGAGACAAATAATATTATTATTGCCGAAGAACGTCCGAAGCTGACCAAACATCTTAAAGAACGGTCAAAGAGCCAAATCGGACAGAATGTTAATTTGCTTGGCGAAGTCGTGTTGGGCGACAAAGAAGCCGAGAATCGCTACCGGCATTACCTTAAAGCGTTGGAAGAACCCGATATCAATTATATCTCCATCAAATTATCGGGGATTTACGCGCAAATTCATTCGTTAAGTTACCGGCAAAACAAGAAAGAACTTTGTGAATTGGTGGCGGCGGTATATCAAAAAGCAATTGATTTTCCTTATACCGATTCATCCGGAGAAAAACATCCGAAATTTGTGAACCTCGATATGGAGGAATATAAAGATACCGAATTGACGCTTGACGTGTTCATTGAAGTCTTGAATCGTCCCGCATTTTTCAATTATACGGCAGGGATTGTTGTGCAAGCTTACCTGCCGGATGCTTTCGGTTTTCAACATCGCTTGCTGTATTTTGCTAAAAAGCGTGTGATAGAAGGAGGAGCGCCAATAAAAATGCGCTTAGTGAAAGGCGCTAATTTGCAAATGGAAAGTATTGTTTCATCTTAAAAAGGATGGCAATGTCCGGTCTATTCGACCAAAGAAGAAGTCGACGCCAATTATTTGCATATTTTAGACAAGGCTTTATTGCCGGAAAATGCGGAAGTATGCCGTATAGGCGTTGCTTCGCACAATTATTTCACTATTGCTTACGCTCATCTTTTGGCTGAAAAAAATGGCGTCTCGGAATATGTTACATTTGAAATGCTTGAAGGAATGGCAAATAATTTGCCGCGCGTCATGCGTAAATTGCAAAAGCAGGTTATCCTTTACACACCGGTTGTGAAGACGGATCATTTTTTGAATGCCATTTCGTATCTTGTCCGCCGGTTGGATGAAAATACAGGAAAAGACAATTTCTTAAGCTATTCGTTTAATTTGAAATTAGACAGTCCTCATTGGAATTTTCTGGCAAAACAGTTTTTTAAAGCCTTTAGTATGAAAGATTCCATAGCTATAACGCCTTTACGCAAACAGAACCGGAATGAAAAAATCGTTCCGGCAGAAGATAAAGATATTCATACATTTACCAATGAACCCGACACCGATCTTGATTTACAACTAAACCGCGAATGGGCGTTGAATGTATTGAAAAAATGGGAAACAACCGTAAATGAAAAGAATTTTATTGTACCTGTTCAAATAGGGCATAAAGAGTACCTTACAGATAATAAAAAAATTTATCGCGACCGGAGCCGTGATGACAGTGTAACATTCTGTGAAGCGAATCTATCTTCTTTGGAACAGATAAAAGAAATTATTGCAATCGCAGAAAACGATACATTCAGTTGGCGAAAGACTTCTTTGGAAAAGCGCAACATCATTTTGCATAAAGTAGCTGAAAATCTGAGTAATAGTAGAGGCGATTTAATAGGATGCATGGCTGCAATCACAGGAAAAACATTTATTGAAGGCGATATAGAAGTTTCGGAAGCAACTGATTTCTGCCGGTTCTATCCAATATCCATGAAGCTGTTCGACGAATTAGCAACCGTTTCTCACCGTCCGAAAGGAATCGTTCTGGTGATTCCTCCCTGGAATTTTCCACTGGCAATTCCTGTTGGCGGGGTAGCGTCGGCGCTTGCCGGAGGAAATACGGTTATCCTGAAGCCTGCTACCGTTGCGCTTCCTATTGCATGGCAGTTTGCTAAATGCTTCTGGGATGCCGGTATTCCGAAAAACGCCTTGCAAGTAGTTTGTCCTGCCGACAGAACGGCTTTGAATTACTTAACGGCGCATCATTCCATCAAACACGTAATCTTAACCGGCGGAACCGACACCGCTTTCCGCCTGTTGGAAAACAGTCCGCGCACCCCGCTTTCGGCGGAAACCGGAGGTAAAAATGCAATAATCATTACCGCCAATGCCGACCAGGACCATGCCATTTTGAATGTTGTCTCATCGGCATTCAGCAATGCGGGACAAAAATGCTCCGCCTGCTCGCTGTTATTGGTTGATAGAAAAACGTATGAAGATAAGACGTTTCAGTTGAAATTGAAAGATGCCGTTACCAGCTTACGTACAGGAAGCGTTTGGGATACAATGAACTATGTAGGTCCGATGATTGACAACCGGAACGAGAAATTGCTGTATGCCATTGAACATCTCGAAGAAGGCGAATCGTGGCTGGTTCCTCCCGAATTTGTAGATGAAAAGAAATATATTTTAAAGCCAACGGTAAAATGGGGTGTAAAACCAAGCGGTTATACATTTAAGAATGAATTGTTTGCTCCGCTGTTGTCGGTAGTTTGCATTGATGACCTGAAACAGGGAATTGCTTATGCCAATTCTTCGGAATATGGATTAACAACCGGTTTGCAAAGTTTGAACGAAGAAGAACAAGCCTACTGGAAAAAAACGATTGAAGCCGGAAATTTGTATATTAACAGGGGAATAACCGGCGCTATTGTGCGCCGTCAGCCTTTCGGAGGAATGAAACGTTCCGCGTTCGGCGGTGGAATCAAAGCCGGAGGACCTAATTATGTCTCTTGTTTTGTGGAATTTACGGAAAATGAAATCCTCGATTCCGAACATACGACGGATTTAAGTAATCTGGTTTCGGATGAACAGGACAAAGACCGCGTGAACTTTGCTTTTTCCAATTACCGGAAAATTTGGAATGAAGAATTTTCCAGAGAAAAAGATGTTTCGCATATTTACGGCGAAGAAAATACTTTCCGTTATCTCCCGCTAAAGACGATGGGGTTCCGTGTGCAAAAAACAGATAACCCTGCAGATATACTTTTGGTGATGATTGCTGCCAATACGGCAAAAACCGATTTGTCGGTAAGTATTCCGGAAAACAATCCGAATATTGAAATGATACGGAAAGCGGTTAAAAATTTGTCAGGTATAAAAATAATCATTCAGGACGAATCCGGTTTTATCAATGATATGGAAAAATATGAACGGATTCGTATTACTTCACCGGAAGCGTCGAGCGCTCTTTATCAAAAGGCGGCTCAACTCGGTAAATACATCGCCGACAGAAAACCGCTCGTCGAAGGACGAATAGAATTGCTGCATTATTTGAAGGAACAAAGTATTGCCTACGAATATCATCGCTACGGAAGCGTTTTCGGAGCGAAAAAATAAATGTAATATGAAAAAAGTGTTTATTTTCTTAGCTGAAGGTTTTGAAGAAACTGAAGCTATTGCCACAATCGACGTCATGCGTCGTGGCGAATTGGATGTAACATCTGTTTCCATCACAGGAAATTTGCTTGTTGCCGGAGCGCATGGGATTGCTGTTAATGCCGATATGCTTTTTGAAAAAGTAAATCTTGCCACCGGCGATATGTTAGTTCTACCGGGAGGAATGCCGGGGGCTTCAAATTTAAATGCCCATGCGGGACTTAAAAGCGCTTTGGAACAATATGCGGCAAATGGCAAAAAAATTGCCGCTATTTGCGCTGCACCTTTGGTTTTTGGCGGATTAGGCTTGTTGCAGGGGAAAAAAGCGACGGCTTATCCGGGCTTTGAATCGATGTTGAAAGGCGCTACTTATGTTAACAGCCCTGTTGTTAAAGACGGAAATATCATCACCGGACGAGGTCCCGGATACGCTTTCCAATTCGGATTGGCGATTGTTGAGGAATTGCAGGGAAAAGCAAAAGCCGACGAAGTGGCTGAGGGATTGTTGCTGAAATAAAACTTCGATATGGTCATAAAAATCTCATGCGAGAACGATTATTTAATGGATATCCTGTACAAAAATCCGGATACCGACTTTGGTTTATATCTCAAACCATTGAAGAGCGGACAGATAGCAGGAAGCATTGTTGACAAGCATCATTACGAAGCGGTTTTTCAGGACGAAAAATACAGCTATCTGCCTGAAGAAAGCAATCAGATTGATTATCAAAGCTATTGCTCGCCATTGGTCGTGCTGCACATTTGCAACGAACTGTTCTCCCATATCCTGAAAAGTCGAGAAGAGTTTGCGCAAAAGGAAATCGCATGGCTCAGTCGCACGCAGGGTGAGTTGGATACCGTCCCGTGCCGCATCGAAATTCCGTCGTTTTACATTGATTCCAATTGGTATCGCGGCGGGCGTTTTCTGTTGACCAAGTATTTTGAGGGAATGATTGTAGAAAAACAATCAAGCCGGATTTTCAGCGTGACGGTGACGGCGCCGACTATCTTCGAAGCTTTTAACCTGTTGTGCCTTGTTTCGCTGTTTACGCACACTACCAACGATTACGGACTGTTTACCTTTATCGACGACAGTCTTGCACAAAAATACGGACGTATCCTCACCAATATACGGAATGTGCCTTATTTTGTCTTTTACCTGTTCATTTTCAGAGCAGTAAAATCCGAAAAGCAGTTTCACGACCTCAAACCGGTGTTTGAGAAATACCTTGCCGACGAAGGATTGCAAGTCGATTTGAAATGGCAAGGCGCTAAGCAGCAGCGAATGCAATTTATTACCGGACAATTGGATATGGACGTTCCGATTCTGGACGTCGGTTGCGGCGATTTGGAATATTACAAAAAAATGATGAAACTCGGCTTCAAAAGCCAGTACTACGCTACGGATAAAGACGAGCATATCGAAACTTTGAGCCGTAATATCGCCAAGCGTTACGAAGAAAATAACCTGACGTTTTTTAATTCATTGGATGAATTTAATTCGCAGGACAAGCTGAATGTGATACTTACCGAAGTCATTGAACACAACAGCGTTGATGAAGCCAAAGCGCTTATCAGGCAGGCGCTTGGATACAATGTAAATAAAATGATAATCACGTCGCCTAACGTAGAGTTCAACCGGTTCTTCAATATGGAACGGGAATTGCGGCACGACGACCATATTTTTGAACCTACCGCTGCGGAGTTTCACGCCATGATTGACGAATGTACCGCCGGAAAGGACTGCAATGTGGAATATTTTTATTTGGGCGACAGTATCAATGGCATACAGCCTACGCAAGGTTGCATTATCTCTTTCTTATTATGTGGGATTTAAGGCAATTGAAGAACAGGATCGACTGGTTTTGTGAGAACAGAATCAACGCTTTCTCGCCTACGATTTCTCCGGCGCCGAAATCATTCCAGCGGAATGAAATTGAAAGTATTTACGAAGCTGTATTGTATTTTTTCGAGCATGGCGTCGCCGAAATTGTTGTACAGCGGAAGTATATGGGTTCGTATTGCGATATTTATCTGCAAAAGAATCTGGACGAAACCTATTTTGTGTCGCGCAACGGCTATTTGGTGAACCACGTTGATCTTGACAAGGCAAAACAAGCCTGCCGCGAC
>Ga0123357_10010855_pt1 | contig 11623 bp, 7 predicted proteins | sample TergutEmb28metaG_FD_89873 | JGI IMG/M metagenome (GOLD analysis project Ga0123357, IMG submission 89873) | Embiratermes neotenicus P4 segment gut microbial communities from Petit-Saut dam, French Guiana - Emb289 P4 | ecosystem: Host-associated > Arthropoda: Insects > Digestive system > Gut ...
CCCCACTTTCCCCCCCCCCCCCCCCCACCCCCGGCCCCCCCCCCCCCCCCCACGAAGTCAGTAACCGGCATGTCTTCCAAACTGTAGGCCCCATGGTGTTTCCTTACCGACGCTCCTGTTTGCAGGGAACAGTAGCAATGATAACCAAATAAGACAGTTGGATGGCCAGTCAGGAACATTGAACTGACACAGGGCAGTGCTGACTTGCTATACGTTTGCAACTCGCTATTTCACACTCAGAATATTTATTGGTGCCCTTTTTTTAATGGTCAGACTGTGGTCAACTGCGTGTCTACATTCACTGATATTTGTAGTTGAGGTGGTTTATAGTGTTTGGGGCGTTGGCAACGATAAGTTACGAAAACGTACATCTTAGTTTTACAGTGTCTGTCCGTCCGTCCTAGCACAAGTTACGCGAGAACATTTAATGATGGAGTTTCAGTAATATTTGTGGACATATTAAAGATGTTGATGATAACGGACAACAGTGATTGACACTTCACACGAAGAACTAAATACGCTTCTCCCTGTGTATCTCGGGCTTTTACATGAACCAGTTGTTTCTCCCCTTGTATTTCTATATTTTACATGCAGGTAACCCACTAGATAATCGTCAGAGGGGAAGGTATTTTAAATAACAGTTGTAGAGGGTGCTGAAACAGGCATGATTCAGGCTTGTATGGGGAATACTTGTCCCTTGTGTGTTAACAGTTTTGGAAATAATTCAGCAACATCGAAGGAACATGGGAAGTGCCAGACGTGTCGACGGTTCAGACTGTTTCGTTTGGGAGTCTGTTATGCTGGGTCCTTTTTTTATGGGTGACCTGTCTTTGTGAGGGGGTACTAAGAGTAGAACTTCATTGCAGGCAACCTATGGAGGGAGACGGGACGTGACGGACATGGGAGCCAACATGGGCAAGAATTCGTCCCTTCTGGACGCCCTGCCTTCCACCCAGGCCACCCTACATGTTGTGATGTTGGGGCTGGACAGTGCGGGCAAGACCACAGCCCTGTACCGCCTCAAGTTCGACCAGTACCTCAACACAGTGCCCACTATAGGTTTCAACTGCGAGAGAGTGAAGGGCACAACTGGACGTGCCAAAGGTATCAACTTCCTGGTGTGGGACGTCGGCGGGCAGGAGAAACTCCGTCCTCTGTGGAAGAGTTACACCCGCTGTACCGACGGTATAGTGTTCGTGCTGGACAGCGTTGACATCGAACGGATGGAAGAGGCCAAGATGGAGCTGGTTAGGACTGCCAAGTCTCCGGATAACACCGGGGTACCCATTTTAGTCCTGGCAAATAAACAGGACCTTCCTGGAGCAAGGGAACCCAGAGAATTAGAGAAACTTTTAGGGCTTCATGAATTGGGGGGAGGAAGCAGTAGTGCGGGGGGCCAGAACTCATCTTCGTGTGGTGGATCCCCGGTTCACTTGTGGCATGTGCAGCCTGCATGTGCAATCACAGGGGAAGGCTTGCATGAGGGAATGGAAGCTTTGTATGAGATGATACTGAAGAGAAGAAAACTGGCCAAGCAATCTAAGAACAAGAAGAGGTAGAGTTGTGAGTGGGTGAGTGAGTGATTGAATGTGTTGATGTATTTAAACTTACTGTTTTTGTTTTGTGTGTGTGTGGAAGAGCCTGCAGTGTGGCAGTCTGCAGAGAGGGGATGCAGTGGTACAGGAATTGAGGCAGAGCCACACATTGTTAGGTGCCTGGTTGCAGATTCATACAGACGTAAGCAAGATTTGTAAGAAACCGAAAAATAATGTGTTGTTTGCATCTCTGCCCAGGCGCACTGCATCGACATTGTGCGTTGTTTGGGTCAGGAAATTTCTTATGAAAAGAATATGTACATTATCTGAAAATAATACGTCAGCTGTGCGATGAATCAGACAAAATAAGTTTGACGTGAGTTACCATTGTAAATGTACTGTGTCACACAAATGTGTGATATCCCATTTAATGCCAACATTTCTCAAAATTTTTAGTAGGCCTGTTTTACATTATGCTTACTGAACACAACAAATAATGTAAAGGAAAGAAATTGACACTGGTCAATCGAACCCATGTGGAAGTGTAACAGTAAATTGTTTCTAAATTTGCTGTTACACCTGCTGACATATCACTAAATGTTGCAGTCACGGTACAGACAGTAGGCACGAGGTTAGCACACCGGTGATTATCGTATCGAGATCGCGGTCTTGGGGGACGTGACGCCGTGTGTGTGGGAGGCGCTGCAGCCATCCTCAGGCACTATGTATATCATCACATGGCATCACATCCCCGAAGACCAGTGTAACATGAAACACTGTGAGCAAAAGACGCTTTAGAGAACCGTTACTGTGTGGTACAGATATACATTGTTATGTCAGTTGTGAACTCGGTGGTCCAGAACAACTGCAGTTAGACAATGAATTTTTGTTAATTGTACATTTAAAAAATATATAAATGAGTTGAGAAGTATCATAATTTACCACTGCGCCCTAGAAACAGTGGAGCAGACACTGTTATGACAGGATTGCAATCAAACAGTGACAACAGGAGTCAGTCACACAGGCAGGCAGCATCTGTGAGAAGCAAGTTGCTCACGGCAGGGGTGCTGGAATTTTCAAAAGAACTAGGAGCCACCTCAAAATTCCAGGTGCCCAAACGAATGATATGAAGCAAGTTCCTTACTGCGGACACACAAGTCAGTCATCCGGGTGACCTGGCACTGGGGGTTCGTGAGTCCCCGGCTTACATGGGACAAAAAAATTATTAAACAGTTCGAAGTTGCTCAGTTGTCTAATAAAAAATGTAGTCTAATCTTTTAAAGCATAGTGGTTGCAATATGCACCACCTGATTTAACATACCATAATTTTGCGTTTCCCCTAACACTGTCTATATGTGTGTTTGTATGTAACTTGCAACAAACAACGTTTAGTTCCCCATACAGCATTGAGTTGGTGTCCGTAATACAGACGGACTGTGTTCTCTGTGAGGTATGAACCAAGACCATTATTTCCAGAGCGATCAGCAGTTTACAATTCATATTATCGTTTCTTGCTACTCACAGTGTCCCTAAGTGTTAAAGAAACATTTGTGCCCTACATTTACTGTCCTGCAATGGCCATGACACGTGCAGTGCAGTGACACATGGTGCTGCAGGCAGGCAGTTATCACTGAGTCTGAGCAGAAGTTCGTAAGGATTATGATCCAGAACGATAAGGATAACTGCGCCATTACGGAGGATATGTAATGACCTTTAATGTCATGTTATCATGCTCAACAAACGGAATGAATACATTAGTATATTTATAGGTCCTACGTATGCAGTATTGTATACCGTGCTCTCTCAAGCCAGACTTCGCCAGATATATAACAGTTCAGTACGTACCGCGCAGTAAACACATTGCATCTCCAATACAAAGCCCAGTCGTTTGTTATAATCGTCGTTTATTTTCGAAAAAAAATACGAAACACATACACTTTGTGGACATAGTGCAGATTTCTCGTGTTAAAAAAGAAAGCTGGTACATACAGTAACCAGTTTCATATTAGCGGTTCACATTACATGAAGAACAGAAACATCTTTAGATGATTCCTTGGGCAACAAAGTAGGTCTTGAGAAACGAAAATTGACGGATTTTAGTCGCCAGTCGCGCCATTTTCTGGTGCTCCAGAACCGCCGGACAGGCTCCAATGAAGTCTTCTGTAGCGCAGTTCCACTAAAATGTTTCGAATTCTAAATTTGGTTAAAATCGGTCAGCGATAACCGACACCTTACACGAAGACCTACTTGCTTTCACGGACGCCGACTGCAGCGCAATTGTGCATCTTTATCGGCGCACAGCGTTTGCCTGACGGAATTTGCATAGAAAACAAAAGGCGTATTTATGCCCAATACGCTTCTTCCCTAAGTCGTACGTATTTAGGGACAAAATTACGAACGCGTTAGAACCGCTGCGCTCTGCCTACCTCTCCTGACACACTTCCTGTGTTCAAAGTAATAATAATCACGTTTAGATTCGTCGTCCACATTTACCGCCATATTTTCAAACAAACTTGGGGAGTGGCCTCAAAAAAAAAAAGTCCCGATTAATTCTTCATTTTGAATTTTCCCATCTCTCGAGTATTGGCAGGACGTATGTGTAGGGTACCAAGCTGAAATTGGAGCCCACTCGTAGCTGCTTTGCTGCATAGCAACCGATGACGGCCCCCCACACTCCAGTGTTCATTTCTGCGTTTAAAAGAAACTTCCTATAGTACCTTTGTCATCTATAACCACTTTTTCATCCGCCCGTAGGTTACGTAACGGGCTAGTCGAACATGTTTACGCAGTATGGTAAAAATTTATTTAGACAATACAAACGGCATAACGTAAAGGTTTGAAACGGATCTGAGGTTGGCACCATTGTGATGATTGATTCTTGGTTGACAGTGGGTAGATTGGCAACCGGTTACTACCGTTTCGGAGGGACAGATTGCTATCCTGAAGATGGAAGTAGTATGTCCTCCCGAAACTTTTACACCCATCCACCAGATTGCACTGTGTCATAACACAGAAGACTGTGTTTTATATATAATTAACACTCCCCTCCCTCGATAGCTCTTACGAACAGTGTCGAGTAAGTTTGTAAATTTTTGGTCTGTAGAATATTTAACGATGCTGACAGCCTTGTCACTCAGGACAGAAGCAAGTGGCGGGCTCTTGCGAACACGACATAGGCATTTCGGTTTCCATAAAATGCGGGTGGTTTTCCCCCCGTTGAAATTCCATTGGGAAAATTTGGCAGTTCCCGTCTTTAGATGTGGTTTCCACAGGTAACCAAGCCTTCCATGATCCACTGATATATATGGTTGGTCCCCGAGGGATTCTGTGAATTCAGAGCTGCATCGCATATGCACCCCGGGAGTTCCTAAGTCCCTTGAAAGAAAGATTTATAGAATAAGTCGTGCAGTTTGAATTACAGTGAAGTCGTCGGTTGTTAGGGATTTCGACCTTTCGTCATCACACGTTTTTAGGAACATTGTTTCGACCTTTCGTGACTGATCCGGATCACTCGAAATGAGACCATGTGGCAGGAGAGTCATCTTCCGCCCTTCTGCTGCTGCTAAGCAGAGCCTTCCCAGCTCAGTCTCCTTAAGGGAGGTCAGTTGCTGTCGTGATTTGTGGAATGGGACTGCCCTGCCGGCATTCGGAGTATATTATTAAAAAGAAAGCTGTACTGCTTTAATGTCGTTTGAAAGTATTTCATATATTGTTATTTCCTAAGCTCGTGGAACCAGATGAACGATTTACATTGACTAGTTTCCCACGTTCGTGGCGGTTTTAACGGTACCACTTTACCCCATAAAGCCCAGTGGTCACTATATGTACCACCAGTTTAACATTCAACAATTCCACGTTCTGCCCACACAGTGTATTTATGTGCATTGTGTGTATCTGAGAACAAATAGCGATTATTTCCCTATACAGCATCAACTGACTGGTTTGTATAACCGAGATGGCTTGTGCTTACTGCGCGGTACGGACTGGGTCTTAAAAGGGCATTGCGTTTCGTCACTGACAGCAGGCTGTTCCCCGTGTTGCAACACAGAAGCACATATGCATGTGCTCGCCAGGTCGGTTTATATCCAAACATGTAGCAGAAGGTAGTGCCGCAGTTTAGTGAGCCAATTCCGGTTTCAGGTCAGTTCTTGCGAGTTCCAGCGACTGAGTACGTAAAGATGTAGAAATTCTGTTTCTGGTCTGCCGTGACTCAACGTCTGTAGATCTGCCAGGGTTCCCTTCTATCAACAAATTTAGTTCCAAGAAAATGTCAAGCGGAGAGAATATGCTACATGCGAGGGGCGGTCGTCACGAATCGTATGGCGTTGTTGCAATCGACTGGTCAAATATTTGTTTGTAATTTCATTGAGTTTTATATTCTAAAGTGTTTATATTTTTTAATAAATCCATATTTATCATCTTTTTCTTCTACTGCCTTGAAATTGTCTAAACAGCAGTTTATATTGGTTTTTAATTCTTATTTTTATAATAAAACCAACGAGCTGCACTAATTTCTCAAATTTATTTTAGGAATAAAACTCTCCATGTTTCGGACAGTTCCTCTGTCCATCACCAGCAGTCTAGCACTGTACACACAGCAAACCTGTATGTACAGTGCTAGACTGCCGGTGATGGACAGAGGAACTGTCCGAAACATGGAGAGTTTTATTCCAAAAATAAATTTGAGAAATTAGTGCATCTCGTTGGTTTTATTATAAAAATGTATCACGATGCACGGTCCTCTGAATGTCAAAATTGATTTTTTTTTAAATTATCCTAATTGCCTTGCAAAAATATAGCGTAAAGGCATAAATAAACAATACAAATTGTATGTATAAACTTATTGTCTTGCAAGCTTTGTGCATTTTTCCTTTCAACGCAACACAAACAAACAAACTGTGTGCCGTTCACGTGTGCTGCTGTCTTACTGCCATCTGACCAGCAGAAGTTGTCAGCTGTTTGATTGCACACTTATGAGTGAGGTTGTTTAGATGCGTGTCAGTTATCTGCCATACAATACCAAAGGTGCTTAAGTCGCCTCAGTGCAGTCATATCACCAATTGACCCCCTCCGCCCCGCTAATCTACCTACTAATAATGCCTTTCATAAATTATTTGCACATGGCCAGCCGTTTACAGTTTTGCAGTTGCAGTTATGCTATGTTCCCAGCCCATCACCAGCTGATTACAGTGCAGGTGCACCAAATTCGTGACTTTTCAAAGAGACGTTCTGAACAAGATGTTTTACAATTGGCCAACGTGACGCCATTAACAGCAATTCGTTAAGGTTTATAAAACGGTACAGTTCACTGCCGTATACAGCTTTAAATGAAATATAAAAATGGGAAACGAGACTTCATTTGCTTAAAAGCAGACATTCTATTTATACCAGTCAGCAGTGAGAAGTACTGCCTACTATACCCCCCACCCCCCCACCCCCCAATCACACTGCAGCCCACTTCACTTCGCATTTTATCCTCGAATCTGTAGCCATTCTTCGTACATGACTATTGATAGCGATAAACACGCCTCAGTGTTCACTATTGACTAGCGCTTTGGGCTGGTAGACAGACTAGATGGCTCTGGATGGAGTGGAATATTGTATTAGCGAGGAGCTCACTTGCTAGTAGTCGGCGCGGGGTTAAAGAAGCAAGCTGCCAAGAGTGGAAGCCTCAGGAGCAGTCATCCCCCACCATGCGGGTTGATTGCCCTTGCCATCAGGACAGTTATCATACATTTATAAGATCTCAGCAGTATGTCACATGGAGGAAGAAAATTAAACACTGGAATTCCACCCAAAATGTGCCGCGGTCAGCTTTACATTTGAAATTCAAATTAGCGTCAGAAATTTATAATTTAGTAATGGGACGTTGCAGCGTTATTTCAGATAAAAGTTTTGTTATGAACATTATATGTAACTGTTTTATGAACTGATAATATATATATATACCTGTTTTATATTGTGACAATGACACTGCTTAATGTTGCTAAGTATACAGAGCCATGTTACAGGTTAAACCGACCTATTTCCGTGATTGTCACGTTCCGTATTGCCATATGTGGAGAAATGTTGAAACTAGATGTGGGACACATGGCTAATTCCGTGGCCATTTTGATGTGTCTTACCACGGAACTGAATGGCTTAACTCTGTCTGTGCATTATATCCTTGAACCACGTGTTGTATATGTTACATATGTACAGTACATACTTGATTCTAAAAGCTACCGTTTCGCAGTTACCGCTTATTCTGTTACAAACCAAAGATATTTTTACAGTACACAGGGGCGCAGGACTGCGGCCCCCTTGCGGGGTGCTGGGATAAATGTCCGCATTGTCATTTATTGTACAAGCACACTGTCACGGTTTAGACGCTACACAGCGGCATACCGTGTGTGGAGATGAGGGTCAATACAGGGTAACAACTAACCCCGGTCTCCCCTACGGGTATTCGGAATGCTGGTTGTATTACAGTGAATCGAAACCCATAAAATGTCTTAGTACAGGGCTGCCGTCTCTATGACACGCGTACCCAAAATTGCACGCGGAAAGATATCCTTGGTATGCAGCATTCAATGCTGCCCCAATTTTCTTCATTTCTTTCGCCCGACCAGCCTCTCTAATTGTGAAGAGCATGTGTATATGCCCACACGTCTGACTGCTTACAGACGGTCTATGAATTACCGTTGCTACCAAATAACACTGCAGTGAAACATTTTTACACAAATCGGAGCGGTGCGAAGTGCTGACTGGGTAGGATATTTGTCGATGGGGCGCCGGGCTGGCGGTGACCGGGCCAATACGTGACATTGGGCAGAACGTTTTACAGTCTGCTTTTTGTACAGTAAGTGGCAGCAGCACAGTTACTGGCACATTTTGTTGCTTATCGCATTTCTTGAGGGGACATTTATTATAAATATGTGCTTATACCGTGTATTGATTATAGTAATAATAATAGTGCAATAATGGAGTCTTCCGTAATGGGTATTAATTATACCCATTACGGAAGACTCCAAAACCTTATTTTGGTCTTCAAAATTCCCATTGTCGCGCGATAAGATTTGTTCGAAATTTATGGACAATTTGGGCACGCGCCCTCAAAAAGTTTCGCCAGCCCTGGTCTAAGATGTTACGGAAACGTGCTGTTCTGTGAACACTGTGCCACAGCTACTGCACAGTGCCGGCAGTGAAACAAGCACAACTTACTGGTCAACGATTATCGGATGTCCAAAACGACTTTCGCGTTTATTAGGCATCAGTGAATTTTTATTGTTCTGCTTCCGTGACAAACTTTGCTCATTTCTGTTGTCATTCAACTGTAGCACATTTGTCTATATGATCATGCACTGAAGCTGTAATTTACGTACACACTGTGATCTATGTTTCTTGCGCATGCGTACAAAGACGGCCCAGTAGGATATCCGTAATATAATGCTACATTATTATTATTATATTATTGTTATCTTTGAAGACATTTATCCCAAATCCGAGCATCCCAGCACCGAGGTTTCTGTCTGACCGCCAATTATGGCGTAAGATTATCAGCTGAGTGGACCAATATTGATATATATATACGTATATTATTACTTTACGTGACTGGCAGCGAAACTATATGTCATTTAATTTTGGATTAAAATTGTATTGTACATTGCTACTACATTTATGTATATATAAACGCACAAAAAATACCATACGAACTGTTGGTTAGCACAGCGGGATTGTTATTGTTACGGTTATACTGTTCTTGTTAATCGCGATTAGTGTTTAAGTGAAGTTGGTACTGCCAGTAAATTGCGAAAGGAAGTCAGGCACAGCTGTTTAAACTAAATGTTCAGTAAGACCTTATGTTAACTTTGTTTTGCACAACATTTTTGAAGAATATGTAAGTTTATGGCTTATATTGTACTGTAATTATATACACTGGTAATTGCTGTGATGGCCTTACTGTTGTGTGCATACATGTTGTAATGCCAGTTCCTATCACTTCAGTGCATAAGACCGGCTCTTCTTTAACCCTGTAAAGAATAAGTCTTAAGTGACGTTACGTATAGCAGCAAATGCGTCCGTCCGTCCTTCTTGGTATCTGTCTACTGAATCCTGTCGTCTGTCGAATAAGGTTAACTTCATTACAGATCCATTTCGTACCGCGCAGTAAACACTCAGTCTCCGTTATAGAAACCAGTCAGTTAATGTTGTATAGGGAAATAATCGCTCTTTGTTCTGAGATCCACACAAAACACCTAACCTGAATTATATTTAAAGATTCAATTCGTACCGCGCAGTAAACACACTCCTCGGTTATACAAACCAGTCAGTTAATGCTGTATAGGGAAATAATCGCTGTTTGTTCTCAGATCCACACAGAACACACAAATACATTGTGTGGGCAGAACGTAGAATTGTTGAATGTTAAACCTAGTGGTCTGTACAGAGAGCAAGCAGCCACTGGGGCTTTAGAGGGTTAAGTGAAGAGGATTATCTGTTGAGTCTTAATGCAGTGAAGAAGGTAAACTGTTTGTTGTGTGTTCTTGTGGCAGTTTTTGCCACCAAACTTGCTGCAGGCCGACGCTGATTGTGGTGACGCGGCGGCACTCCGTTTCAAACAATGGCGCTTTGTGCGTCACGGTGCCACTGTACACACGTGACGTGATACGTTAAGAAAACTGCTAAGATTCCTTGTGTTAACATTGCGGCTCAGCTAACGTAATTGCCCGAAATTCCTAACTATATAAAAACGCTCAGTAGTGCTTGCAGCAACCCACTCCACATATCCGCTCAGAGACTGTTATCCGTGGCACCGTCTGCGTTTGTCCGCAGATACTAGTTTGCCAGCCGCGTAGTTCATAAAACGGCGACTGCGCAGCGCTGCTGTGCTGAATAATCAGAAATTTGCCAGCGGTTGTACGTGGTCCTTATTTTATCTGACAATTCCCCTTTGTCACCGCCGCTTTGCATGCGAGGGTTCGGATTGAATGGCCACATTAGTGAGACAAGCTCACCGACGTGAAGTGGCAACTAACAGCTGTCAGATGAAGTAATGAATATAGTAGTAGTATTGCAAAGAATGTTCATAGTTTCAGGACAGTTTACTGCAAGCAAAACGGCGTCCGATGTGTCTGATACAGTTTAACCCTTATCCTGCTAACGTGGAAAATACGGTGCACTCCTAACATTGCCAGCAGATGGGATTTAACCCGTCGCTTAAAGGGTTAAGGTTGTGGACTGAGAACACATTTCGCAGGGCAGTAATCTCAGAATGCGTCGTGCGTCGTCTGTCACGTGACAGCGCCAAGGCCATCATCAACTCCCGCCGGCATTTCTTTTCGCCATTGTGTTACCATCGTATTATTCGCCACATACACTTCCGTGCTCGTCTTTATTCACATGTTCGGTGTTTTTGTTGCACAACATGGCCGTTATCTGATGTGTTTTGATGTCGTATCCACGCCCTATAACGCGCGCTGTGCAATCGGTCGGTTTGTCTCTCATCAGAACCTCCGTAGACCTTACACAAATGATCAGTCTCAGAGGCGTTTTGGTTCCCCCTATTCTTGCATAGGACCCAATATTGACAGTCTCTCTCTGTCTCTCTCTTCGAATTTGAAGTTTCAAATTTTCGCTTAAATCTTCGCCATATTTATGTCCTTCCGTCTGTCATACAGCCTAACCACAGACCGAACTCAGTAATGTTAAAGAGTTTCCTCAAAATTCGTGTACGAATCCTAATTGTTGAGTAAAATAGTAAAAAAAAAAAAAATAACGAACGCTTAACATAGAGACGTGATACGCTTTTGCGCACAGCTCCGGCGTTAACCCTTTGACGCCTAACGACCACTATAGTGGTCGTACCGCACCGCTAACCTCTAAACGTTGCATTTTATATATTTATTCAACAAATATAAGTACTGAATATTTTAAACACGGTATATACTCTCCGTTTTTCTCTCTCTTCAAAATGCAGTTTGTTTCATATATCTAACGTATTTGGTTCCTGTTTTATTCACATTTTATATACAGGGTGTGCTAAAATTTAAAAAAAAAATAATTCCGGCGCCAAACGGTTAACCGGCCGAAAGTCGAGCGGAGCGAAA
>Ga0123357_10010856_pt1 | contig 11623 bp, 7 predicted proteins | sample TergutEmb28metaG_FD_89873 | JGI IMG/M metagenome (GOLD analysis project Ga0123357, IMG submission 89873) | Embiratermes neotenicus P4 segment gut microbial communities from Petit-Saut dam, French Guiana - Emb289 P4 | ecosystem: Host-associated > Arthropoda: Insects > Digestive system > Gut ...
AGGTGGCGGACGCTTGTGAGTGCGGTAATGAACCTTCGGGTTCCGTGAAATGCGGGGAATTTCTTGACTAGCTGCAAACCAGTTAGCTTCTCAAGAACGACTCTGCACCATGGAGTAAGTAAGCAAGATTATCTGTAGTATATTCAAAGACGTCGCTGTCATTTACTCGGATTATATAGCTTCGAATGACTGGGTAGTAGTGAATAACGAATTGTTAAAGACGTGAAAGTAGGCGGTCGTGACTTAATTTGAGTTACCACCCCGCCCTTACCTGAACAGACTGAGGAAAGAACGAAAACACCAAGTCACGACAGTTGATACTCTGGCTGAGATTCAAACTGGGCACCTCCCGAATGCAATTCAGATGCATGACAGACTGAACCGAATTGCCCTGTAACATTCTTTGCTGAAGAAAGGCGAAAGTAATAAGCAAAAGAGAAACAACGGATTGAATTTGTTTCCAAATATCCTTCATGGCCAGTCTGTATGAATGTGTTGCGCCCATTTCTTGTCGAGTAAAATGGGGTGCGATTTTAAAGCAAACCATCCGTACCGCTTAAAGCAGATATCTCACCACGCCCAGCAACACCTGCTTACAGGATATCGCTGCCTTCATTATTGAACACTTCTCCCTTTAAAACAGGTAATCCAACACGAGCGGCTCTGGCAGATGCTGTCAACAGACCTATATTCAGAATATGTCAAGCGCTTGGATTTCAATGTTGCGAACACGAGCAACGATAAGCTACAGTAATACTGTTCACATCAGATTGCATTGTGTGCAGTTTAAAGCGAGCTGCTAATGCACCTCACTTCTACTACGGAAGTACCCGATTAGAATAGTGGATGTATTATCGGCGAATGAGAGGTTTCACGTTTTTGGTCCGGCATTCGAGGAGAATGATTGCACAACACCCCTTCATTTTATGCGCCTCCGAAAAACAATCGTAAAAAAGACCTCTACTTTGGTCATGTCTGTCCGTCTGTCCGTCTGACCTCACGGAACAGCGCGACACACGCAAGGCGGATTTTCGTGTAATTTTACTTTTGAATTTCAACTAAATTTTGTCGACATTTTCCGACTTTGGCCAAAATCGGACAAAAATGAGACACTGTACTTGAAGACGTACTTACATTTCTTACAGGATGGAACTGACCTCGCTAGCAGACAGTCAACATAACTAGTATGAAAAATACCAGTTGCTGTGAATACAGTATTAAGACTCCTGATGATGGACAGTAAATCTGTCCGAAACATGTAGAGTTCTTTACCAAAATAAAGTTGAGAAATCGTGCATCTTGTTGGCTTTTATTATAAGAATATGTCACAATGCACGGTCCTCTGAATGTTAAATACGTACTTACACGTACTGCAGTTATACTTTACCGATAGTGGCCTAATAAATCACGCATTGTACTTTGTGATACAAGTTAAGGCCGAAGGCACATTTAGCGATCTGAACAAAAGAATCGGGAAAGATAAACTTCAAATACCCTTACTTACAGTACATTATCTAGGCGTTAATGAGACATAGATTATTATCGATTGTAAATTTAATTAAAAAACACGGAGAAACCTTAGTGTGCGTTGTGTAAAACGGGGAAAGGCACATAAAAATATTCATATTTATCTAAAATATGTGGACAACAGAGCGAATGCGCTATACTTGTTAACACCCTGAGGATACGTGTATTTCCTAACTTTAGACTTGCGTTCTTCCGAGATTTTACGCAGCGTAGAGTGGTAATTCCATAACGACATTTCGGCACTAACTATCGACCCTACCTTCAAGGGTCAGGAGTTGTAGACCCATGAAGATGGGACCGACAGGTTGTCCTGAAACGTCGTTATGGAATTACCACTCTACGCTGCGTAAAGTCCCAGAAGAGCCCAAGTCTCATTCACATCGGGGCGGAAGTCTGAAATCAAGAATTTTCTAACTTTTATGACATGTATAATCACCCTCTTATCTCAGTCTTTGTGGCGTAATAATACTGTTGGAAGAGCAGCGCTTGCCCTTTACAGCACAGTGGTAATTACATGTAATTTATCACTTATAACGTTAAAATTCTACACCTAGCCCACAGCGTTTATACACCATATACCCGTTTTTTTATTATTATCAAAATAAACACAGCTTTTGTTTCACTAAGAAACATTAATCAGCCTTTAAAATGGACAGACAGAGTGGTTTCTGAAAATTAAGGATTGAAATATTAAATATTGTGATGGAATTAATGTATCCAAGGTACGAAAAAAAAACTACGTGTTTTTGCAGATTATTATGCCTGAAGACAGCGACTTTTCAGTTGACCGAAATCCAATTCCACAAAATTAACATATCTACATAAGAAGCTGAAATGCACTCTTCGTACAACTGTTCTTATAATTTCTCAAATTTCATCCAAAAATGTGGTGGTAAAATATGCGCTGCTTATACCGGGTGTCCCACTCGTTACCGAACCCGGCATTTCTTTAATAATTTTACCACTAATGAGGATATTGCAACGACTACAGACACACACTACAGACACATTCGTCTTCATTTCTCACACAACGAACGTACTCCTGTTCAAATTTCGTTGCAATATCTTCATTGGTGTTAGAATTATTAAAGAAATGCCGGGTTCGGTAGCAAGTGGGACACCCTTTATTATAGCAAAAAGGAGAATTAATGTAAGAGAAACGTGTGCCAACTCTGAAATTCTTCTATTCTGCATCGACGCAGCCCACCAAATATTAGGGTTGTCGGAATATTAAAACCGTTATAATGAGAGAATGTGATCGGGAGACAAGGCAGTAGCGCAGATACTGGATCGCTCTGTCTTAAGAATATTTTAATTCTGCCCCCAGTAAAGATATTAAACGGTTAGCAAAAATAAATAATATCAAATGACGAAAACATGAGATGAATAAATGACAGACAAAGAGACAGACAGGACTCGTCAGGAGCACGTCAGTCCGAATGAGATCGCGTAGAAAATTAGGTCACAAATTTTAAAAGGAAGAAACAGGTTGCGAAAATGAGATGCAATTGATAGTATAAAATGAACGTAATATTAAAAAAATAATCATCAAGATTAGGGATTGATGTGACTGACTCGGACATGGCCCAGTAGTAGGTTGTTTATAAAAGCTGTAAAAATCTTCGATGTCATAAGACAGAAATACTTCTAAGTTTCTGGAGATGGCTACGCCTCACATAGTTAGTTCCTTTATTACTAGATACCTACACATACCCGGTGTGGGCCGGTAGTTCAGTCGGTATAGCGACTGACTACGGACTGGACGGTCCGGGGTCGTATCCCGGTAGGGACGAGATTTTCCGCCCGTCCAGACCGGCCCTGGGGCCCTCCCAACCTCCTGTAAAATGGGTACCGGGTCTTTCCCGAGGGTAAAGTGCGGCCGGGGCGTGGTGCTGACCACTCACCCCCTTCTAGTGCCGCTGTCATGGAAGAGTAGAGCTATACCTCTACCCAACCTCTGGGCCACATCGGGCCTGTAACGGGATCACTTTACCTCTATATACTCGTATACCCGGTGACAAAGCAGTATAAGCATCAACTACTTATTCTCATGACCGTTCAGTGTAACAACTTAATGTTGTCGAATAGTGTAAATAATCAAGCTGTTCAAGGTAAATGGACTATCATTTTAGTGCCTTAACTCTAGTCATTTGTTTCATAAGGAAACCCGTGACCTTACTGGAGGTATGAAGTGTACACATCCCCATAAAGACCTTGACTTAAACACAAAAGACCTTGCAATAAAATCTCTGGTTACATGCATGTGTTCTACACGATTTTGCTCATTGATTCAAGAAAGATATGCAGTGACTGTACTTCAATATCTACAAACTATGCAATCCGTACTCATCATTCAGTACCTTCGCAGACATCTTTGGATGGAACACAAAGCCCAGTTCGAGAACCAGAGCAGAAAAATCAGCCCATTCTCAACTCACAAACACTTCGAGAATTCAGCCTTTTACACAAAGCACAAAAGCCCATCAATCTTGTGTGTTAGACTGCTCTGGGAAATAAACACTTCAAGGCGATGCCGGCGAGTTGGCGTTAATTGTAAAAGCTGCAGATTCGTTGAAAAAAAAAAATGTTGTGAAATACTTTTTGAGATTATTTCTTGGTAGTTGACAGTAATTCCACAACGGACAGTTCTGATACGAGAACTAACGCACTCAAACTAAAGCACATTCTCATCGTCCTGACCGCTGTAATGGAAGTTTATGTGCCTGGAAGAACTTTACGGCAGGCCTGGAATATGGAGGACACAACTCCTTTTTATATGAACGTGAGTCTGCGGCTTACAGAAGCACTACGTCCTCTAAAGACGATGTACAAAGTAAAACTGAAATTTAAACCATGTATTATTATACTTATCTTAGAAATAGATTGAGAATATCGATATTCGGGCTTCTATGCATTCAATTGTCACTTTTATTTATTTATGGTTTTAGAAACGATCGCAAAATTGCGAAAAGCGACTATCAGCTTTGTGATGTGGATTGTCGCTCTCTATATCAGTCTGTATGTCTGTTCGCACGAAACTACTCGGCTCCTACTAGACGGAATTTTATGAAATTGGATGTTTGAGTATTTTTCGAAAATTTGTCCACAAAATTCAAGTGTAATTCAAATCTAACAAGAATAACGGAGACTTTACGTGAAGACCAATATACATGTATGATCATATATCGCTCAGTTCTTCTGAGAATAAGAAATTTTTCCGTCAAAAGTTGCAGAGAAAAGAACACACATTTTATGTTCAATAACCCCTTACTGAAATTTTTGCCTTTGATGAGATAATGCGGAAAAATGTGGTACAGCCAGACAGGCCACAGATAATATAATACGGCTCATTCGCTTTGCATGCTGGATAACTAACGCTACAGACATACACTCAGAATATATAATACTTAATGCTTTTCCATAGCAACAGTGGTTACACAAACTCGCCTCAGTGCTATGTTTGTACGTACATTCCCTGTCTAGTTATAACGCAGAAAAAATGAACACCAAAGAAATAGCTAGCCTACGTACTCCTGCAACCGAAATTAATGTAACGTAATTTCACCGAATAACACTGGGCTCAACATAACTTAATAAAAAACTATTAAAGGGACACATATGTACGTCTGTAGCATGGTTCATGTTAGATGACGCTCTATCAGCCTAAAATAATTTGTACTCCTAATATGACAGTGATAATACTGAAAGTTCACAGACTAAATATTGCGGTTTCCTAGCATACTGTCGTAGAGAGGTGGAGTCGCTTAAGATGATTCTGCTGCATATATACTACACATATATACTACACACACTATATACTACACATACTATACACTACACATACTATATGCTACACATATATACTACACAACTATACACTACACATACTATATACTATACACACTATATACTACACATACTATATACTACACATACTATATACTACATATACTATATACTACACATATATACTATACATACTATATACTCGTATACATACGCATTTAATACAAACAGAAACAGAATCTTTGCAGTCTAAGTGCTGTGCTTTCAATGCCTGAAATTTCATACGTTAGTAAAGGTAGACTGAACAGAGTTCCATCGAAGGGTGTGAGACCGAGCGTGTCTCCGCTTACCTGATGTTAGAACGCCTTTGGATTCATGAACTATACAGGTAATAGCACCATTATAACCTACAGAATAACAGTTTGTCACAATTAATGAAGTATTGAGAAGAATTATGACTTCGTAAAATATAGCCAAATAATATTGTAGTGGGCTTATTCTTTATAGCCAAATAATGATAATGCGTGTTAAGCCATAATTATGCCGTTTAATAATAAAACACGCACCTGAAACATATTTGTAGCAAGTGTGATATGAAATGCTGCCATGTTTGTGTAGTGCCAACGGCAACAGTTAATGTTATCAGTTATGCATCCGCAGTTTCATATGCAAATTTAAATACCAGCTCATTTGAAATGTTTGTTATGCTTGTCAATACAATGGTACATTACCTCAGGCGACAGTCAGCGTGTCATGCTTTACAGCAACCGCCCTTTTCCGACAGAGAACATGAATTCTAATGAGCGTATTTTCAAAACTAATGGATCCCTCTTTACACCATTTAATCAGAAAGGTAAAGACGACTTATAAATCTACTAGCAAACAAGCTTAAGAAAGAAAATAAGAAATAAAGACGGGCAGACAGACATACAGACATGTACATGAAAGATGGAGAAGAATTGTTGGTTGATAAAAGGTTGGATAGTGTGATAGGAGTTAAAGGAAAGAACGAGAAAACAAAGAAGAGAAACGAAATAAAATACAAAATTTTAGTCGAAAAACTTTATGGGGAGTTGACCTATAGATGTGTCTATATGGATGGGTCACATTAAAATTTATGGTGGCGAAGTTTGTTGTACAAGTGTGTGAACCGAAAAGAATGGTCCACAGTAGGTTTAGATTGAGGAATTTAGAAACGACTGCACAACGTTCGTGGTATATAAACACATGGAACTCTTATTTTAGTATAGTACCGTACATCTTTTAATTTTTGTATTATAACCAACTAATGCACAATTGTGCGTTAGTTGGTTATAATAGGAAGACAAGGAACTTGTAACTGTTCACTCGGCTAGTCTGTCCAGCGGCGAACACGTCTTATCTCAGGGAATATATGTGGTGTGTATTGGGCGGTACAGGTCATCAATGGTTGTACATTAACTTATATCGTTGGGTTGAACACTCTCAACAGAAATGACAACAATTCATTATATTCGTATTCAGTAGTAAATATACTTAGCGAACAAATCCCATACACCGTCTATTCTCTAATACCGCCAGGTTCCAAGTGCCTGACCTCGGCTCCATCTCCCTGCTTCCAAGGTTGGTGCACTCCCCTTGTTTATCTCTCTTTTCGGATCTTTGCCATCCCAATGTCCCCATTTCTCTTTGACATGGTGTGCCGGCTACCATAATCTTTCACTCCCAACACTTCTTTTTGATCCTCACGAGGGACCACAGTGTACGGTTATAAACTGTGTAAAAAGGGCTATTCAACTGCTTCGGAAAATTTTATTTTAGATAAGCGGTTATTATTTGGGAAATATACTTCAATTTAATCTCATTTTAATAAATTGTTTTTATAAAATAATTGCCTTATCATTAATATTTCAATACAGGCCGTTTTATTACTTGCTTCGTTTGACTCATCACCAGGAACATGAATTTTCTATTTTTTACGATTTGAAAGCAGAATATTTCGTTTCCAAGATAAACTTACTTTATACCCCAATCATTGAAGTAGAAAGCTTTGATCAAAAACTTCAAATTTCATTGAGAATATAACCGGAAATATTCAGAGGGCTAAGACCTCGGATAGCACGTTTCCTTAATTTAAGAATCCGTATCAAAAAGGCTACAATTATAGTGCGTGACACGAAAAGAAATTAGTATACTGCCTTCTCAAACTCTATGACAAATATTAAAGTTGAACGACTTGCGTAGAATAGTAGAGAAAAATTTACATTTTAATATGCTTGGTGGGGCGTGCTTGAGTGTTCTATTGTTACGGCGCAGTAATAATACAGTTAATTAATAAAGTTTTGATGGAGATGTTTAGTTAGGAAATTAAGTGTTATGCTTGAGCCTTTTTTTAACAGAATAAAACTTCCAACACCTCATCTTAGATAACGACCCCGCCTTTTTTTTACTTTTTGTAATAAAATTGGAAAGATATCGAAGAGTTATTTCCTGGAAGAGTAAGTTAGTTTTGTAAGTATAATTAAGCCCCTGAGTTGGTATTCAATTTCAGACACAAGGATTTCCAAAGTGGCGGAACTCGACAATAGTCGAGGGGTCAACAAAGTGAAATAATCAACAGGTGTAAGCAATTACGTCTTTTATTACTGAGGTGAAGGAACGGCTGTAATTCTCTTCTTCTTTGCCCTTCGAAGCAGAAAGCTTACTGAATATACAGCCTGTCTCAATATAGAAAAACACTCGCGAATTTCTTCCACAGATAGTATGCCTTTAAGGTTCTCAAAGCAAAAGCGAGTCTTTCCCTAGAGAGCTTAAAATGATGGGTCTTTGCAGCAACAAAGTACGTTTTACGACCAATATCAATTGAATTTTTAAAGAGTATTTACATGTAAATGCAGTTCATGCTTCTCACACAGCCCTCCCAAAATTAAAACCAAACTTCTGCCACAAAGCAACTCTCGAAATATTAATGTCAACACTTACTTCAAGTACCTTAATTGTTCAACCCATTTCCTCTGCGGTATACTCAAAAAAGCATACTTAAAATAGTTGCGCTCTCTTAATTTCCTGAAGCCTTTATCTGCCTTCAACAATCCTTTGCCAGATGGATGGACAGACATTACCTGGGAATCCCCAGGGCTAAGTTGAACCAGCGTAAACAAGAGCTATTTTTAAGATTTGAAAATTAAATGTGGTCAATCACTGATTTTGTTTCAGTTTTGTTGAAGCAGTATCTTATGAGATAACAGGTATAGATTACACTTGCCCCGAATTTACACTTACCCCAACCCACCTTATAAAACTTACTTTCCAGTTTCCCTATAATAAATGTGGGGTCTCTAAGCACCCCATCTCTACTCTCCCAAGCGCCTTTAATTTGAAAAGGGTTATTTCATCCTCCTTTCCGTGCAACAGCACGTAGCTTGCTTGGTTACAAAAATTTCTGTCAAAGATGTAGTAAATAGCCACCATTAAACATACGAATTTTTTAAAATTTCAAAACGTGACTGATCGTATTGTTGAAGCTCATTTAACTCAGTAACAGATAATGAGCTGTAGCTGTCGGACGCTTAAGGTGTACGACTTAGGAGGGTCCGTTACGCAATAACTATATGTCGGGTTTCATTTCGGAAGTAAGTAAACCGCACTGACTGTGTTCGTGACAGAATATTTCGTCACTGAGATATTACCGTCTGTTTTCAGGGTTCAAGCAAAAATCTTGCCTACCACAAATTCAAAGACAAGCCTGAGGAGGAAACAGTCGTGATATGATGATTAACAAAAGAGGGTACGGACTGATATCAACAGGGAAGCTCGACCCATAATAGGACAAACGGTAAAACTGTGGCGGGGACTGTGTGAAAGTGTACTAACTCAACAGTGACATTAAATTTCACCTCTTCTTAGTAGGAATGCAAATAAGCAACCGAAAACACGTGCAATGAAAATTTGTTTTCCAACCAATAACTGTACATTTACCAACTGAAATTCCGTTGTTAAGTGATTTTGTGGTTTATGTCATATCCACGCCTGCACATAAATAATGACGATGATTATGGTAGTGGAAGTGGCAATGATGATGACAGAACAAATCTCATGTTCATCAATGTCATCTCGTTATCATGTGGAAGCAGTAATGAAATGATAATAACTGATAATTTTACGGAATAAATTTCATATTCATTTATATTTTAATCATTGCGTTCTACGTAACATGCCCATCACGTTCCAGTTAATTTGATCTCCCTAACAATTATTAATCAGAAATACGACTTACGAATCTCCCACTTACGTAATACTCCCTAACCTCCTTTATTGTCTATCAGGTCCAAATACCCCCCCCCCCTGTTATTTGTTTTTAAATTCCCTCCCACCAGCTATGGGGGGACCGCGGTAGCACAGTGGTTAAGGTGCTGTGCTACAAATCGGAAGGTCGCTGGTTCGATCCCAGCTGGTGTCATTGACATAAAAATATTTCCGATCGCAATATGGCCCTGAGGTTGACTCAGCCTCTAACTGAAATGAGTACCAGGAGTATTTTCTGGGGTAAAGGCGGCCGGTGCGTAAGACTGACAACCTACCACCATCCTGTACCGTTGTCACGAAATGTGGGAACCTTAATTTCTTGGAACCCTCTGGGTCCTTCTGGGCCTATAATGGGACTGCTTTACCTTTTAACGACCAGCTATGATACAACGTTCACCCGTCCATCTACCCCTTCTATTCCCACGTTACAAGCAATTCGTATTTTATCCTACGTTCATAATCTTCATATAATCCGCCACCCGCAAACGGAAGGGATTTCTGCTTCGTCTCGTTATGGTCCCAATGAAAATTGTATACAACTGGTATTTCATCTGTAAGTTATTTTGGTGGGAAAGCATGAACTCTGGCAACCTATTGCAGACACAAAGTAAACAACATCGATTAACAGCCAGTGGACGGTAACACGATTCGTTTGCAGAAAATTCACTCCGTGAGATCGGAACAGATGATCGGATGGTCAGAGATAATGTGTTGGTAGGAATTTCGAGGAAAGGGATAGTCCCTTTCTTGTGCATAACATATCAATTATCGACAGAAGAGGTTACAAATTGTCGGTAAAACTCCAGTCTTGGTAGATATCACGTGATTAAAACGAGCCAGTGCCACGAAATTTTAGGCTAAAGCCCATGTTCTAAAAGCAGACCTTCCTAACGTCTAAACCTGCGTACTTTAACCCTTTGACGCCTAACGACCACTGTAGTGGTCGTACCGAACCTCTAACCTATAAATGTTGCATTTTGTATATTTATTCAACAAATATAGATACTGAATTTTTTTAAACATGGTATATACTGCCCGTTTTTTTTTCTCTTCAAAATGCAGTTTGTTTCATAATTCTAACGAATTTGGTTCCTGTTTTATTCACATTTTATATACAGAGTGTGCTAAAATTTAAGAAAAAATAATTCCGTCGCCAAAAGGTTAAGAAAGTCGCGAATTGGTTAGTAGCACTCTTGCTACGTACTCATGAGGTCCCGTGTTCAATCTCATCCCAGAGACCGGCTCTGCTGATTATCGCCTTTAATGGTTTTCTCCATTCCCTCCAAATTAATGTCGGGCAATAACTGAACATGAGGCCACAGTCGCTTGCTAACACATCTTTCGAATTTATTGTTCACTAATCAACACAACGTATGATCCCAAATAAAAGGAGCCAATTAAAGGGTCGTTAAACAAAGGAAGAGTACCTACAACGAAGGAAGACATAAAGAGAAAAGAAGGAATATGCTCCGTCCCTTCTCATTTCCTTCCCATTCTCTGTGTCTCGTGTCTCGTATGAACTAACAGAACAAGAGCCACCCACAGGGACGCACATACGTTACAAAGACAAAGCAAAAATTGATTAGCTTTTTATTTCCATTAAAGTACTAAGCAAAATAGTCAGTTTTATGATACCTGGACCTTATAAAACTAGGCTTCATATAATGAGCCTACCGGATGTCATTAAAAGCAAACATACTTGGTCTCAGTTGTCTGTACACAACAATCTCTCTCGGGGTTTCTCCACAATTTATAACATTTTTACCGTCTTTTTCTATCGTAGTATCAAGTGACTTTTTCATAGGGCTATTGCTGAAGTTTTAGTAGCTGTCACGGACATTCTACATTCTTCCCTTTTTCTCAAACAAAGGATCATGATACACACTGCAGCCTTGTGATGCTTCCCACACAAAAGATCATGACACTCTACAGTCTTCCCTTTTTCTCTTACAAAGGATCATGGTACACACTGCAGCCTCGCAGTGCTTCCCACATAAAGGATCATGACACACTCTACAGCCTTCCC
>Ga0123357_10010857_pt1 | contig 11623 bp, 9 predicted proteins | sample TergutEmb28metaG_FD_89873 | JGI IMG/M metagenome (GOLD analysis project Ga0123357, IMG submission 89873) | Embiratermes neotenicus P4 segment gut microbial communities from Petit-Saut dam, French Guiana - Emb289 P4 | ecosystem: Host-associated > Arthropoda: Insects > Digestive system > Gut ...
TAGAGAAATATGATGAATCGCCGGGAATCTATTATGAAAATAAAAGGGGTTGCAGTACTGTACAACATTGCATGGAGGACTGTTGTGTATGTTCACTTAAACAAAACTGATAATGAGACTATGGTATTGAGACAGTGTGTACGTCACGTTGACGCATTGTGTCAAATGACTGTCATCAGGAATTGGACAGGGTGTGCGCGTTCTGGAAGCAATGCTAGGGAACGTTTAAATCAATTAACCAAGACAGAAGGCTTATTGAAAGAAATTACAGGACAGGAGACAGGAGGCAAAAAAAAAGAAGGTGGTATTACAACCTCAACTAATCTCCCCAGTCATCCTACCTAGCCCTGTGAGCAAGAACTCAGCTTTATCCATTTTTTATTGTGAAGAATGGCAGCCTTATCACATGATCATAAATTTAAAAATACAAACAATAAATTTATTTATTCTGTTTATTATATTTTCAAAGCTCTTAAACTATTTCATGTGAGCCAGGAAAGTGCAGTCGGCAGAGCAACTCACTACAGGCTAGACGGTCTGGGGACTGAATCCCGGTGGGGGTGAGACTGGCCCTGGGGCCCGCCCGGCCTCCTGTATAATGTGTACCGGGTCTTTCTCAGGGGTAAAGTGGCCGGGGCATGGAGTTGGCCACCCACCCCCATCTAGTGCCGAGGTTAAGGAAAGAGTAGAGCTATACCTCTACTCTCCCTCTGGGCCTTCATGGCCTGTTCTGGGGTGAACTTTACTTTAAGCTATTTAATCCTGTCCACTTTATCTTTAATTATGCAGTGTGAGTATGAAACGTTAATCCAGGTAAACCTCCTTGCCCTGACAAACACAGGCTTGTGGGATGTGACACCATATATTATGGTGGGCAAGTCCTGACATTTAAGAGAAAACTACTTCTGCCCTCCTGCTACTTTCATCTCCCTGAAGATGGAGGCAGCATATGCATATGCAAAACTCAAAACTCATACTTATCTACAAGATTATGTGACTCTCTATCCAAAACGACAGCAATATTCATAGTTTACCATAAATACCACATGAACAGATCTGGTACTTATCCTGTATGTCAATGGTGAGAATTCAGCACTTAACTGACTGGGTCATGGCATCATCAGTTTAGTTAAATATGGCTCTAACTGCACAAATCACATTTTAATTTGTCATTCAATGATGATAAGAGAAAAGTCACTCATTAAAACAATAAAACAATATATGTCAAACACACCAATTTATTATACAAGTTGGCTACATGTTTTGACCCCTACAGGGTCATCATGAGGCCTTCTTATTGAATCATGCCATTAAAACGCTGCGTACATTATTGCGATCCCAATGAATGTTTATTACAAAATGTGTATTGATATCTTGTCTGACAAATCAGGTCTTATTGAATCACGTCATTAAAATGCTACATACGTTATTGGGATCCCAATTAATGTTTATTACAAAATGTGTACTGATATCTTGTCTGACAGATCAGACAAGATATCAGTTCACATTTTGTAAACATTATTTGGGATCCCAATAATGTACGCAGCATTTTAATGACATGATTCAATAAGGACTGATAATAACACTGTAGGGGTTGAAACATGCTGCCAACTTGTATAACAAATTGGTGTGTTTGACATATAATGTTTCATTATTTTAATACTTCGTAACAAATCAGGATGACTTCGATCAAAAGAAAAGTCACTCACTTTCTCTGTTTCTTCTCCAGAAGGTTGTTCCTGGAACTTTGCTCTTCCAGGAGAAGTCGTAGATCATTGGTCTCCGCAGTGAGTTTCTGGACTTTGCGTTTCCACTGCCCTACGACCTGCCGCTGTTCTTCGACTTCCTCGAAAGCGTCGGCCAACTGTAACAAATACGACCACTCAGCACTTTTACCATCCTTCGGACCACTCAAATTCACAACTACACTGCACCACAGCCTGAAATCAAGCACTAAAATCCACGCTGAATGATAAAAAACAGTACGTCTTTCAAAAACTTCTTTAAACATCCCAACTGTCCTAGAAAAGTTAAACATAATTCATGATGACTTGAAGCAATGCACTAATTGTGAAAGAAGACTAGCTAAATGTACTGAACAAATTCATATACACGTAATTTAGATACTGCCTCTTTCCATTACAGTTAATACCGGATATCTAAGAATGCAGAAAGAATAATCATGGCTAAATTCTCCCACTAAAACTAATACTAGTTTTTTTTTTTATGACAACTGTTTTGTTTAAAATAACAGCTTATATGCTTTGTTTGTAATAACCCCATACACCATCTTCTACTGTGTCTACCCACATATCAAGACACTTGAACATTATAGGGCTGTCCAGTACCTTCTTCTCAAGCTGTTTCTTAAGGCCGACAAGCTGCTCGAGGTCATCTTCATGTTGCTGCTGCAGGCGACGGCGCGTGAACTCTAATTCTCGTACTGTCCGTTCATATCGCTGTTTGTACACACCACCGTCCTCTTCGCATTCACCATCTTCATCCGAACCCACTCCTCCATTTACATCTGCAGCCCTCATATACAGTAATTCCATTTCCAGTCTCTCTGCAGCTTGCTGAAGACTTTTGTTTTCAGACTACACAATAAAGATACTCACAATGCATATCGATGTTAAAAGGTAAATCAGTAACATGCCTGCATACTATAAATTATAAAACACACTTTGTAATTCAAATGAGAAGTGTCAGAAAACTGAATTCAGTCCCACACATTTATGAAATAAAGTTTTTATACAGATATAGTAAACATAACTACTACTGGACAATGTTGGAATGTCGATATGTTTCCATCATCAGGTGTAATAACTTCCTACTCCAGTAGGTCCTTTGGAACTTCATAACTGGACCAGACACATCTAACCACAGGGACATCATCACATTAGCACCAAGTAATTCCAGAGTCGGTGCTCTTTTTGCATTATTTTGATGATAGCACTTCAGAGGGTGTCTCCATTCTGAAGACAGAACAGTTATCGATATTTATGTAACTTTTAAATACGCTGTAACAGATTTAGACATGGTGTTACAAATTATAAAAATCAATGTAACCAGAAAATTCAAAGTTGCAGGCATTACTGGACAAAAGATCTCATACCTGCACAAGGCAAAGCCCACACCATCACATATTTTCTCTGCAAAATGAAACAGCAACAAGACATGAAAATAACATGTGACTTCCTTCTCACCTGTGTATCCTGCAGTTCCTTCTCCAGCCTCAGCCTATCGGCTGTCTCAGCCTCCAGCCGCTCAGTGGCGAGTGTTGACGTGGAGTGTTCCTCTGCTAGATCAGCTGTCATCTCACTCAGCTGCACAGTGTAGCAACACCAACAAACACATGCAGTTAGTAAGCTCACCATCACACAGTTTGTAAAGAATCATCCCTTTTGGACTCCAGACCAGGTGGGTTATAGTGGAACATTATCTGAAGCTCAGCGTTCAATTTTGGACAGAATTCTGTGTTTTATACACATACCCTACTCTCATATGAAAAAGAAATGCAACACACCTACTTTGTAGTATTATAATATTATCCCATCATAGGGTTTAAAGTATTTAAAAACAAGTGAGAAGCTCCAATGCAGTGGAGTTCCAAATACATTCCATGTGATTCCTTCAATGTGATTCCAAGTATGACACTGCCCTTGATGTTCAGACACTGCTGACAAAACTCTGCTGTTACACAGCTTATCACTTTACAGATGTTAATCTGCATACTCAGAACCTATTCTTTGTTGTATTTCGTTAAATATTCAGAACTTAAAAAAATTCTAATAAAGAGTTTTAGAACTTAACGAGCCTTATACTTTATGCTGGATAGCAAACAGTGGCAATACAGACAATTTCTCAGTTGAATCTGAGACTCATGTGATGCTGGAGTCATACCAGATCTGTACAAAACAAAATTAAGTTAGCTGATGAAATTTAACAAAAAATCAAGGAATAATTTCAGATATGAAACAACTGTAGAGTTAAGACACAAATCCCTTAAGTGTTACGTCTGAGAATGCTATGCAATAAAAAAAAGAAAAGAAAAAAGAAGCCACTTAGCCAGCCAAATAAAACAATGTTTTAAAACCCTTTTTTAAGTGCAATGCAGGACAAACTCTTTTCCTCAGTGTCAAATAGTAAAGGTTAAGAAATCCAGTAAGGGAAAAATAAATAAGCTTTATGAAGCATTTTGGAAATTTCTGTCTTTCTGGATGTGGCATCCTGAAGTCTGGCACATGTGTACTGACACTTCAGAGGATCCTATCTCTATCATCAGGATATGTGTACTACATCCCAGATTATAGTTATCTTCACAGTCACTGCAGTGAGGAACCTCAAATCTCAATTGAAGCGTTATGGTCATAAAGAATTTTGTTAACAAACACACCAAACCTGATTCCATTCAAAATATGCTTACACTAATGTCTATATTACATTAACACAAGAATGATCATGTTTGACAGGCAGTTCTAAAGTGACTATAATACAGGTACATTACAACACACAACTTAACCCATCATTTTACACAGAACAAGAAAAGGAAATCACTAATCTGCATAATGCTGTTATCTGCCATGCCTAACAGTGAGTCCTAGCTCATGATATGCATCAGGCATCATTACTTGTCCCAGAAAAACAAAATCCACGTGGATTTAAACATAGTGACAAATCTACTGTGACACACAACAGTATGTCAACAATACATTAATGTTTTCATCAATTATTCTGATCAAAATATTACTCCTAGGTATGAAGCTTTCATGCTCACTTTCAATCTCTCAATAGTGATACAAATGTTCTATGCAGTTTCTCCTTTGTATTCTTGAAAGCATATGCAGTCTTTGCTTGTTCAGCACTAATCCATTTTAAATGACGCATCACTAATACTTTTCATCTGTATTTTAGTCTCTGATATGTATTTTGATATTCAGGTGACAGTGAATCATGATAAATTCCTATAATGAAACCAACTAGATGCACTAATTTCTCAAATTTATTTTTGGAATAAAACTCTGCATGTTTTGGACAGAGGAACTGTACAAAGCATGCAGAGTTTTATTCCAAATATAAATTTGAGAAATTAGTGCATCTAGTTGGTTTTATTATCAGAACTCTGATATGTACTTTAAACCACATTTCATTTTTAAAATTTAACACTTCATATCTGTCATTGGTCTAAAACTTCTGTAATATTTCGATGTATGTACCCTGTGTAATGCACCTCCATGAAGAGGGTCATACGAGTGACCTAAACATGTAAGAGGTATATGGAGTGTATAATACTCTCTCATTCACTTATGGGCAATTGTTGGTTCTGCAATCACACTGAAATGTATTTAGCATTTTCACACAGTTACAAACTTGCTGTGATATGATCTATTCATGTCTATTTCAGTAACATTACATGAGTAAAGAATGTAAGGTGCAATCTTTTAAAATGAAAGTAGTACTGTGGGGGGGGGGGGGGGGGGAGGGGGAGAGAGAGAGAGAGAGATGAATGGTAAGCTCTGTAACGAATGACAAATCTTGAAACGGTAATTCATTCGACAGGCGTTTTTAACTCGCATGACTACACACCACACAGCAGATGATGTCATTATTGCACAGCTACTGATAATTCAAACCACTCCGCAGCGTTCGGTCCTGCTCATTCTCTCATTAATACCAACATTCTGTATGTGTGTGTGTCATAGTAACGCAAACTTCTACTTTTAAAGTGTAATAATGAAAAAGGTAACATGATCCCCTTACAGGGCTAGTGTGGCCCAGAGGGTGTGTAGAGGTATAGCTCTACTCTTCCATGACGGTGGCACCAGAAGGGGGTGAGCGGTCAGCAGCACACCCCGGCCGCACTTTACCCCCGGGAAAGAACCGGTACCCATTTTACAGGAGGCTGGGTGGGCCCCAGGGCCGGGCTGGACAGGCGGAAAATCTCGTCCCCTACGGGATTTGATCCCGGACCGTCCAGCCCATAGCCAGTGGCTATACCGACTGGCTACCGGGCCCACTTTAAAAGTGTAATAACTGATGAAAAATAAAGATCTCATGTGCTTGATGTTTATACCCTGTAATATAGAAATAATAAGCACGCGTTCTATAAAAGGATTTGTATGCTTAAGGATACTGTTAAATTTTAAGTAGGATTTGGAAACTGCATTTCACAATTTTAAATAATCCATGTCCACGCATTGAGCAATTAGATATGATATCAAAACCAACACTGCCCATAATTGTAGGAAAATATATTATACACACCGTATACCTCCTACATGTTTTGGCCAATCATGTGGCCATCTTCAGGTAGGGGCATTACAAAGGATAGATACATTGAAATATTACACAAGTTTCTGAGCAATGCACAGATATGAAATATTAAATTAAAAAAAGATAATACATGGTTTAAAATACATATTAAAGATTAAAAAACAGACAAAAGTGTATGTGACTGATTATTTTTGGGCATCAGGTGGTTTAGCTGGCACATTTTACTGAACCACATGGCAGCAATGGTTCTATGCAGTTTGTCCTTCGTATTCTTGCAGGCAGATGCAGTCTTTGCTACTTAGCATTAAACAATTTAAAATGATCCATCACAAATACTTTTCATCTGTATTTTAATCTCTGATACGTACTTTGACGTTCAGGTGACATTGCATTGTGATAAATTCTTATAATAAAACCAACTAGATGCACTAATTTCTCAAATTCATTTTTGGAATAAGACAATACATGTTTCGGACAGTTCTTCTGTCCATCATCAGGAGTTTTTCACTGTACATACAGCAATGGTATATGTCATACAGGTATGACATATACCATTGCTGTATGTACAGTGAAAAACTCCTGATGATGGACAGAGGAACTGTCCGAAACATGTATTGTCTTATTCCAAAAATGAATTTGAGAAATTAGTGCATCTAGTTGGTTTTATTATAAGAACTCTGATATGTAAAACACATTTTACTTTTAAAATTTATCACTTTATATCTGTCATTGGTCAAAAACTGCTGTAATATTTCGATGTATGTATCCTTTGTAATGCACCTCCCTGAAGATGGCCATATGAGTGACCAAAACATGTAGGAGGTATACAGTGTGTATAATACACTCTCATTCACTTACGGACATTTGTTGGTTCTGGTATCACACTTAAATGCATTTAGCATTTTCACACATTTACAAACTTGTTGTGGTAAGTACAAATAAATTTCACTGCGCTTGAATGTCAGTAAATAATATGTGTATGTTCCCATGTATTTTCCACTGCACTTTCACACAACAGAAACATAAACTGTATAACTAGCTGAAATATTAAAATATTAAATCACATAGGAGTATAAGCCATGATCAAAAGAACTCTTTAGCAAAACATTCTATAAAATGAAGACTAATTAAAACATGCTGCTGACGTAACATCCAACCACCCTGCCCCACCCACAGGATTTTTACCTCATCAACTTCCGAAAATGTGTCTTCTTCAGACGCACGTGTTACACTGGCTGAGCGCATACTGGAAGTGTTGGTCTTACTATACAACTGGTAACCTTTGATAAGAATATTAGTAGCACTGCGGCTCCTTCCAATGCATCTGTCTTCTCCATTCTTCCCAGGAAGTGTGGCCAATGACTGCATGTCTGTATCCTTCCTGCCAAGTCTCTTCCATTCCTCCATCACATGATCTGTCTTACGAAGAAAATTTCTTATCTTGGAGGAGAGTACAGATGACGCCGTAGATGAATGAAGGTGGGCAGCTCTGGGTTTGAACTGCTGCCTTACTGCCTGATTCTTGACACCCATCACAAAACTCATTCCAGCATTGAACACCACAGGGGCATCTTCTTTGCCCTCCAGTGCATCTGAACAATTTACCTTAGCACTCATCTGTGGAAAAACCCGTCTTGGAAAGCTTGCTTCTGTACTCATTACGGAACAAGACCTGCTTGAACAACTGACTGGTGAGGAAGAACGAGAATGGAGAGAGCTGCAATTAGACGTTACTGAAGATTTCGTGTTTCTGCTAGGCGACATCATTCTATTTGCTGGATATTTCATCAATGGTGAATAAAGTCTAGTATTTGAGTACTGTCTCAATGGTGACATCCTACTGGCTGCAGATTCTCTTGTAGGTGAAAATATTCTGAATGAAGGGTGTTCTCTTGTTGGTGACATCGCTCTGTCCTGTGATGGAGACAGGACTCCACGGCCTGGTACCTCCTTGGTATGAGACAACACTGATGAAGGGGATGACTCTCTTGTTGAAGAATATGCCCGAGAGGTAGGTAACTGTCTGGTAGGGGAATATACCCTTGTAGGTGGGCCACTCTTGGTGGGGGAAAAGATTCTTGAGGGTGACAGTGCCGCTGATGAAGATAAGGCTGCTGGGGATATCACATTGCTCTGAGGAGCCATCCTGGAGGCTGAAGCAAGCACAGACGGCCTGCCAGTCAAACCCACTGCCTTACTAAGAATTCCAGAGAATGTGCTTCTGTTACTTTCAGTTTTATCCGGGATACCTCCAGTGGTTGATGCTCGTTTTATTGGTAGTATTACATGTCTTCTGTGGGACTGGACTGTAGAATTAGTGGGAAAGGCATTCTTATTGTCAACAATTCCAGCACCAAACCGAGAACTACCAGGAAACATACTTTCAGATGACCAATTATTTCATATAAAATGGATAAATTTCCTATCCATTTTTAAGTTACAGTAACTAAAAATGTAATCAGTAACTTATAATAGATATTAATAGCTTTCTGTCTATGGTAGGCTTCGGTAATCTAACATTTTTAATTACATCTTGGATTGATTCATTGTACTGGGTCTGAATTGAAGTGTCTGTTTACTCTCTTTTCATATCTAAGCAGTCTTAGTTACACGCAACTGTCACACACACATACATTAATTTAACTCTTCATGAAAAGTGCCCCACTGCTGCAAGGTGTTCATTCTACCACGCAATGTCACTAAAGTCTCATACATGCATTTCTCTTCTAATTTCATATTTCACTCATCTCTGCACTGTACTAATTTGTTGTCACCACAGTACATTCAATGCTGTCACCACAATACAGTCAATGCTAATTATGTCTTGGTGTAAAAAATGCCCACACATCACACAGGCATGTAACAGGGTGAGCTGATATATATTTGGTGCCCCATTGTGCCTGCCCCCTGGCAGGGTGCCCTCACTCCTGTCTTACCAGGAGTGCAGCTGTACTGTGACTGAGGGAAGCTTCAGCAGACCCGTCTGTCTGCCTTCGCTGCAAACAGGGCAACTTGCCAAGCCATGCATCAATACAAAAACAGTGTTAAAAATATCAACTCCAGTATATGGACATGGCAACTGGTCCTAATTTTCAAGTTTTTATGAAGATACCATAACAAAAATTTTCAATTTCCATTTAGGGCCAAATGCATGATTGAAACAATAATTTCTGGGACCAACCTGTATACAACCTTAAAATTCACGAAGTCCCAACTAATTTCCAAGCTTTCAAGTGTTTAATAAACACAAAATCAAGTTAAAGCCTTGGAATGAAGCCCAGTCTCTCAACACAAGGAAGTATAGAAAGCAGGTTTAAAAATAATACATCAGTTGCAGCAATTTCAAATTGTCAGACAGACATGTACCTCAAGTGGCAGGCCAGAAACACAAGTTTCATTGCATGATCCAAAATAGATGGTTGATATGCCCTGAACTTATCAGCAAACAGCCCAAAAAAAAAGAGAAAGAAAATCAATGACTGGGGACGAATGCATACCTCCAGAAAAACAAGCTTCTATAACATATTTCTTTACCGAAAAGTATTCACTCACATATTGAATACATGTACGATATGCAATACAGAAATTTGGAGAATAAAGGAGGAACATTTAGGTGGATAAACAGAAACATTATGCAATATACTGGTTGGACTCACATCAAAAAATGGGAGTGAGACAAGGGACATGGGGCAACAAGGGGGCAGAGAAAAGGAAGGGGGAAAGAAAGAGAGAGATACAGGGAGAAAGGAAACTGATGGACTGCAAACAAGAACTTTTGAGATTCAGGTGGATATACATAATGACTCAAAATGGGCAAACTTGTCCCAGTGCACACAATACAGGCATGTGGGAAGTGTAAGTATAGCTCCATCTATTCTTAACCTTAACTAACTAACATTTGAATCTATGGAGAAAAATGCAGCAGTGTCATACTGATTTCTTCGTTGTTTAATTAGGGCAAAAAAATCAGGGCTAAAGGGGTGGGACCTAGAGCATGCATGAAAGATGAGAAAAGCATGAAGAAACTCAGCTGGAAAATGTGCTTGGAAGAAAACACTGGCAGGATAATATTAAAATGGATCTTTAAAAAAAAAGGGCATGTGAGTGGAATAAATTCATCTGGTTGAGTACAGGACCCACTGATTGGCCCTTGTAAATCTGTAACAAATCTCAGAGTTACACAAACTGTGGGGAAATTTCTTGACTAGCTCAGTCACAATCAGCTTCCAAAAAAGACGCTTTCTCATGCAGTTATTAGTTAGTTAATGCAATTAACGGTGCCACAGTCAGATTAACTCTGATACAAAATGTGCCAGCACTGGAAAACATGTTAACTAGTAACAATAAATTCATAAAAGAACACCAATTCCCAGAAGGTGAAGTACATCATAACCTATACCCATCTTCACGAAAAACTGAATATAGATTATGCATGTTACTACTAACTGTGTCACCATTAGAAGTCAAACTATGGCACAATATCCTTCAGCAGATAATGCAGAGTGGAACACTACTCTAATTAAGCAGTCAGCAAGAAACACACTTGAACTTTTGCCTGATAGTTGTGGGACATATGAGGTATCAACGTGGATGACAACAAATTGAAATTCTTCATAAACTTAGACACAGATTACGAAATGATATTAAAGTTCTGGTGTCTCTGTTCTATCTACTGTCTACAGCATGCCTTCAAGACAACAGAAAACAGTGGACTGAGTACAATCACTACTAACAGTGAGAGATTTGTAATGCCTGTGTTAATAGGAACTCACTTGCACCATCTCATTATGTACCTACCGCTAATACAGCACGTAAGTGATGATGCAGGGTAACATCACTTCTAGCCAAGAATTTCATTCACAGATAATGCATCGATAAAACCCGACATATTCCCAGGTTTGCACTCGAAAAATTCGCCCGATTTCATACATGGAGTAGAGAGGAATATTTCCGTGTGATGAACATAAATGATCACAATTTGCCCTTTGCTAATCTGCATCTCACATCTGTCTCTGTGTTCAATTTTCTCTCATTACCACAGGATATCAAGCAGTACAGACACTCCACAGTACAGTCTTAGAATACATTAGATTATTGACAAGGTTAATTATCAGTTCAGATATTACAACAAAACAAAACATACATTACTTTTCCTCATACGTCATTAAACTGAATCAAACAAATTTTGACGTTTTGCTGACCGTGCATCTCAGTACATTTATCTCATTAATTAACCAACTTGATGCACAAAATTTTTGTTTTACAATAAGTTTATTTCATGCCTCTATATGTTTCGAGCACATGTGCTCGAAACATGTAGAGGCATGAAATAAACTTATTGTAAAACAAA
>Ga0123357_10010859_pt1 | contig 11622 bp, 7 predicted proteins | sample TergutEmb28metaG_FD_89873 | JGI IMG/M metagenome (GOLD analysis project Ga0123357, IMG submission 89873) | Embiratermes neotenicus P4 segment gut microbial communities from Petit-Saut dam, French Guiana - Emb289 P4 | ecosystem: Host-associated > Arthropoda: Insects > Digestive system > Gut ...
ATACAACCCATGAAATAACTACGAATTAGTCGCAAGCTCCTGAGGATGGACGTATTGACGTCCGAAACATGTTGAGCACTGAATAAATAATAATAAAACAAGTGGCATCAAGTTGGTTTCTCTCTTTGCTCAACAACTACATTTATTTGCACCAGTATTTTGATTTACTGCAATATGTAACTAAAAACCCAGTCGTTCAGTACGAAGCGTCTCAGACGAGATTAAAAATAGTTACTGGTGAAAGAGCGTCATTAAAAGACATCACGAATGAAAAATAATTTAAATTATTCCAACACCTCCACACTGCTAGAGATGTTCAAATGTGTATTCGGTAATTTTTAGGTATTTAATCTGACACGATGTCACAACACTGACATTAGACTGGGCTCGTTTACCTGAAAATATGCCGAACAATATGGCAGGCTTTGGACTCTCAGCATGTGCAGTAACACTGTGGGTTGGCAACATCCAGCCTTTGTGACTCGAAATCTGATAACTCAACCACCCCAATGAAGCGTGTAACGTCTACGAATCACGGGGCATTCAAAACGCCCAGGTACACTCCAATAATCATTCACAAAATACTAGGATTGAATCAACTTATGTTTGCATGGAAACAACGATAGATCATGAAGAAAGTTTTTTCTTACGATGGTGTCTAGAGGCCCGTCTCTTTTTTCATCAATGTCGCATCCTTTTCTTCGGTGTTCTTGTTACTGCCTCCTTAGGTGTACTGGTAACTTTCTGTTCAGTTGACGTCTCTTACCACATTTATCACACACATACACATAAAATTGCTACGTACCACAGTACACATTAAGTTGAATATTACAACTGGTGATTCGTTTTGTTAACCCACGCTGCTAGAATGCATCAATTACACTTCCTGAAGATGGCCCTTTTTAAGGGCTGAAACATGTTGGAGTTAAGTAGTGTTAATAACGTGGTGACATAATAATACATGAGTGCATTTGTTAGTGTTTGATGTAACGTACACGTGTTCTTCCAGTTTCTTCAAACTGCACGAGCAGCCGGTGAATAATACTGCTGGAAGGTATGCCAAGAACAATAAACATCTGGCATACGACTTTCCCACCTTCTCTATGCACAGTAACACAACAACCACTGAACACTATGATCCCACGCGTACGAAGCTACTGCGCCCGCCCCCACACCAAAACCACTCCTTCGATGCACGGATGGTCCACCCCTACAGGAAGACGAATGGAACTCTTTACGTTAATTCCACTGGAAGTGATGAGGCTTTAGCATGCAGCAGCGAATTGAAAACCCACAGTTTGCTTGCCCGAAATCATCCTAAAGCGCCACAGCTTAATGAAACCGCTACGTAGCTCGGCTAACAAGGACAAAAGGCAAGGACAAGTGCGTGCAGAACATACAATGCAAGGTCAAGCAAGGCAGATAGTGGGAATTGGGCCTGGTCTTGGAACTTTCGCCACGTCGACAAGTGTGTGGCAAACTTCGGGACTGAGGCTAGTCGGTGGCCTACTTGACATCAAGTTTGTAGGCTAAAGATACATGTAATACTTGAAGAATGACAGACCAATTTGATGTCACTTGCTATTTTATTTCACTTCTTATGTGCTCAACATGTTTCAGACATTAGTATATCCATCATCAGGAGCTTGCGATTATTCTGTTGAATTACCACATCGGTCGTACTGTTCTTGGATCGATGTGTGTTGGAGTTTCGGTGTGGTTGGGTTGGAGTGGTATCCCAACCACACCGAAACTCCAACACACATCGAACCAAGAACAGTACGACCGATGTGGTAATTCAACAGAATAGTCGCAAGCTCCTGATGATGGATATATTAACCTTTTGACGCCTAAAGACCCCTATATTGGTCTACCGCACCGCTAACCTCTAAACATTGCATTTTATATATTTATTCAACAAATACAGGTACTGAATATTTTAAATACGGTATATACTCTCCGTTTTGTTTTCTTCACAATGCGGTAGCACAGGGGTTAAGGTGCTGTGCTACAAATCGGAAGGTCGTTGGTTCGATCCCAGCTGGTGTCACTGGAATTTTTCATTGACATAAAATCCTTCCGATCGCACTATGGCCCTCGGGTCGACTCAGCCTCTAACAGAAATGAGTACCAGGAGCATTTCCTAGGGGCAAAGGCGGCCGGTGCGTAAGGCTGACAACCTTACCACCATCCTGTGCCGTTGTCATGAAATCTGAGAACCTTAACTTCCTGCAACCCTCTGGGCCACTCCAGGCCTGTAACGGGACTGATTTATCTTTTTTTACTGGTCTTACGTGTCGAACTATTTAAATGCTAGACGGTCTTTCGACTCTTGGAAGGCGACCTAGATTCTAGACAATGCAACAAACGAGCGGAAGTGAAAAATGGACAGCAGAAAAGAACAGATAAACGAGATAAGGCCTGCATATTATATATCCGAAGCGACGAAAACGGCAAGAAAAGACATCATGAGTTAGAATAAGATGAACGGGTGGCAGACGTTCAAGGGAAAAGACCGGATGCAGGATAAAAGGGAAAAGTTCGAAGATGGAGGGAGGAAATAAGCAAACAAGAAAGGCAACGTACGTATAACGCGACATTGAGACGTGTTCGTGCAACCATCATTGCAGTGGAAAAATCAGTAATTATTACATGTTCTTAGTGTGTGTTTGTAGCCTTTGGTATCCTGCATGCAATGCGCATGCGATATATTACAATCTGTGGTCCGTCCAGCTCTACAATATTTGCCCATATTACCTCTTATTGGACATAAAATGTGTTTTGATTTTTTCTATAAGTTTTGTCTGAAATATTTCTCTTTCTACGAAGAATTCAGCGAGATACCAAAAATGTGCTTTGTTCTTCATGTACAGTATCCGTTATTCTGGTCAGATTAAAATGAAAATTCAATTTAATGAACAGATTTTCGAAAAATACTCAAACATCGCGCATCATGAAAATGTGTCCAGAGGGAACCTAGTTGTTCATGCGGACGGACGGACACGACGAAGCTAATAGTCGCTTTTCGCAATCTTGCGAACGCGCCTAAAAATGGACAGGTGTGCGTTCTTATACCGACTACATAAAATGAATACAGAACGGAAAGATCATTCTGCTTTATCCTTTCGCTCATTCGTTTCATCTATAAAATAATTCAGAGGGACTTCGATAAAATTCTGTCAAGAAATACTGTTTCTCTACACCAGAGACAATCGGACGAATTCATTTTGGGTTAATAAGGGTCAAACGTTAACTTCTCGCAAAACAGGAAGAAACAGATTAATGCTTGTAAAATGTTCTCATAAACCGAAGTACTCGGAGAAAATCGTGCCCAACTGTCACTCTGTCCACCACAAATCCCACACAAGACTGGTCTGGGATCAAAACCGGGATTCTGTCCAAAAGGGAGAAAAGAACCAGCTGTTTTATACAGTACAGATTTTACAGGAATATACAAAAGAAATTGGATTAAATCTCTTTACATTTAAAGTATCGTGAGGTTGAAACTAACAATTCAAATACTTCTCGAAGTGAAGAAAGTGCCCGGTTTCATTACGTACATCCAGGCATTTGTAACAAAAGCGCATTATTCTTCAACACGTATATGCGTGTGTGTGTCACATGACAGTCATAAGAAAATCCATTTGTATTACTGTGACACAGATCCGGCTAGAAATGCATCAACGACTTGCAAATTCGTGAACACGTTCGGCATGAAAACGGGTGGCATGCGCCCAAGTGCCTCATTTTTATACTTAGCGAGTTTTACTTTGAGTACAAACAGCACGTTTCAGTGGTATATGAGTTCAGGAGTTACCCGAGTTACGTACAAGAATTACGGGATAAAGCTAAGTTCAATTCAAGTGCTAATCCAGCGAGTGACGGTCTGAATTTGCAGTTTGTATATGAAAACTAATCTTAATTCAAGTGTTACCGAGTTACGTTATGTGAACGCTGTTTGATCCAGAGACTGTCAGCAGAAAACTTATGTCAATTGACTGAAGTGTCAGGAAATGAATTTGAGGACGAAGTGTACCTTAAAGTATTCCAAAGTGATGATGATTAACTCATGAGTTCCCGAGTTAATTGCCACTGTGAATAATAATTCGAGGGTCACTGAAAGTTTTAAGATGACACTGAAATCATTTGTGTTGCAGAGCGAGATCACGGAATCATAAACAATGGCAGCTGAGATGTCAGTCGGTATAACATCTCGCAACGGGTTGGACAGTCCGGGGATCGAATCCTTTGCTGTCCAGACTGGCCCCGAGGCTCACCCAGCCCCGTGTAAAACGGGTATTTGGGCTTTCCCGTTGGTAAAGGCAGACAGAGCGTGGTGATAGCCGCCCTCTGCTTTCTAGTGCGGATGGCGAATTGGTCGGAGCTATACCTCCGCCTCCCCTCTGTAACGGCACAGGTGTGATATGGGGTGATCTTTGCCTTTAATACACATTGGTAAGGATACTGATTACAAAATCTGATCAGATCTGTTGCTTCAATTTGCTGTTGTTACTTGCAGACATACCGGTTAGTTGGTGCTCAAGCACTACAGAGAGAATGAGCACAAAACAATGCTTAATTAGTAACACAAACCAGTACATAAAGCACATGAATCACTGAGAGTTACGGTCTTCTAAAACGTGATGCCTTGTATTCGTGCAGAACGTTACCAACGTTTCGGAGGATCCTGCTGCTGCCATCTTCAGATTAGAGGAACCCCTAATGCAAGACCACCACTCCTCGTACAATCAGTCGAACAAAAATCCATCGGCCTGAAATTTTCTAAGTCCCGAACTGTAAGTCACGTGACGTACAGTTGCCATCATAATTCCAGTCCTTTTACTTTCCCCATATTTGCGCATTCGTGGCGTTTCTCTGTCTCCCATTCATTACAATCAATCACACAGCGTATATATTAACCGAAGACAACAATACATTTGATTAATTTGAAATTAAAACATTAATTAAACTTAATTTACTTTCCCAGGCGTGAGGCTAGCTAGCTGTGCTGCTAGGGTAGGGATGGATGAGTCGATTGGACCGTTCCGTTGTTATAGTCAGCCTAGAACTGACAAGCCGCGCCACATAGATACTTCTTGCGAGGAAAACTAAAGTCGAATCCGGTTATAACGACATCGGTTTAAGCGATACCTTGACTGTAAAGTCAGACGTTATGTGGTTCCAATTAATTCCTCACTGTCAACCATAACATTAAACTCATCGGTTAGGACAGCACTCGTTTGTAAAGACATGACGCTATACCTGAGTTTGGCTGAATATTTAACCATTTAAAGACGAAGCGCAGACTGCTTTATTTGAAGACCCAGTCCGTACCGCGCTATAAATACTTTTCATCTCGGTTATAAAAACCAATCAGTTTATGCTGTAAGAGAACAGGTCGCTGTTTGTTCTGAGATAAATACAAGACACATAAATACAGTGTGGGCAGATCCTAATGTTGTTGAATGTTAAACTTGTTGGTGCATTAACCAGTGGGCTTTAAAGGGTTAATACCTTTCCTACAGTCTGACAGATAAGGTTGATTTTCAAAGCCATGAGAGTAAAATAACAGCCGTCGTGTAAGACGAAAATACAGTGAAAATAATTCCAAAAACAACGATGGTCTCCTTATCGCGCAAGGTGATGCACTTGTCCAGTACAATGCAATGGATATCATTCTCTGATATATAAGACCCAGTACCCTACTTTATAATGTAAACTCGAGTTAATGCTAATGTGTCTTTCACCATCAGTTCTTACGTTAGTTATCTGATGACGTGTCACTAGCCTATTAAACAGCAGACTTACTACTTTAGTCGTGATTATTATGGGTTACGTTTGCCGACATTTAGAATTATTGAGAAAGAAACTTTCCCCACCTAACGATAATAAATGAGATTATATTCTACTTCCTGTTTTCTTACACAGACAAAGAGTGCCGGGAATGTCATAAAGCAAGTCACGAGCGCTACAGACAAGTTAATTGCTAACGGAATTGTATTATTACAAACAAGTTTTTATCGACGCGATCGTTCAGCCACATGCTACTCCTGTGCTGCTGGTTCCTACATTTATCCTCCGTTCGCTTAGGGCCAATCAATTCCGTAGACAACACTAACAATAGTAGAGCAAAAAACGGAAAGCAGACGACATTGTAGGTTATCCGGTCACCTACAAAATTTAAAATAACCATGGCAACAATGGCTTCTGACACCAAATGTAATTTATAAAGCATGCAATATTTTGTTTACCACTAAGCTGTTCGAGAAACAGTAAGCACACAGTGGTTCATGGACAGCGCCACACTGCTACCTATCCCCTGCTATAAATTGCCATGAATTTTGGTAACAGCGTCTTCACACAACTTTAGCGCTCAGACTTTGCGACTAAGCCGATGGGTATACAGAACCGCAGGATTCATGGTAAGCAGCACAGCACTGTGGGCTCTACTGCCACTGGAACCACAAAGCAATGTTAACCGCGGCCTCAGACGCCGTTTAAGATAAACTATACGTACACTGAGTGACCCACATGCGTTAGCTGGGGACTGTTGGACAATGAATAAATCGGTTTGTTAGGAAGACAAAGAACAAAGAAACATCTGTACAAGCTAAAATAATGTATACAGAGTATATCTGAGCGCGACAGCTGTCATGGCATCACGCGGCGCATGCAGACTTTGTGTGCAATAAATCTGCCTTCCTCAGGGACATAATAAATGAGACACTGTATTTCTCACATTAGTACTCAGTCGTGACGTCAGATTTTCTGACATTTACTGAATTTCCTGGATGAATAACTGTTGGTTACATAATGCTAAGACACAACGGGCAAAGCTGGTCCGAACAAAGCTGCCACAGAAGGCGAAGCAAGTCGTCGCTCTACATGTATGTCCACGTTGTCCACAGTGTTGTCGTTTCAAAGAATTTAAGTTAAATTCTGATAGAAAAATCGTCCATCCAATAAATTACCCTTCTTTTGCGATGTGCGGTGTTGAGCTTTTACATCATTACGGAAATCTCATTACATAGTATACCCCTAAAGTTCTTCAGCGATTACAAACCTGGAAAACATTTTACAAATTGCTTCATTGTGCCCTTTTTATCTATAAATATAATGCAGGGCCCACAATTAATACAATATACGATACTACAGAAGGATACCGAACTCATGGTCAAATGGTTAGCATTCTTTCCCCATATCAGAGGTCGAATAATCGAATTCCAGCCAGCCAACTGTCCATCGTGACGGAGGGATATCGGTTTTCTCAGACCCTCCCGGAAAATGCATGTACAGTGCTTCAAATAACGCCACGACCCTTGCACATCCTTTGAATTCACTGATACACTATCAGAAGATATTCGACATTAGACAGCGAGTCACTGACGTTGTCGTAGCGTCTTGCGACAGGTCAATGGCATCTTGCAAAGCAAGTTCTCCGCAGAGTGCGATCCTGTGCCTCCTCTTTCAAATTACAGTATCCGCTTGTTTCCTCAAGGTCATTCAATAGCTGCTTACGTCTTCTTCCTCCTCTTCCCATCATTATATCCTTCCCTCTATCTTTCCTTCACGTACGTGTTGTAGAAGACATTTCCTACGCAAGATGTGACCATTTTGATTATCCTTTCTTCCTTGTATTGTATACATGACGTTCCTTTCCTATTTGAACCTTTCTAACAATCCAGTTTTCACGCGGTCGTTCCAACTGATCTTCTCCATCCTTCTACAACATCACATTTCAAAACTTTCCAGGTATTTCTGAGCTACTTTCCCAGTGTCTAAGTTCAACACCACACAGAGCTATGCTCCAAAAGTATAAAAAAAGTAGGTTCTTTGTGAAATGACATGTAGACCTCCAGTATGACAATTATGTATAGTGTGGGTCTACCGGCTGCACAACCTAGTGCTAACCTTCACGACACAAGCACCATATTTACATCTACACTTAATGTCGTCAGATACTGCCTATCCAAGACCCACTAACTTAGAATTTGCAAGAATATATAACACACGGTACGTCTGACGTGCCGTGAGGTATACCAGTCACGAATAATTTAGTTGCCCCTTTACGTGGAACGTCCAGTTGTGACATACACATGGAAAACAAAGAAGTAATGACAATCGTAACTACGCTGGATGGTATCTTGCCAGATAGGTTATTGCCACATTTAGCACAGAAGACGCTACACTTTACCATGACATTTACATTTTAATGCATTTTATCTCATGGTTGTATTTACTGTCGGCCCCCAAAACACACTTAGTACGATGAACTTTCACATCCCCAACTTCACAAAATGCAACTTTTTTTTTAATATTTTGTACGTGACAATCTTACTTCCAGTATTTTACACTGTCTGATGACGATTTTTTAAAGAAGCCAAAACATGTTGCAATACATTATACATACATATACCATCAAACAAAGTTGTGATTGACTGTCCGTACTTCTTACTTTATTCATTTTCCCACCACAAAAGGGCTACTCTTACGAAACGGGTAGAGCTGGCAACCAGAGAGCTAGCGAGGGAGAGAGGGAGGGAAGGGGAGGGAGAGGGAGAGAGAGATGGAGAAACAAATTCAACGAATTCGGTCATGTCACTTGTGCTTACTATTACCAAATTCAGAGATCAGCAGTACATTTCGTGGGAGGCTTCCATGACCGATTTTTCACGGCCAGGTTTGAGGCTGTCACAGCAGTGTTGATGAACAATAAAGTGTCCTGAGGTGTGAAGCTGTGTCCTTGGTTGAGCAGTTCCCGAAATTCTGAAGGATCGTTGTGTCATCTCAATGATCCAGCAGTTCAATACGACTGCTTGATCATGAATGTTACGGACGATACAATCCTCCGAAACTGCGGTAACTCATCCAGCGACACTGCGTCACATTCGAGAGGCGTGAATTCGATTTCTCACTCTTTTCCAAAGTCCATGGGGGTAAATACTGTTACAGTCAGACCTGCTTAGGTGATACAGACAGCTACTTCGTAGACCATGCACCTAAATATATGCATATGTACATGCATATCACATAATATCGCCACAGTCTGGCAAAACAAATGTAACACGTTTATGTTGCAGATGCCATAACAACCTGTATCTCCTTTACAAACACAATCACGATTATTTAATAGTGCCAGTTAAATGAAACACATAACGTTATCGTTATAAATTAGAAATTAAACTATCTGGACCATTCCCTCAGGGATAAAGCGGCCGGGACGTAAGGCTCAGAACTCACCGCCAACTAGTGACGAGGTTACGAATGCGTGGAGCTATACTTCTACTCCTAAAACACGTCTTCGCGGAATTTACAGGGACAACTTTACCTTTACCATTTGGAATGTTTCTTTTAATATAAACTGTAGGTTACTGCGAAAATAAAAAAAAAAAAAAGTAAAAGCCAATCGAACCTCGCTCTCAACTTGTAACAGCTGGTCCACCGAGGTGAAAAATTAAATCCTGAAAATTACTTTCACAGTAAAATTTCACGGTCAATTGTGATTTCCACCACTATTTCACAAGATCAACAAGCATCGTATGACAGGTTACAACTAGAAGAAATTCTACGACTTTTTGACAGTAAATCTTAATTCAAGCTTTGCTCCAGAAAGAAGCAAACGCCCAGGAATATAAAACCAATTCCGTCTATCCGTCTTTCTTAAATGAAGGAATGAAAATGGCACCAACCTGTGTAGGGGTGTAGAACTGACAAGGTATCCAGTGGTCCATGCATAACGTATGGTTCGCAGGCACACTACAGACGTACAAACCGACAACCACAACACATCACCAGTACCACAACATCACACGACGGTGTGCGCGAAGATGTGTTCCACTGTACAGTAAGCGCCCCGATGAAACGACGCAGTAGTCTTGGCTAAAGAGATAAAAACACCCCTTCTTCATCATCATAATCAACATTATCGTTGTTGTCCTTTCTACTGGTCCCAAAATCCTGCTTCGATATCATACCTCCCTTCTACCGCGATCCTGAAGAACAAGTTGGCTGTTCTGTCCGATGTAAACAAGAAGAAGAAAACTGGATCTCGTTAAAGGAGGGGGGCAGAGTGGCTTGGTCCAGTAACAGCGTGTCTTTAAGGCTGCTGGGAACGCACGATTTGAGGGAGGAGGTACGTTATTCTTTAAGGCAGTTGGATTCCTATCCGGGGTGTGGTCACCTTCTTTTGTCGTTCAGGGATACAGAGCAGTGGTGCTGAATGGTCCATCGCCCCCCACCCCCCATACCTGAATTAGAGACGAAAATTGTCCTTGCCATTGTGCAACAGAACCCTTCTATAGAAACGGAGAAATGTTCACTGGAACTGGACCGACACTTACACAAAACTTACAGGTTACATAAGCAGTCGGTTTTGTGCTGAACGGACTTCCCCTGAAAGAAAGCAGTCTTTACGTTTTCAAGATTATGACACTATTTCTCAGTCCGCTGCATAGGTTACATAGAGCCAAAGAATGAGTGCTATAAGTTATGTATTTCATAAGAAACTGAGACAATCGGTTTCTAGGACGAGATTCGAACCCGAGACCTACTAAATTAAAAGTCTGCTGTAACGTTCAACTTCATTATACTTCACCTTTCCAGAATCGGAATATCCCTAAAATCTTGTAACGTCAGCATACAGTAAGTGATTTAGATAATTATGTACTTTAAACTTTTTTTTTTTTTTTTTTTTTTTTTTTTTAATTTTTTTTTTTTTTTTTTTTTTTTTTCCTAATAAAAAAGGGGGGTTTTTTTATGTTTTTCCCTTTTTTATTTTTTTTTTCTTTATACTTTTTTTTTTTTTTTTTTTTACCGTTTTGAACATCTTTCCGTTTCATTGTCTGATATACACGAAGAAAATGGACGGTATATGTAAGTTGTACCACATTATAGCTGTATTATGCAGTGTGGTATGTACAGTTTGATTAGTTTTGTAACAATACACTGCAGCCTAACTGCAAGAAGGAATGAACATTAAGGCCGATGGGTGCCCGATACCAGAACGCATTCACCCACTACACACCAGCACGATACTTAGTACAGTATGGCCTACGTCAGTTTCGCAACGTGAATTTCGTTACTTGTTCTTCACATAGGTTTTGCGCTGAACACAGTGACTGTTTGCGTACTGAACGGTATGGTTAACATTATGAAGTTTAGCACTTTTACCTTTGCTGACTTGTCGATGGCTGCGGGTAAGAGACGCCAACACCGTCTCACCCATCGAGTACAGCGGCCTCTTTCTTAGGGTTAGGGCACACGAAGCAAAATCTGACCACTCATCCACAGGACAGAACACTATATTTTACAAAACTGTGACTTCCATGTTGCACTGCAAATGTGGGTTAAAATCAACAGTTAAATGGTTATTATGATATTAAACTTTTGGCGCCGGAATTATTTTTTAAATTTTAGCACACCCTGTATATAAACTGTGAATAATAGAGGAACGAAATATGTTAGAATTATGAAACAAACTGCATTTTGAACAGGAAAAAGCGGAGAGTATATACCGTGTTTAAAATATTCAGTACATATATTTGTTGAATAAATATATAAAATGCAACATTTAGAGGTTAGCGGTGCGGTACGACCACTATAGTCGTCGTTAGGCGTCAAAAG
>Ga0123357_10010860_pt1 | contig 11622 bp, 21 predicted proteins | sample TergutEmb28metaG_FD_89873 | JGI IMG/M metagenome (GOLD analysis project Ga0123357, IMG submission 89873) | Embiratermes neotenicus P4 segment gut microbial communities from Petit-Saut dam, French Guiana - Emb289 P4 | ecosystem: Host-associated > Arthropoda: Insects > Digestive system > Gut ...
CACTCCGACGGCGCCAACGGCCAAGCCCGAGGCACCACCACCTTCCACTACCCAGGATCAGCCAACGGACTCCGCTTCGCCCAAGCCGTCAACCGGCGAATCATGGAAATCTATCCCGGCCCCAACCGGGGCATCAAAGCCGACGCCACCCTCACCGAGACAAAAACGCCGAACGCCCCCGCCGTCCTCGTCGAAGTCGCCTTCCACGACAACCCCACCGACGCCCAATGGATCGCCTCCAACGTTGAAGCCATCGGCGTCGCGCTCGCCAAAGCCGTCAACGATTACGCCGGCATCACCAGCCCAGCCCCGTCCACTCCGGCCCCCACGCCGAAACCCGAAGAGATCGCCAAACCGCCAGTCAATACGACAGGCCGAAACATCACCTCCCGCCCAACCGCCGACATTCAACGCCTCGTAGGCGCAACCCCCGACAGCGTTTACGGCCCAGACACCACCAGCAAAGTGAAAACCTGGCAAGGCGCCAACGGCCTAGACGCTGACGGCATATGGGGCCCACTCTCCGACGCCAAAGGCTTCCCCAAAGCCGCTGCCACGGCACCCACGGCACGCCCGACGATCAACAAAGGATCGAAAGGCGAACACGTCAAAGCCGCCCAGAACCGTCTAAACACGCTCGGCTACTCCGTCGGCAAAGCCGGCGCCGACGGCGACTTCGGCAACGACACCGACAAGGCCACACGGGCGTTCCAGAAAGCCAAAAGCCTTGTGGTTGACGGCATCATCGGCCCAAACACCTGGAAAGCCCTCGGCATCTAGCCATGACCCCCTGCACGATCATCTTCCTCGCGGCCGTCACCCTAGCGGCCGCCTGGACGGTGACCACCTCACTACACAAAACCCGAAAGGACAACCAATGACAATCCCCGAACTCACACTCCCCATGGCCCTAGGCCCCTTCATCACCTTCATCGTCGCCGCGATACTGCGACGCCACTGGGGCCCGACAGCCCGACGCTGGGTCACCATCGGCGTCACCGCCGCCGTCACCGCGCTCGTCCTAATCACCGCCCCAGAAACACGCGGCGAAACACCCGTAGACCTCGCTGCCGGCCTGGCTGGCGCCATCGCCGCCTGCCAAATCGCCTTCACACTACTGAAACCGACCGGCATCTACGACCGAATCGAACACGCCACCAACAGTCCCGTCGAGCAACTCGACACTGAAGGAGCCGATGCACAGTGAAGCCGGTTTGGGAAACGCTAGTCGCCATGGGGGGCTTCAGCGGCATAGCAGTCCTAATCACCGCCCTCCTATCCAGCCGCAGGGACAAGGCCGCCCGGACCACCCTCGACACCATCAACGACAACCAGAAAACTAACCACGGCTCTGACGGCCGCATAGGCGGCGCCGTCGACCACCTAACCGACGTGCTCACCGCCGTACAAACCGGCATGGAAGACATCAAAACCGAAGTCGGAGACATCAAAACCGACCTCCACGACGTCAAAACCGACATCTCCGGCCTACGAGAAGACGACCGGATCGCCCGCCGAGACACCGCCGAACTAGGAAAACGAGTCGCTGCCGTTGAGTCAAAGCGTGGCGAGAAAGCTTGATTGTTTACGTTGCATATACGTTGCAAACCAACGCATCCGGCCAAAATGATGGTTTAATAGTGGTTTGACAAGGCAAGACACGCCGAATTGTCAGGAGTTCGAATCTCCTATGCTCCACCGAAAAAATACGTTTCTGACAAGCAAAAATAACGCTCTGACTAGGCGTTATGCATTAAGCCTTAGTAGCACACCTATGCACACCTATGCACACCTACGTAAATTTACGTTGCATTTACGTTGCAAAAACGCCTAGATTTAGGGCATGAGAACCGCTAACTGGGGTATCGTCCGCAAGCAGCGTTCCGGCCGGTTCGCTGCCAGCTACACATTCAATGGTGTCGAGATACGCTGTCCGCTGGGAACTTTTCGCACTCAAGGTGACGCGAGACGGTGGCTGGCAGAGGAGCGGCGCCTGATTGAGCGGGGCGACTGGCTGCCGTTCGACCAGCGCCATGACGGCACGCTGCCGGAGCCTGAGCCGGTGCGTGTGCCAACGGTTGGCGAGTATGTGGCCGACTGGCTTTCCCGTGGCAGTATCCGCGGCTCGACACGGACGAAGTATGAGCGGGACCTGAGGCTGAGGGTGTTGCCGGTGTTCGGCCGGACTCGTCTCGACGAGATCACCCGCGAGGATGTGACGCGCTGGTGGCGGGCCATGACGAGGGCTGAGCGGCTTCCATGCCACGACTCGACCTATTCGACGTTCCGCACGATGATGGGGTTCGCGGTCGATGACCGTCTGATCGATGTGCAGCCGTGCCAGGTGAAGGGTGCGGGCAGGCCGAGCAAGAAACGCCCTATAACGCCGTTGACGCCGGCGCAGGTGCAGGCTGTTGCTGACGCGATGCTGCATCCGCAGTGGCGGATCGGTATTCTGCTGGGTGCCTGGTGTGCGTTGCGTTCCGGCGAGCTGCGTGAGCTTCGCCGCAAGGACATTTCGTTCAGCAAGGATGGCAAGTCGGCGGTGGTTCATGTGCGGCGGGCGGTGTCGCGTGACGGTAATAAGTTGGTGATCGGGCCGACGAAGACGGATGCGAGTGTGCGGGATATGCCGGTGCCGGCCAGTCTGGTGCCGGTGTTGAGGGCGCACCTTGACAAGTGGGTGGGGGTGTTCCCGGATTGTCTGGTTGTGGCTGACCCGTCCGGGGGCACGATTCGTGAGAATACGTGGGATCGGGCGATGAAGTCGGCGTGCCGGCGCGGCCTGGCGTCCGAGGACGCGGTGAAGGCCGCGGCCGATGCGAAGCGGCGCGGCCGGTCACCGAACTTGCCTGACTGTGATGTCGACGTGTGGTTTCATGATTTGCGTAAGACGGCGTTGACGTCGATGGCGACGGCGGGTGCGACGATCAGGGAGTTGCAGGCGATGGCCGGGCATACGACTGCGGATATGGCGATGCGGTATCAGCAGGTGGCGCAGTCGCATTTGGATGATGTGATGGAGAAGGTGTCGGCGATGGTCGCCGCGAGCTAGGCTACTTGCCTAGTGCGGCGCGGACGGTCATGCGGTTGACACTGGCCAGTCTGGCGATCTCTGACTCACTGATCCCGGCTATCCAAGCTCGACGTATCCTGTAGCGCTGCGACTCCCGTGCATCTTCGAGTTCGGCTTGTGCTTTGGCGATCCTGGCGGCGGAGGCTTCAAGTCCGGGTCGCGGGTCTCCGCCTTCAGCGATCTCTTGAATATCAAATACGATGTTCCTGTCATGTTGGGGGCTGCCGGTGAGTGCGACATCGTCTTGGCCGGGTATCGCGTTCCAGCGGTCGTAGAGGCGCCGGATCGTGTCTAGGATAACTGGGCTTGTCGGCTGACATTCGGGATACCTGAGCGCGAATTGTTCGGCGTAGTTGATGGCCTGGTCGATGGTGGGGGTAATCTGGGTTTCGTTCATGTATGCCACTATACACTATTGTCTAGCGGTATACAAGTAGTCGCGGCAGGCCAGTTGGGCCTACAGGCCGAGCGCCTTGCGTTTGGCGGCCGTGAACTCGTCATCGGTCAAGATGCCCTGCGCATGGAGCTCCGCCAGGCGGGCCACTTCATCCACGCCCGATGGCGATGCCGGCGACGGCTGGACGGCCGACCTGAACCGGTCGAGGATACCCTTGGTGCGCAGGTAGTCCATGAACTCGCGGCACTTCCCAGCCTGGCCCATCACGCTGAACCCGGTGAGCATCTCGACACGGAGAACGATCTGTTGCCCGGCGTCGGTTGCGTAGGTGAAGTTGAGGTTGTTGTCTTGCTGGAGTTGGCTGGCGTTCACCCCGCCCAGCAGGCCTTCCATGGTGGATACAGTGCGTGCCACGATATCCACGCTGCTCACGTTGGCGAATGGCACAGTCAGTTCCGCCCAAAACTTCTGGCTGCCCACGGTGGGGCGAAATAGAAAGGCGTCGTCCGTGACGACTAGCTGTATTTCGCCGAGTTTGCCTTTCGGAAGTTCTGGCAGGCCGCCCTGGTATGTGACCTTGTAGATGGTCTCGTCGGGTGTTGCTGTGTTCTTTTTCCCGAATGCCATGATGGCCTCGCTTTCTTGTCTGGCGATTGTGGTGCGTTTATGGTTTGGAATGTACGCCTGGCTAGGCCTGTGGTTGTAGCCTGTCCGTCTGTTGGACAGGTCTTGCGTCGAACGGTCAAACTGGGTGGATATGCCCAGTCCATCGCTGGCCGTCCCACCATCTGACCAGCATATGGTCCACCGGGTCTGGGTACCATCCCGGTGGAACGACGGCGGCGGCTACGACTGGAGCGCTCTTGTTGCCATCTTGGGCATACCAATACTTCGCGACCTTTAGGAAGGCGTCAGATGCTTCTTGATCGCCGATCTGTTCAGCGGTCTTGTGGAGTTTCCACCAGACGGAGCCGTATTGATGAGCAGTCTGCGGGTTTGCGAACCCGGTAGCCGGCGGCACCGCAGGATAGGCACCGGCGGTGACGAATGGCTGGGTTCGGGGCGGTAGGCCAGCCGCCACGCACCCCGCGCTAATCCAGGCCAATCTCTTACGTTGCGCCTCGGCTATCTCGTTGTCGGTGGCGATCCAGGCGACGCGCTTGATGATGATACCCGAGGAGGTGAGTTCTCGCACGTGCCTGGCTGTCACACCCACTTCCACGACGATTCCTGGCTTCAGTTCGTTGACTGCGGGGACGATCACCCGGCATCCCACAAAAGGCGGGGCTGGGCACGCCCACTGGAAGGTGTATACGCACTCGGAGCCTGGTGGTGGCAGTTCTTCCGTGTCAGTTAGGTCCCGGTATTCTACGCCGACGTAGACGGCGTTGGGTGTCATGTGACGATTCTATGGCGGGCGGCCACCATTCGGCCATTTATCGAACAATCGTTCGAGTAGTGCTAGAGTCTGATAGACAAAGAACGGGGCGGCTCACTCCCGTCAAGAAGCAGCCGCCCCGAGGCCCACTCACGAAGGAGCGAACCATGACAGTCTAACCCATCTGCTTCTCGCTGTGGACGAGCGTCAATGGATCAACGCCGAGGCCGGCGGCGATCTCTTCTATGTCGTCGGTGTTCATCGGCGACGTTCCACGCAGCTTTGTGCCCAACCAATGGTGTGACCTATCCATATTGCGGGCCAGTTGCCTGAGGCCTAGCCCCTGTGCAGCCATCTCGCGATAGATGGCGTCCCTTACATCAGTACCTAGTGTCATGGATTCAGTATAGAACCATCTGGCCCTGTTGTGAATCCAGTCGTTATCAAATCGTAACCAAAGCTCGCTTGACAGTGGATTCAGAATGAATCCATAATTGATGGAGCGGACTGAAAATGAATCCATGAAAGGAATACCGCTATGAGCCTGACAGAAGCCGTAGCTCGTGAAGTGAGGGCCAACCTGGCCCGGAGTAGCAAAGCGAAAAAGGATCTGGCCAATGCGCTGGGATGCTCAAGTAGCCATTTAACAAAGCTGGTCGCAGGTGACCGTCCGATGACGACTGAGCAAATCGAGTTGACGGCGAACTTCCTTGAGATGCCCTACCAGCGGCTGTTTCCTCGTTGGCCGGATGAGGCGGTGGCGGCATGAGCACGAAACCAACACTCTACCAAGCCGTCCTGCCCGACGGCGCCATCGCAACCCGCCACACATATCGCTACTACGCATTCGCGGTCGCCCAACACGGCGCCGCCGGCTGGAAGGTCGTCAACTGGTGCAGCCGCGACGACCTGGCCCTCGACAAGCAGCGGGCGATCCTGAACTTCAACCCGGCCGCGATAACCGCCATCGTCGACGTAGATGCGGTGGCAGCATGAGTAAGACGAAACTGCAAATCCGGCAACTTCAAGCCCGCGTCGGCCAACTCGAAGAACTAGTCGCCGGCAGCGGCCAATTAAGCAAACTAGACGCCCAAACGATGAACACGTTCCTTCAACGCATACAACTCAAGCTCCAAACCGACAACACCCTGAAGCAAAGCGTTGACCAGCGCGTCAGTCGGGACAGGATTGCCGAGCCCGGACATATTGGCCACCACAGCCTCCATGACAGGGCACTTGACTGCAATATCGGGAGCAAGGCTCCAAGTGCCGTCGGGGTCGATAGTGAACGCGTCCATGGTTCTCCTTCAGGTAGTGGCGGGGCCTCAGACACCCCGACCCATGCCGACAGTCTAGGGGACGACAGCACCCCGGCGGGCCCCACGTTCTCCGAGGCCCGCCGGGGAGCCAACCCCGAACAAGCCATCATCGAAGCACTCAAAAAGAGCCAAATCGACGCCGGCATCTTGCAAATCCGGCTCGACCAATACCGCCAAAGTGAGGACCAATAATGTGGCACGCCCTAGCCGTCCTGATGCAAATAATCGGCACCATGCTCACCCTGCTAGTTCTGGTGATAATCGGCGCTGTTATCGCCGAAATGGTTGCCGAAGCCATCCGAGGATTGAAAGGAGAAACGCTATGACCGCCGCCGTCCAGTACTCCCTGTTCGACACTGTCAGCCCAGACCGTGAAACGTGGCGCAACCACGCCGCCGGCGTCATCTACTACCTGGCAGCCACCGGCACCGAATTCAACGCCGACACACTACGTCAACGCGGCGTCCCCGAACCGCCCCACCCGAATATGTGGGGGCCACTGTTCCGGTGGTTTGCCCGCCAACACTTGATCGTCCGCGCAAACTATGTCCACTCCACACGGCAAGACCGCAAAGACTCGATGCTGTCAACATGGATCGGGGCAGGCAATGCCTAGACCGACCAGATGGCTTACACCACGAGAAGCCTCCGAAACCAGACACAAACACATTACGACGATCTATCGGTGGATACGGGAAAACAAGATCGGCGCGCATAAATGTGGGCCCTCTCGCTTCGCCAGCGTTTTGGTCGACGAGGACTCGCTTGACGAGTTCATTGCGGCCAGCAATCTGTTCTCAATCAAAAAGGAGAGACGTCCATGACACCGCAGACAGTTCTGGTGTGTTCCGGCCAGTTCGAGGACGGCCCCTGTGGCGCCAGTCTTGTGCTGGACAGGTACGGGTTCCCGGCGATGATGGGCTGGTCTATTGATGGGACGCTGTGCCCGTCGTGTGTGGAATACAGCCACCGCCACCCCGAGGAGGCGCAGCAATGAGCATCGCGGTAGTCGAACCACTTGAGATAGTTGAGGCCGAAGATTTGGCGGCTCAATTTGATGTGATCGTTGAGTCACTCCACCGTGACATTGCAACCGCCCTGAACGACTTCACGATACTTGACGACCTTGTGCGCATACCGCTAATCAAGAAATGGTGTGCCCGCGCAGGAATCCTTCACGAAAAGGCCAAAGAGATTCAAGCACTTGAGGCGGCAGCTCTAGTCGCTGTCGTACGGCTCGGCGGCGTGACCGAGCTTCCGGTATCACAGCGGAAACCTGCCCTATGGCTGGCCGGACTGACACCTGATGACATCCGGGACATAATCGACGACGACGAAACCGGCTGCACAATGACCTCGCTTTACAACAGGAAGATGTACCAAGCCAAAGTACGGCAACATCGTCAAGAGGAACGTAAGAACTGCGGCCATCAAATGTCTGACTGGTTGGAGTGTCGATCAAATGCGCGCTCCCGAGCGGATGATTTGCTTGAAGCATTCGGATCGTGTTCGCCTGACCAGATTGTTGACGAGTATGGTCCCACCGATGTTGACGCACACCCAGCATTCCGCAGTGAACTGTGCACTTATCTACGCACGAAAGGTGCTTTGGCATCCCAAGCGCCCGGCCATGAAGGAGCGTCGTATGTGCGAGTCGACCGCGCATCTCAGTCGCAACTGCAAGAAGCTGTGTATATCCGCTGGCGGCAACTCTGTAATGACTTGGTCAGGTGTGCCGAAGTTGCGGAACCACTTCACAGTGATCGAATGCCGTTGCCACGGCAATTCGTGAATGACGCGGAGGAAGAAAACGTAACCATCACTCACAATGCTGCTCAAGCACTCGCAAATGCTCTGATATTGCAGATCAAACAGTCGAGATCTGCTGACGACATTCAGCAGGCGCACGACAGACTGATGGACCAACTTGCCGGTATGAGCGGCCTGGATGAGGAGGCACAGCAATGACCGGCACGATAACGGCGCGGATTCGGGGTGGGCACGCCACCTACTACCTGGATGGCACGAAACTACCCGGCGGCTCCACCCTGGCCGGGATGATGCCGAAAGACTTGACGAACTGGTATGCGCAGCAGGCGGCTGAGTATGCCGTCAACAACTGGGACACCCTGGGGCAACTTGAACTGTTGGACAGGGTGAAAACGATCCAGGGGGCAGCCAAGGCCGCTGTGACGAAAGCCGCGAAACGTGGCACGGATTGTCACACGGCGATGGAGGACTTGGCGAACGGCCGCCCCACCACCACCGACGACCCGACCGTGTTGGCTGACGCCGAAGCAGCCGTCCGTCTGATGGACAAATGGCAGATACAGCCCGTCGCAACCGAAATCGGGTTGGCGAACCTGAACGGCGCCGACCAGAACACGTCAGAACTGTATGCCGGAACCGCCGACCTGGTCGCCCGCTCCGACCTGCTGGGCGGCCAATACCTGATGGACTACAAGTTCGGAAAAAACCATTACGCCACACACGCCATCCAACTATCGGCCTATGCGCACGCCACACATTCTATTGTGGAAATCCCACAGTACGGGCCACGCGGCGGCACACTCAAACCGTCTTACGAACTGGCCGGGCCGCCACAAATGAACCAACACACCGCCTACATCATCCACGCACACGACGGTGTCGCCGAACTGCTGCCCGTCTGCATCGACGGATGGGTCTGGGAAGCCGTAATGACCGCCTGCTATGTCTATTGGGAGTGGGAATCCCGCACCGGCTGGAACTACCGCAACAGCGACAATTTCGCCGACCCGATAGGGCCGCCCCGCACACATTCCGCCGACCCTGTCGACCCGTCCGACCCCGCACCATTCTGAAAGGCACCACAATGACAGAAACTAGCACAGACCTCGCCATCCGCGACAACCAGACCACCTTCGACCCGAAACAGATCGCCGCACTCCAACAACTCGGCGTCCAAGGAGCATCCAACGCCGACCTGGCACTGTTCTTCCACCACGCCCGACGCACCGGACTTGACCCGTTCCTCCACCAGATTTACATGATCGGCCGCCGCGTTTACGAGAACGACCAGTGGATCATCAAACAAACCATTCAGACAGGCATCGACGGGTTCAGGCTCGTCGCATCCAGGAACGACCCCCACTATTCGCTGTCGCCGGTGGAATATATGCGAAACGACGGCCAATGGGTTGGCGCATGGGCGAAAACATGGGGCACACCACTCGCGGCCCGCGTCACACTGACGAAAGGCAACGGCGCCCAATTCACTTCCACCTTGACGTTCGAGGAGTATGCGCAGACAAAGAAAGGCGGCGACTTGAACTCGCAGTGGGCACGGATGCCGGCACATATGTTGGAAAAGTGTGTGGAGGCCGACGTGATCCGTAAAGCGTTCCCGCAGGACTTGTCCGGGCTGTACACGGAGGACGAGATGGGTGACTCCGAGACGCTCACGGTGACACCGAGAGTCACGACAACTATTCAGGCACCGAAGTTGACTATTACACAGACCCCCCCGCCGCGTAGTGCTGGCGGGGCCGACACCTCGACCGGTCAAGACAACAACACGACGAGAGACGTGGAACGGCCGAGGCGTCAGAGGGCACGCGCTGGGGAGTCCCGCGTGCCCGTGCAGCCGGGGGTTGGGGTTGATGGGGAAGTCGCCCCGACCCCCGGCGGCATCAATGAGGACACGGGGGAAGTGGTTGATGCCGAAATCGTCGAGGACGTCACCCCGCCGACGGCGGCCGATGTGGAGGCGGCCGGGTTGGCGTCCCGGTTCCAGATGACCGCGCTGCACGCCATGCTCGGCGACCTGGGCCTGGGCGGCGACGGGCACCACGAGATTGTCGCCAACCTTGTCGGCCATCCTGTCGAGCATTGCAACCTGTTGACGGACAATGAGGCGGACTATTGCATCCAGCAGTTGCGTCAACAGTTGAACGATTCCGGGGCAGGCCCGTGCACGGCAGAGCAGCGTGACCAGATCGGGAAAGAGTTGAAACGTCGCGGCATGGGCAAGGATGAGGCGTTGGCGCTGTACATGACAACGACGTCGCGGGAAATCCAGGCGACGGTCGACCTGTCCAGGGATGAGGCCGACCAGGTGTTGGCTGCGTTCCGTGACATAAAGGACGGCGGAGCGCAGGGTGCGATGTTCCCGGAAGGTGACCCGTCATGAGGAAACCGTCAGACTCGATTCGTGCCATCATCAAACAGCTTGAGACACTGACACAAGCCGGGATACTCGTTGCCGGGATCGCTAAAGACATTGAGGCAGAGGACTTGTATGCGGCGCTCCACGTCCGGTTGAAGAAACAACTGGAGGCGACACAGCCATGACCAACCCGTCGAAAGCCAAAGGCACCGCCGCAGAAACCGCCGCCGTACGCTACCTCAACAACAACGGCTGGCCCGGCGCCGAACGCGCCGCACTCCACGGCAACCACGACCACGGCGACATCACCGGCACACCCGGCCTCTGCTTCGAAATCAAAGCCGGAAAACAAGCCGAACAAGCCGTCGACTACCTCATCGGCCTATGGCTTGACCAAACCGAGAAAGAACGCCTCAACAGCCACGCCGAAGCCGGCATCCTGGTCACGAAACGGGCCGGGCACGGCACCAGCCGGGTCGGCGACTGGTGGGCCTGGGTCACCGTCGACACGCTGGTTTACATCGTCACCAACGAGCGCTACAGCATGGACCCCGACTACTACTACGAGATTGGCACCGTCGAGTCCGCGCCGATACGGATGAAACTCGACGACCTTATCGCCATCCTGCGAACCAAAGGATACGGAACACCCCTACAAGAAAGGAACCCCTGATGCTCGGGCTACTTATCGCCATCTGCGCGATCCAGGCCATCACGATGATGATCGTCGGGTCGATCAGCTCCACGTTGACGAAGCTGGCGGCGAAACCGTCAACTGACCAGTGGGATGAGCTGTTGAAGAAAGCTGGCCGCCATGACTGAGTTGACAGCCCGCCAGTGGGCCGAGCACGCCGCAGATCTGGCGAAGACAACTAATCGGCTTGTCGCTCAACCACTCCCTGCAACGGCGGCGGAAGGGGTAGCGAAGGTGAAGGCGATCGACGGAACTAACCTGCAAGCTGCCACTGAGGCACTTACAGCTATTGCGTTGGCGGTGACTGGGCCGAAGAAGCACAAGAAGGCGAAGCGCACCGAGGGGACTGCCGACGTCTGCACTTGCGGACATCACAAGGTCAGGCATGACGATTTGGGCGGCGGCGCGTGCAGGATGGGCGACAACTGCACCAAGTTCACGCCTCGCTACAACGCGACAACCGAGGCAGCAACACCAGACGAGGCTAGCGAGCATAGCTACACGGCTGAGGACTACGAGTTGGCCCGTTGGGGTGTGAAGGGTGGCGCGAACCGTGGAATCGTCATCGAGCACCCCGAGGACGATTCATCGGAATCAAAGGAAACCGCATC
>Ga0123357_10010861_pt1 | contig 11621 bp, 5 predicted proteins | sample TergutEmb28metaG_FD_89873 | JGI IMG/M metagenome (GOLD analysis project Ga0123357, IMG submission 89873) | Embiratermes neotenicus P4 segment gut microbial communities from Petit-Saut dam, French Guiana - Emb289 P4 | ecosystem: Host-associated > Arthropoda: Insects > Digestive system > Gut ...
GCCATTGGCGTAGGGTTCGATCCCAGGCCACTCCACTTAAGTTTGTGGTGGACGAAGTGGCACTGGGACATATTTTACTACGAGAATTTCGATCTAACTCTCAGAATAATTTCACAAATTTTCTTTACGCCTTCATGAATTTAAGTTGGATTTTCTAAAATTTAACGACTCTTAGACTCTTTTAAAACTCGCAAGGAAATGCCACAAACTGAAGAGTTGGAACAAAACTACAAAAATTCTGAACCAATGTTTTATACCTCATATGTGCAACACTTATTAAAGACCCACGCATTAAAAAAATATAATTCCAAATAAAATTTCTTGTTTGATGTAACACCTCACAAGCATGTCGTCTGAAAGTGTGTGTCAACAAAATTCTTTTCACTAAAATCACACAATTTATGTAATTGATATACAATCAATCCTCACCTTGCTGTTGTGCCTCAGGATTTATGATGAAAATGCAACTGTGTGGAAACTGCTGATAAATATCGGCTATAAACTGTGCTTGTATCAACACTTTCTCTAAACCACCGCTCACAGCGCCACTATACAATAACAACACAAAAAGAATATAAATCTGCATTTGGAAAATCTGACGACCGAAATGTTATTATCAGTTGGGAATGGTTCTTTTGTTAAACATTCAAATTTTGGTATTTTTTGGAATTAAACTGATAAACTTAGTGTTCGAATTACTTGAAATTATAGATCAGTTATACGCAATACAGATATTGTGAAACTGTCTGTGTCTATATTCTTCATTTCAGTCGAACCTGTGGAAGGCACGCAGAAGACTGCGCTTGTCGTGTCACTGTCTGTACATACTTTCTCCTCATTATAATTTCTCACTCTCATTTGGTATTGTTAGCTTGATGAGTTTCTACTTCCAGCCATATTTTATTGCTTGTAAAATGTCACGCCCATCGGTACGCTGTCATTGAGACGTTAATTAAATGCATGTCATTAAGTTTCTTTTGTCACGCCTCAGTTGCCACTTTTATGGCCTCCTTGATACACTCACTGGTGTGTGGATGCACGGACGACGTACCAAACATAACACAACATCACGCAAAACGTAACACAATAAAAACTAACTTAATATATTATGTTTTAAAATTAATCGAATTCATTAGGTTTATAAACCATTCACACACAACTATATCGTAATAACTTTATGACAGCAGATAAGCCCCAGCCTGCCACAACAGGCATAACTCGATTAAGGTCCACTCAAAGAAAAACCGCACGTACTTTTGTCGAAACATACAAAAGCAAACACAAAATCACACAAAGTAAGATAGCTCCAACCGCTCTTTGCAAATCTCTACCTGCGGCAAAACATGATAGCAAAATTCCCTTCATTGGTCAGTCGGTATAGTGAATGGCTACGGGCTGGACGGTTCGAGGATCGAACCCGTTTTTGGGGCGAGATTTTCCTTACCCATCCAGTCTGACCCTGCGTCCCACCCAAAGTCCTACTCAATGGGTATCGGGTCTTTCCCGGGGTTAAAGCGGCCGAGGCGTGGTGTTGACCACCCAACCCGTCTTACGACGAGGTCAAAGAAAGTGTAGAGCTATATTTCACGGTTTTTCGTTCCATGAATTTTGATATCCATAAGCACTTAGAACCAACAAAGTGCACACATTTTTCATTTATTATTTAATTCAATTATATTTTCTTCGAAGTGTTTCGAACAACGAAATATTTAGACCCTGGTAGAATTGTACATGCAGTTTTATGATACATTTTCATACATCTGAGCCGTGCCCGCAAGCAGCGTCTCAAAGTTCGTCCCTATGCGGAAGTCTTTCAGCGTGGACTTTGTGTCCCTTCGTTTCAATCCTGAGGTTGTTTTTCGGTGGTTGGCTGCCGTGAGTGGGTGAAATGACGAATAGGTGGCCACGTAGACTTTGAAGACAGGGGCAGCGTAGCCCAGGGGGTGATTTATGTGTCTGCTGATCATGTCATAAACATCGCGACTAGGACTCGGATAGCTATGAGGTTTGATGCCGGGCCCCACGGAGCCAGGGGCGAAGACTGACAAACGGAGTGTTTTATGACAAGCTGTGTATGGCAGTTTGCCTTTTTGTTCTATCCTGTGGGTGGAAGCTGAGTTGCCGAGAATTGTCTGTAAGTAGGCGCTGTGAATAAGCGTGTGCTGCGGAAGGTCGCCAGGGGTTGGAGCGAGCCAGCTGATACGCTATTCGACGTACGGTACGTCTCGGAAGGAGGTAACGAGGCCTACATATAATGTATTAGTGTGTAACTTTCTGTTTGTAAACTTCTTGAACTTAAAGAAGGGGACCAGGAGGTCTGGTTAGTTAACTAAATTGCAGACACATGCATGGGCGTTCTTGTGCACTTGTTTGTGGAGGCCTAGCTTATTCTTTATGAGAGATGTTATATTGGAATTGTATCGTTCCGTTTTTAAAGTTTCTTGTGCTTAAAGAAAGGTGACCAGGAGGTCGGGTAGTTAACTTAATCGCAGACCCTTGTATGGGCTTCCTCTTTGTACTTGTTTGTGAAGGCCAAGAGGCCTAGTTATTTGTATATGAAAACCATTGTATTAGAATAGTATATTTCTGTTTGTAAACTTCTTGTACTTAAGGAAGGGAGACCATGAGGTCTGGTCAATTAACTGTATTGTAACCCCTTAAATGGGTGTTCTTTGTACATTTAACTTTCAGAGGCCAAGAGGCCGAGTTAATTCGTTATGGGAGATATTGTTTCCCGTTTAGTAGTTTTGGTGTTCCGGTTTTACTGTTCAAGAATACATGTTCATTTGTAGGTTCCTGTTTGTACTGTATTGCCTTCGGGCACACATGCGGTATGTTTCCTTCTCTTACAAATCCCCACGAGATCGCTGCCGCGGGACCCGACCGCCTAAACGGCTGACAGGGAAGTAAAAAGTGCCAAGCCCCCGTTTTCTTAATCAAGCGCCACCCCCTTTTGGGGCTGCGACCGCAAGGGCTCACATCCATACAAGCAGTCTGACCGATGGAAGGATATGTTTGAAGTCATCCTGACATCGATCAGACTGCTCATATGGATACAAGAAAAATGCCATAAAACTGCATGTACAAATCTTCCTGAGGATGAACACTTGGATGGTCGAAACATTTCGAAGAAAATATAATCAAATGAAAACATTGAAAAAAATGTGTGCATTTTGTTGGTTCTAATTATATAGGTAGATCAATACATCTACACTTCCTATGGGCCTTTTTGCATGTCCTAGCGTGACCTTTACCTTTACTTTTACCTCCCCTTCCATAACGAAATAAGTTTTACAGAAATGCACATTCCGCATCCCGACAGCACAACAGGCTGGTTACGACCTAGACGGTTCACGGATCGACTACCTATACGGGCGAGATTTTCCGCATCTTGTGTCAACCATCCTCCTATACAATTGGTACTGTGCCGTTCCCGGAGGTAAAGCGGTTGGGATGTGAGATTAACCACCAATCCTCATCTGCAACCAAGCTTAAAGAACTGACTAATGTCAGGCTACAACAGTAAACCCAGAAGTGAAAGCTATAAGTAAGTGAAGAGAAGGAAATTTGGAATAGAACGAGAAGTTTGGAGCTATGAAGTTAATGTCGGTGGCAACACGTCACTTCCGTTGAAATAATTAGCTCTAAATAACTTATTCTGCTTGAAATGTCCCTGTCAATGTGACTGTACAGGGAGGAATAGAATTGCGTTGTTGGACTGTTTGTTGTACTTGAATACATTTTCGTACTTCAGCAAATATTGCATATTTAGGGAATCGTTTATTTTGTTGACGTACATTTTAATGTAAAGTAATTCAGTCGCCGTTAATTCAGAAACATATGGCAGGGCGCGACACACACGTGGAGTGTAAGAGGAATGCATAAAGTTTACTTTTGTGGTATGAAATGAAGGGAGAGAATTCATGAATATCCGAAGCTCTGCCCAGACTGTAATGTGCCGAATGTTCCTTAAGAAACAGGGCAAAACAGTGAAGTTGAATGTGAAGGAACGGTGGAATCCATTAATTATACAAAATTTATTTTTTCATATGGTTGCAATCGGATGTGTCCAGGTGGCCATGTTTTGAGTATATCTGAACAGCAACCTGAATAGTGAAATGGGCAGTGCATGTGGCACGTGTTAGAGTGAAAGGAATTATGTCCATGGTCCTTCCTACGAATACCTGAAAGAAAGTGCCAACTTGTGCATACACACGTTTTATAAAATGGGTCTGCAAGAAATGTCGTATGTTTACGTGGACTGGGTTCAGCCGGCTCAGGATAGTGACAAGTATTGGGTTCTAATGAAAAGTGTGAAGAATTTTGGGCTTCCATAAAATGTGGGGGATGCACTGACGAACTGAGGAAATAGATGGTGCTTGAGATAGTCTGTGATACGCGGTGTTAGTTGGAAACATAGATAGATAAATAGATAATACATGGATGGATAAATGTATAGATAAGTAGATGTAATTATTAGTAGTTCGTACATACTGTGCATTATGTAGAGTACATTATATGTTTTCTCCCAATAAACTGCTATTTCAGCATATATCAGTGCAACATTATATTTGTGCTGCCTTTCTTATTGTTTATGATTCTATCGCAATTGTTATTATATCCCTATTTTCTTGCCTTAATGCACGGGACAGGATAATATTAAAGTTACGTACGTAGATCACTAATGGATTGTTTAGTGTGGGTTTATTGCGTTATGTCGAACAGTGGAAGACAAGTTTTTCTACCTTCAAATCCATATATTTAACTGGAGGACATACATACAGGTTTGTATCCAATTTTGAAACACATTTTATGCAAATGAATATAATCGTAACTTGGTAACTAACAAATATGTGTAATTCGCATCAGGACGTGACGTACCAAGTTACATACTATGAGTGGAAGGGGCAGGAGAGTAACCACTAAATTCAGTAAACATTAAACTAAAGACAGCCATTGCACCAAATGGAGCGAATAGACAGCTGACTGAGTTAAAAAAAAACGAGGGTAGAAAAATGTAGGTCTTTATGGAAAAAACATACATTCAAATTCAAACCACAATATCTGTTCCAAAAACATCTGCTAGAACTGTTTTGTTTTACTTGATATTATATCATGTACAGTCAGTTTTTATCTGACCGGTACCTTTTGTCACTTCTTGCCTCTAGCCAAAGCTCTTCTGTCTTAGCAAATCAGACATTACAATTTGCACAATAAAGCAATCCGCGTAACATGTTAGGCATACAAAATAATGTCGCTGTTCTAAAAAGTAAATTGTGAATTTCTCTAGACAGGAAGCAGAAAGGCAGCACAAATGTAATGTTGCAATGCTGCATAGCTGGAGAATGGATGTAAGTGTAGGGTAAGCTTCAGATTCCGGCCGTTTTAACCCCAATGTTGCATGCCAGAAAATTGAATTTTTGCAAGATACAAGTAAATATTTATTAACAAGCTGCTGAAAAACGAAATAAATTAATGTTATATTTTAAATATTAGTTGTTTTGACGGAAACAAATTGTAATAATATAAACATTCACATAACACAACGGAATGACTTCATTCGAATTGTCTTCCACTCTTCGACATAACGCAAGGAACCCACACTAAACAGTCCATTGTTGATCTACGTACGTAACTTTAATATTATCCATTCCCTTGAATTAAGACAAGAAAATATATGTTGTAACAATTGCACTAGAATTATAAACAAAAATAAACAAATATGTGATAAACTTGCTACATGTTTCGGCCCGTTTCGAACATCTTCATTCAGGTACCCGAAAAAAATTCAACAGTGGCTCTTTATGGCGTAGACGTGGAATAGTGAAGTTAAAGTGCAAATACTAAGAGCGATACTATACATTCTGTTCTATGTCTCTTAATTGATTTAAACTTTTTCATATTTACGTTTTAAACCCACCATTACACATTTATATCTATACTAGCCAGTACTGTATTTTTCTGTGCTGAATACCTGCACGAAGCCCGAAGAATGTCCAAATATATAGCGGTTTGCCCCATGTCTGTGTTCTGTTATATCTAATTATAGTGAAGGAGTTGGGTTAAATGTGGTGACATATACATAACTTCATTATAATATCTCACCCCCAGTTGATGAGCCCTTTGTTAGAGTTGTTCTTGGAGATTATAAAGTCTCCTGTCCCGGGTTGGAAGTTTCATGAAGAAACATCAACTGACAAGGAAGCGTCATTGAATAAATTTACGTGAGATATCCGGTCCAATATAAGCGTATCAGTGATTAGCACAGAGCCTTCTGAAACCAACCGATTGCTATGCAGGCAGGTCATTCTTGAAGGTAACTAGCAGCGTTTTATAAACAGCACTATCAGTTCCTCCTGTGGCATTTTGAGTAGGAAAAATGTTTTGTAATTTATTGCATCATTTTCTGGAAAATAAATAAAGTGCTCATCTGATTACGGTGGCAACACTTCTGAGAGTTTCAAGTTTGAAATGGAATGCAGGTTAAATATATCGACACATAGTGTGATCCTAGTTTAGGGAGTAAAACCTCTATTCATTTTGAGAACGGTACGAAGCACATACATACAGCAAGGGCGAACAAGGCCTTGGCCACGATATTTTGTAGGGTGACACTATATCATTTTGAGTTATTATTATTAATATTGAGCTTCCTCCATTTCAATATTCGGGCAGCTAAAAATTTGAAGATTTCTGTAAAAGTTGCGGATCCTTGATATGTCAATTGCGAAAGAGAAGAACTTCTGAATATTTACAACATATGTTACTTGTAGCGTGCAGCCGAGAAAGAGCTAAACTGAAAACACACAGGTTATATTCATGAAAAATTTTGGAATGTCATTTCAAGTATTTAAGGTGTGACCTAGTAGCTTAACTCACTGTAACTGTTGCAAATATGTCTGCAGTTGGTAGGCTACCGCTGATAAAAGCAGCTCGGTTTTACCAAGTGTGTGATTACATATTTGCAAAATGTTTTATTTCATTAGGGAATTTTGATATATTCCGTCAGTTTTAACAAAATAATGGGTAAAGTTAGAAGTAATAGGTTAACATCACCCTAGAACAGACCAAAAAGGCCCAGACGGGAGCAGACGTTTGCTCTACTCTTTCTTCAAACTCGGTGCTATTTACCGTGTGCGGTAAGCGCCACTACCAGCGCAATTTACCCTCAGGAAAGAACCGGTACCGATTGTGTAGGAGGCTGGGTGGGCCTCTGGGCCGGGCTGGACGGGTGCGGAAAATCTCCCCTCCACTGGAATTTGATCCCTGGACCGTCCAGTCCGTAGAGAGTCGCTGTACCGACCAATTAATAACGCTTATACTCTTCCGAACTTGCCCCATCACTCCGAGCAACGAAAGGAATAACAGTGTGGTCACTGCGGTTTTTGTAACGTACATCAAATATATTGATAAAGACAATATTGTGCAAGACACCCAGCTTGTAAGAACCGTCATACACAAGTCCCTGAATGTCCGTGAAAGGCCTTTCCCGGTCCTGCAGGTCCAGGCTGGAAGTCAGGGACGCCGAATGTGCAGCAAATGATACGAATGACGTCACGTATGGCGTAAAGGTCGCGATTCGCTCGGATGTGGTTTTGGTTTTTTTCCGTCCGACCTGCGATAAATTATGGTGTTAGTCTGTTTAACATTTTTCAGTATACCGATCCCATGTTTGCGTGTGAGTACCGGATGTGTATTTGCTGAGTTTTTAAACCGTTTATCTTAATAGGAGTGAAGTAAATAACTTACTAAATATAGATGTCAATTTCATTTAATAAAAGTTAGAAACGCAACTTGTATTGTTAACATTTCTTTAGGACATTTCTCTTATATGTCACATATTTATTCATATCACATAACTTGCCGTTAAATTACACCGTCGTATGGAATCAAATGTGACGTTCGGTGTTTACATTTTGTGAGTTGGTTGAGCAAATATTAAGTGTCTATGTAAAAGTCTACCAAATCAGATCTCTCCTTCGTCGCTCTGAACTGTCCGATACCAATGTCTGCCACCACATTAGTTACCAGCGCCATAATTCCGTTCCACGATCCGTTACCAGACTTAGAGCCATATTCATCCTCTTTGTAAAATATAGTGTTTTGGCGGGTGAAAACATTTATGGTGTTCTTAATTATGTTGTGTTTAAAACAAATCTTTCACGATTTTCCATGCATTGAGGCCTTCTTTCAATCATTTCATTATTTGGAGTTCAATCAGCTTGCAACTACATTCAAATAGTAACAGACATTTAATTGCAGTGAATTACAGTATGGTTTATATGGGGTAGGAAATTCTAATGGCTTTTATAGGCAGTTGATATATCGAATGAGTGCAGATCTTTTCCTTGTAAGTTTTATGCACAGAAATTTACCGCCGTCAATTTAACCCACAGTGCACCAGTTCAGACGGTTCCAGTTTCCACCCGCTCTCTTTGTCCTTGTTATTTTCCTTTCGGGCCTTGTTTTGATTATATCTCTAGATTTGTATCAGGTAGAAATATTTATTATGATAAAATATTTGTACTTACCTTCAGTTTGTTACCTCCGCCATTGTGGGCCATAATTCTTCAAAATATTTTTCTATTCCATTTGATCCTTTCACATTTACTCTCTTGAAGAATCACTAGTCTTGTCCATATCACTGTGCATTAACCCTTTACGTGCCTGTGGTATGTATGGTTAACACGTGCTATGACGTAAAATATTGCAATATCTGTCTAATCTTCATCGAGTGTATTGGAACTGTTCGTTAAATTCCCAGTGGTGGTAAGTTAATAGGATTGTTAATGAGCTTTATACACCAATAAATATTCTTATTTTTCCGGGGGAATGAAAAGTGCAAATATGTAACTGGGTCTCATGCAATAGATTTGTTATTTATTTCAGTACTATAGGATGAAAATTTGTAAGAGACCTTACTCCTAATTCTTCGCAGGTGTTGATAAATTGTCCTTAATTTGAAAATTCCGGAAACATTTTTGTATGCATTTATCCTTCCCTTCTATGCATGCTACATATATACCAGCTCTTCTTATATGGGTCGATGAATTACACTTGAAAGTAATAAAAATTAAAATTAACAAGAATTTCAAAATTGACTAACCATCTCTCTCTTTGAGATTCATGCCAAAAACACACATAGCTTAGGGAAGGAATGTACAGACATATGAAGTTGAAACTGGTGATAAATATATATTAACAAGTTTAACCCTTTGACGCGTAATGACGTCTCTAGTGGTCGTACCGCACCGCTAACCACTAAACGTTGCATTTTATATATTTATTCAACAAATATAGGTACTGAATATCTTAAACATAGTATATACTCTCCGTTTTTTCCTCTTCAGAATGCAGTTTGTTTCATAAATCTAACATATTTGGTTCCTGTGTTATTCACATTTCATATAGAGGGTGTGCTAAAATTAAAAAAATAATTCCGGTGCCAAAAGATTAATGTAAAAATCTCTAGTTTTTATAATCTTTTGAAGTAAAATATTAGAGATATGATCTTTGTGTAACTTATTTAAGCCCCTTTCTCTTTCAGTTATTTTGCGAGATACGTCAAGTTACACCACAACGTGCTAAGCGCAAGTGGCCAGTATCACAAAAAATGAAACATTACGTAACGCACAGGAAGCAGCAATATATAGAAATAGATATAATTTTATATTATGAAGAACATTTTCCTAAAATTTGAAAACCTGCCAGAATTATTCGCATAATCAAAGAAAACAAGGGAAACACACGTCACAATGAACGACTATGCGACTAATACGTACAGTTAAGGAAGAGAAAAACGTTTAATGAATTTGAAGAATTTACAGACAATGAATATGAAATATATAAGTAATTTATATGTAGGAGGTGTGTAATGAAAAGTCAATAATAAGTTTTATAAACAAGTTTTAAATTAACTCTTTTAAATATTTCATTCAGTATGTCCAACATTATCAATTTTCAATTTCATTGCCACTGTGTATTGTAAAACATACAGCTTTATATCCAAATCTGCAACTTTGGTTGTCAGGCACCGTAGGCACGAAGCTCATTCACAAAATTGCAAAGTCCTGCGAAATTTCCGTCAGGAAGAAGCACCGAAATAGACACAAATGTTACTAACTTGACTGATACAGAAGATGGCTGTGTGTCTGGTCGCGGTGAGGTTATGTCCTGTTGGAGAATCTGAACTGAACATCGCTATGGCACAGCTCATCTAAACTTAAGAGGAAATTTATCTTTGTCAGAGACTGTAATAGGAAGAATATTATTAAATTATTACCAAATATTATTTCGGGCGTTGCTGTCGCCCTTTCTTTCCATCCGTTTGCTATCAATCCATTTATAAAATCTTTCTTCCGCCATCCATCCGTCCCTCCTGCTATCTATTCATCTTTACATCTGGTTGTCTATCCATCCATCAACACATTCAAACTTCCACCCACCTACCACACCATCCATCCATCCATTCATTCAACAACTAATCCACTCTTCCAACAATCCACCCATCCACCAAATCTTCCATCCAACCATCAAAATTTCCATCCATCCATGCATCTATTCATCCATGTATCCATCCAGATACTGCTAGACACTTTGTGACATGTAATGTTCAATTTAGCATAGACGTATTTAGCGCTATTCTCATAGCACTTAGCAGTGGCTTGTTCTGCATTACCACACAATATTATCTGTTGTAAGGACTTTTGCTAACAGTACTTTGTACAGTTTACTGCAGTACACAGTGGATTGCTCTCAGTTGGCCTCTACCGGCGATATTGTTGATCTGCGAAATGCTAATGTCGAATTGGAATGTGTAGAATAAATATGTGTGCGTAAAGGAAAATTTTGATATGAGATCTTGCTGTATAAAATGTGAATACCTATCCTATATCAGATTTTCATTTGCAATATTGTGTGTGTGTAATGGAATTATGAATAGCGTCAGATGCAATAAAATCTGTGATCAGAATATTAGAGTGCCTTTGTTAAGTGAACTGACAGACTGTACGGTGTAAAAGAACAGTATTTGGTTCTGTATTTCAGTTTTGTATCATGTCACGTCCGAAAGTTTTTCCTGTCACTGTCATTTATTTCTTCTTGAAATATACTGAAATTGAGACATATTTTTAATTATAAATCTCTTAAAACTTTCCGATATATCGATTATCAAACACACACACAAGAATTACTGTTAATATGGTACCGGATATTCTGGGGTATTAAATATTTATTTTTGAGTATCTGTGAAATTGCTTCTGTATTTATGTGGGTGGTGTGGAATGTCAGGAAAGAAGGTACTGTTACGTATATATATTGTGTGGTTTTGTGTGTGGTGTGGAGGGTTAGGAAAGAAGGTACTGTTATAAATTGTGTGGTTTTGTGTGTGGTGTGGTTGGTTAGGAAAGAAGGTACTGTTATATATTGTGTGGTTGTGTGGGTGGTTTGGAGGGTCAGGAAAGAGGGTATTGCTATATATTGTGTGGTTTTGTGGGTGGTGTGGAGAGTTAGGAAAGAAGGTACTGTTATATATTGTGTGGTTGTGTGGGTGGTGTGGAGGGTCAGGAAAGAAGGTACTGTTATATATTGTGTGGTTGTGTGGGTGGTGTGGAGGGTCAGGA
>Ga0123357_10010862_pt1 | contig 11620 bp, 5 predicted proteins | sample TergutEmb28metaG_FD_89873 | JGI IMG/M metagenome (GOLD analysis project Ga0123357, IMG submission 89873) | Embiratermes neotenicus P4 segment gut microbial communities from Petit-Saut dam, French Guiana - Emb289 P4 | ecosystem: Host-associated > Arthropoda: Insects > Digestive system > Gut ...
CCCCCAAGTTATCCCATAACTCATAATTGAATGTATGTATGCAAAATAGACCATTCTTAAAGTTTCTTGAGACATTATAGCTTGTATCGGTCGAATTACAAAACATGCTGTATTCAATTTGGACATAATTTGATCTATGATCGTCTTGAAGCACGGCGTCATTCGATCGAGATCGACTTTCCTGCTTCAGTTACATCGAAGCGCTCGACGACGGCTGTCACACGATCAACCAATATAAATATGGAGTGACACTCTTTTGCGGTAGCAGTGTAGAATGTGTTGCTTGGGTGGAACTTTGAGTTGCCGTTGTGACGGTGGATGGGCTTTTATCTTAGGGTTTTAGTCGTGCAATATCTCCAACAAAACACGGTGGCCTTGGCCCCCGTGTGTATTCTTACGGTTCCCGATTATGTGTATGCCATTAAGATCTTTCGTTACTTTCCACCGTCTCTTGTCCCCCACATGGAGCAGCGGATATCGTGAAGTGTGCATCATGTTGTTCGGACACTTTTTAATTTCGCTATTTTACGTTATTTCTTGACGGGATGGGTTTCTATTGCGTTACATCAAAACTTCCGTCCCAACGGTATTCGTTAAAGTGAAACATTTTTACAGGAAGATATACGGTAAATTGGTGGAGCCCAGAAAATAAATCGTTACGATTGTGTTGTTTAAACGAGATTTCACTGTACACGTCACATTACTAAATACACATGAATAATCCGTCCTACAAGACCTGCGTGCCTAAATAAATACAGAAAAACGTCATTAGTGTTTAAAAGTCATGTTCCCGGACATTATTCAAGACTCAGCAACCATAATAAAAAAAAACAGTTCTGAAGATCCTAAATGCATAGACGTTTTAAAGTAAATGTGCTCAGAAATATCCTTAATCACTGATAGCCATGCCACTTCATGAAGAAACTACTTCAACTCGTATGGAAACCGTAAATCGTCAACACAAAACTTACAGTACAGACCATACATATTCCATTACAGATATTTTGAATGAGACATTTCTTAAACAGAGAGTGCAGAACAGCAAATTCTGCAAAACTGGCATTTAAAAAAAAAAAATCATTGCAGAATTCAAATCTCATACATACAAGTGCCAGTGATGTTGGGGGATGGTTGGTGACACATTTGATTTTCCCATCATAATACAGATGTCTGCAGACTGGTATTGACTTTCAATTTCGTATAACACCAATATTTGTGCTGGGTGAAAGAGTATATTTACTTTAATTCAAAATGAGAAACACTTGTATAAAATATTCATACTTCCATTAAATACTGTCACAAAAGTCAAAGTTCCTGATGTAATACAAATACCTTGAAATATGCATTTTTTTTAGTTCATTCAATTTTCTGGTTTTTATTTCACACTGTTGCATGAATTATGTTATTTGACTATAGAGTGATGCACTGTACTATTCAAGGCTACTGATTTCCACTTTGTTTCACGCAGTATCTTTTAATTAAAAAACCACAGTTCAAATACGTTCCTATTTCCCTCTTCAGGTGGACAGGTTCTTCACATTCTCTCCACCTGAAAAGGGAAATATGGCCCACATTCAGGTTCCTTATGCTACATCTAAGTGCTTCTGATGATGATGATGTGTTGACTATTATTTTGCACACTGCTGTTTTTAAACACACACTTCAGAAACTGAATCTGTTACTGGGTGTGACGGTTTCCTCTTCAGCTGTCCCCAACAGAAAGAGGTAGCGTCAATCAATGGACTCCAAAGAAGTTTTATTCATACTGTTACTTTCATATATCAGCAGGATACAAGAATAAAGAAATTGTCCTTAGCAATTATACAGAAACCACATGAAGATAAAACTTATATGCCCTCATAAGCAGGAAGAACCCATCAAACTGACACCAGAAATAACCTCCAAGCCAAGAATGACATGGGAATAAATAAATGACAAAGTTCTCAATCACACAGGATAATGTGGCTGCACAATATGATGCAAGAGGGGGAAAAAATTACATGAAAAACCCAGTAAATACTGAGCCACATTAAAATGAACTTAACTGTAACTAGATAACCTCCTCCCTGATACACAGAGTCCAAACAGGGAAAATTTATTGACTAGTCTGGCTTCTCAAAGTGGTCACATAAACCAACTGGCCAGATCTTGTATTTTCTATGTGCCTGATTTGATTCAGTTTGTAAAACCCTAATATCAACCCTGATCATGCAGTAATTTTCATCATTGTTGGGCTAGTTTTGCTTTTTTCATTAGTGCCAGTTTGAGTCTGTATGTGCTTACAAATACACACCCGAAACAGTTCGCTTGTTTCACCAATCCTACATCCTGGAGATCCCCATCAGGCCTAGTACTGACTGGTGAACTACAGACAGTAAGTTCAGTTTTGAAATCCATCTGTTCCCAGTGCATCAAAAATGCTCAAATGCACCTTACAGAGGGAATCAGAACAATGCCAAGAGGTGCTATATCTGTATCCAGACAAACTGTATCCTTGTACTGTTGAAAACAGATTCCATGAAATTCTAAGGAAAATCAATGACTGCATAATCATGTCTCATGTTCCCAATCTTGAGAGAAACATGTCATTCTTGAAAAATGTTAATTTCGCTATAGAAAAAGCTGAGTAACACCTCTTTTGCAGGAGACTGGTGGTTCATAACAAAATTATGGCCAATTTCCTGCATAATTTGGTGGAAAAAGTTGACCCCTTTCTGGTAAACAAACATTCGGAAAGGGCAGGTGTGTGACCATAGTGCTGACGTATCAGCTACATACCTCAGCCTTGCTGGACATCCGAGTTGCCAAAAAGGATCAAACTGAAGGTCACAATGGCTTACAATAAATCCACTTGCACTTGAAGTTACCTTCGTCTTTAATTGAGTCATCCACCTCATTAAAAAAAAAGAAGGGGGGAGAGTAAGTCAGTCACAGCTTGTTTGACACAGCAACATTATGTGCCAAGAATGACAGTTTCCTCAAGGTGGGGAGCATCAAATGTAATCTGGCTCTCATTAGCTATCCTTCATGTTCCAACGATTCATCTCTCAACAACATGAGAGAGAAAATCAGCCACTTTACATTTCAGTCATCGGCTACAAGAATATCTGAAAACTTCAAGAAGTGTGAATACGTACTGTTTGCAAAACTAAACATACCATCTCTAGTCCATCTGTTAATACTAGACCTTGTAAGGATCTTCATGACTTGAGCACCATAATTTGCAGCATTACCTGCAAATATGACAGAACCTAGGAGGAGAAACAGGTAGAAAGTGGTGCATGTTGCAATCACTGAGGTATCTCAAAGAATGGCTGATGGAAAATGCAGAACTAATCCCACATGCATATGATAAAAATTACTGTACAAGCTGTACAAATTACATCAAATAACATATGTCAAAAATACAAGACAATGATCCATGCAACTTTTGTGACCAATTTGATATGCCAGCCTGGGCTGGAAATCAATGTCACCATCACAGGTTATCACCACCAAATGAGAAATGACATTATTATACAAGATGGGTTAGTAGAAACATGAAAAGATAATTTTTTAACAATGCTGTCAGAAGTTCATACTATAAAATGCTCAATAACAAGATTAACGAACTTGAATGGTTGAGAAGGAAGTCCCCATAGCCTATTTTGATGTAGTGTTACAGCATTTGCTTAGAAGGAATGAGGGAAACAAGAAAAATATGCCATGATTGGTGTTTTCCTGGCCAAGATTTGAACCTGTGGCCTTCCATATACGAAGAAGTCATGTGCTTTCAACTAGCATGTGACACAGAGTCATGAAAAAGATAGGTGTGGCTTATTTTAAAATGCTAGAAAAGAATGAGGAAAACCACGACACCTCACTTCCAATAGCTGGTCTTTTAAGCAAGATGTTAAAACAGTATACAATAAAAGTGCTAACCACTGCACTGAACCAGTCAGTTACAAACTGTCACACCCTGTCGAGACTACATTCTTTAGCTGAATAATGCAATGCTTAATCATTATAATGTCAAGGAAAATATGAAGATGACCAAGAACGGAGATTTAAGGACAGTGGCGATGTGTACAGACACATATTCAATGTACCCTCCTTCACTCACATAAGGAACCGAGAAAAACTTGACTGCCCAGATCAATCCCTAGCTCAGATTCAAGTTGGCAACTCCATAAACAAAAAACAGAACTTTGCCACAGTACTACATGCACAGTATACAAACTCAACAAATTCCCTCATTCATGTTGACCAACAAATACTTGCAATAACACCTGCATTACAGCTGCAGAGAGTGATTACAGTGGCACTCTCATGTGGATATATTAATCAAGCGACTTTGAGTAAACAAGTGCAGTTACTATAGGTCCAATGTAGAAAGTTTAAGGAGTCATGGCAGTTTTCAAGTAACTTAACAATATACCAAAAAAATATAGTGTCTTAATGAAAAATATTACAATGTAACTATGTAACACTGAGACAAAATACCCTTTTTAATAATGAAATATCACAAAGACTGTTCACTGCCACCAACTGTACATTCTGCTGTAGTTTATATATAATCTACCAAACTGCAAATCCTAGAAGATCATGATTTCAAAACTCACCATCATTAGAAGTTAAAATCTTAAGTCACACTTTTTTTGATTCTAGCATCAGTAACAATGACCAAATTAATTAACTTCATTATAAATAATCAGGAAATTTTTCAAACAAATTCATCTATACACAATATTAATACAAGGAATAAGCATCATCTTCATAGACCAAATGCCAAACTATCTTGTTTTCAAAGAAGTATATGCTGGCAATATGTATGGATGATTATAAGTTTAGTCACGAATTAACCTGCAAACAGTCAAGGTTCACATACTACAGATGTTAAAGAAGTAAATTATTCCTGGGTCAAAAAAAGAGTGAACATGGCTGGTTTGCTCAAGCTGGCTGCCTCCTCACTCACCCTATCTGCAATGCAACCTCTCCTCCATTAACACCAATAAAATACCAAGAACACCAACTGAGATAACTTGTAGAAAAAATGGAAGGTAAAAAGCAAGTAACAGCTGGTGGGTATGGCAAAAGGAATGCAGAAGGCACACAGATGGTAGCCAGGTGCAACCATGATCATTCTTTCCCCGACATGACTGCAGTTGGGCAGCCAACAGAAGGAACACCACAACTGAATTCTGGATTTAAATGTTGAATGCAGGATGCAATACGAAAGCTTAAATAATGCTGTCACTTTGAAACTATAATAGCATACATGGTAATGTATGTATATAATATGATATATTTGTTAACTGCAATTGGGTTGACAGCCGGTGGCATTAGTACAGTACATATTTACACACAGAACAACACAATGAAACACAATACCTAGAACAGAAGGTACATTAAAAATAAGAATACATAAACATAATCATAAGAATACATAATATACAAAATTAAATAGAAGCATACAAAACATACTGCCATATATATAATGATTAAAATAGAACCAAATGAATATGAAAGAAGCAGTAGAACTTCATATGGTCTGTATATCTTCTAATACTGATAGACACCCTGTTCCTAAGACCGTCACTACACTTCACTACACTTGTCGACACATCATTTCTTCCCATTTAAACTTTACCCATCTACACTTCACTACACTTCACTACCCTCTTGTTTGGCTTAACCCCATTTAAATTTCCTACCGCTCCATTTCACCTCACATCACTACACTTCACCTCACTTCGCTTCACTGCACTTTTAGACAATCTACACTACACTTCCATTCCTTTCAATTCATCCCACCTATAAATGCTTTCCTAACTTTCTTTCTAAAAATTTTAGGTTTTCAAGGGAAAGTCCCTAACGCTTCTACAGGTAGTTGGTTCCAGTTTTTGATGGTCCTATTTACAAAGGAATACTTCCCGATATCCGTTCTCTGCTTCCTGTCCTGAATTTTCAGAACATGATCAACCCTGCTCCAATAGTAAGGCCTTCGCAGCCTGTCGCGTATAGCTTTCCAAGCCTGTTCCCCAGAGTATGCTTTAAAAAGTGTGCACAAATGTGCTATAGTCCTACGTTGAGCCAAGGTTTCCCAGTCAGAATGATTAGTAAACTGCAAAGCTTTCTTCTGTACTTGGTCTAACAAATGTATCTGTTCTTCTCTGCATGGATCCCAGCATGAAGACCCATATTCAAGAATACGATGTACCAATGACGTGTAGGCTCAACTTTTTGCATTCTTATTTCCTTTTTTGAGAACACGCATTACAAAGTGAAGTGCCTTCCAGGTTTTTTGCACTATGTAATTTACCTGGTCCACCCAATTAAACCGCTTTGTAAGATTATTCCCGAGTATTTACAACTGCTTGATTCTGGAATTTTTTAGTCACCAAGGGAGTAACCCGGTGGATTTTTATCCCCAGCTCTCGTAAATCTTACTGCCCATCTTTTCTGTGTCTCTTTTATTTGTGATTTTACTATATATTACACAATTGTTGGCAAAGAGTCTAATATTCGAGTCGATGTTCCTCCAAATATCATTTATGTACATTAAAAACAGCAGTGGGCCCAAAATGCTCCCTTGTGGCACAGCTGAGGTTACAAGGAATTCCCTTACCCAAACGACTAGCCTCAAATTCACGCCCGAGGCCGCAAGTTTCGTAAGCAGCTGATCATGAGGAACTAAATCAAAAGCCTTGGAAAAGTCTACATGTAATAGTTTCACGCATTCTTAACCTCTCCATTAGAAGATGGTAAGTGCCATCAGCCTTGTATCCTAGCCAATCCTCCCATGAAGAAAGCTCGCAGCATCTACTCAACAGGAGCCTGGGTGTGCCCAGAAAGCTGATCTGGACACATTAGAAGAGATAAGAATCTCTTGCCTCTGCCAAGAATCAAACCTTGATATTTTGGTTTCCAACCCATAGCCTAGTCTCAATACTAACTACACTATTCTAGCTTCTCAATGCAAAACAAAACATAACAAGACAGACAATGTACATACAACGTAACATTGAAGCATGTGCATGTAACCACTGTTGCCATGGAAAAAATAAGTATTACATATTCTGAGGGTCTATTTGTAGCTTTAATTATCCAGCACACAAAGCACATGTGCCATATAATCATACATTGACATCTGTGGCCTATCTGCCTCTACCATATTTTTCAATATTATCTTTAAACATTTTCCACACAGCTTCTGTCTCAAAAATTTCTCACTCTAAGAAGAATCCGCAAAACGCTATCATACATGTGCACAGGTCTCCACGTTATTGTTGTCAAAATTTAATGAAACCTGAATTTTCTTGACAGATTTTCTAAAACACTCAAATATCAAATTTCAAAAATATAGATCCAGTGGGAGCTGAGTTGTTCTGTGTGGACAGATGGACAGACATTCAGACACACAACAAACCTAATAGTTGCTTTTCATAATTTTGCGATCGCACCTCAAAATACAACTTTGCACAACTGTTATTTCAGCATTGTTAAATTGTCACAAGACATGATCATGACAGGAGCCCCCCCCCTCCCCCCCCAAAAAAAGCCATCTGGCCAGTGGTAATAAATAATGTATGGCATCAGAACCATTATTATAAAGAATCAAACACTTTAAAAATAAAATTCTGCAGGAACATGTCTAAAAATATATACACGTAAGTACACACTTTTTATCAAACTGATTTTCGTTGTTCACTTAAAAAATAATTGATTATCCCCCCCCCGCACTCCAGTCACATGAGTACCAGCACCTTTATAGAACAAGAGCACTGGTTAGACTTCATGAAAATATATCCACCAATATGCATTACATACCATCAGGAGCTGCATCTACACGAAGAGTAAATTGGAAGGCACTAATACATTTAAATGAAGAAAGGTATGGACCTAGTTTCAATGTGTAATCACATTCACTTTATGGGATCACACCCCTGCAATAACCAGTGATTCCTGCAGGCAAAAGGATCTTGTAATGCACAAACAAACAACTTAAACATTTTGTCACAATCCATTCAACAAGTGCTACCCAATGTACGTGCATATTGCAACATGAAGGCATGTAGCCATAATGCCCCCCCCCAAAAAAAACTATGCCAGCACACAGTTAATGTAAAATGTATCTCTTCAGCTGTGTAACAAGCCTGCTTTCTGCAAGCCCATTGTGTGTTCAAAGACAAACAGGATGGAAAGTGAATAAGAAAAACGAAAGTAACAGCCAATACCAGGACATGCCAATTCAGCAACAGCAACCAAATACTATATACTTCCAAAGTACTCACAATACTGATGAAAACGGAACAGATGCGAGAACAAACACATTAGGCAAGCTACCTACAGCATAACAATTCTGATGCACCCAGTTTTCATTTCACTATCTCAAAAATCAATAGGAAAAAAGTGTAATAGGCATAACTTGTACACTTTTCTTCAAAATGTTAGTTCAATATAATGGAATGTGTCATTGAATTTTAATGGAACTTCCCAACATCAAATTTTGTGATAACATGTTCGATGGCTGGTGTATTTTTCACACTCCACTGAATTAGTCATACTAAAAATGCTTTTTGAGATGAGTGTAAGTTATACAAGTTAAATGCACTTTTGTTATGATTAATATTAATTCAATATTGTGGCAGATTAATTAAATGCATTTAAAATTTATTTATGCAGAATGCATTCACATTTACACTTAGTGAAGTGTGAATCCCAATTACAGAACTATCACTCAAGATGTATGCAATGGAACACACTGGCATAACTGCCAAAATATTCTGATGTATAAAAAATACAATAAAAGAAGATTTTTACTGATGAAAATGACTTCCATATAACACTTCTGGGAATGCCAGACATCAATAACCACACTATCTTCCAGGCACCTGTAAAGCTCTAGTTTTATATGGCTCAATTAATTTGTAGCCAGATGTTACCTGCATAACTGGAACACTATCAATACTGCGCAGCACAGCACATTTACGATTTGTGGTATTTCCACTAGAAATGTCAACTAGTACTGAAGGTGGTAATATCTATACTGCATGGTTTTATCAGTTAACATATTTTAATCACTGCAGCACCCAAGTAACTTCAGTCTGAAATATTTTGCCATTGTTTGTATTATAAATTGTCATAACTAAATTTCCATGGCAGTGTGAAGTTCCACTACAAATTAAAGCATTTCCTTTAGACATAATGTCAGATCAGGGGATGTTTCAGCTACCTGTTTTTACTTCTCCAAGGCTGCCAGGGAAAAAGTATACATTGCATTTAATGCCACTTCTATTAGTTGTAGTATCAATGATGGAAGCAGTGAGCACATTAAGTTTATTCTTAGTAGTGCTGTATCTTAATCCCATATACTAAACAATTTACTCCTGCATGGCATAACAAGAATGGGTATAACTAGTAACACAAGGTGCCTGAAACTGCATGAATGCAACATGCATTTAGGAGTAAATCACTGACCTGCTCAATATGAATTCACTGTGAAGACATCATCTTGAAACAGGTCGTTTATGCATTCACCTGTTAAGGCTCAAACAATTTCGGGCCACAACTCCTCCTGCAGCACTACATAAACATTCACATGGCTTGCATACGGCTGATGTACGTATGTGATGCCAAGCAAGTATTTATAAGTGCTGGGAAACTTCCAGCACTGGCTTTTCCAGCAAATGAGCAGGTCAATCAATGCTCTTCCACAACTCACCAACCCTTAAGGAAAAAACTAGATTTTGTGAGGAACACTAAGCTATGCATCAGAATTCCAACATTTCTGAGTGTGAATTTTACCTGCTCCCTGCTTTAGGCATTATATAAAGTAAATACTACCTCAAACGATGCCTAAAATATTCCACACAGGATGCTACAAATTGAGCAGTACATCAAAATCTAGATTCAGATAGATACTGAATATTTGTCTACAACACCACATTATATGCTGATCTATCAATATCAAATGACATCCTTAATTTCCCATCATCCTACTAATGGAAAGCACTGCTCTACTGTGTCATACAGTCAATTTCATACTTGTCAGATTTTGGCACTACATGGTTCTATTGTATTTGCACAATAACAAACACATGCAAAGTGTCTGTCCCATATGATACTTATACACCTAAGAAAAGTGTCCTTTTTACCCACATGAGAGAATAGGTGGGTCTGAAAGCTTATCAAGAAATGCAAATCAGTGGAATTCAGAGCAGATTCCATAATACCTACTTTCCTATTGCACGCACACACACAATCACAGAACCTATTACACTGTTCAACAAATTTTGGATGATTGAATGTTATGGATAAGTGAATATGCTATCTTTATATTTTTTGGGCCATAGAATATGAAAATAATTCTAAAATTCATTGGTTAGATCTTGTTTTCGAGATAATAGCACTATCACAGTTACATGTACAATAAATATGAATAGAAAATTACTGACCCTATCGACATGTCCTTTTGGCCTGTCGATGGTACTTTGTTTTAGAAGCATCCCTTTTCATCATCCAGTAATTATCACCCAACATTGCAGCGCTCTATTTCCCTTTGTTGTGTAGTAAATTCCACTGTTGTAACATTGATGCCAAAAGTTCTGCCTTATTTTTTGGAAGTTTGAGATACGTGATGAGGTCACTCAGCTTGCCTTCTGTGATCTTATGATCGGAGGAGTCTATGCTTGGCAAGGAGTTTGCATCTCTTGAAGCTGATGGCTGCTGTTCTTCGCTGATTGAAGAAACACGGTCTTCATCGTCACAGTACATAGCAAAATTGTCCGGAGGTTCAAGAACAGGAAGTCCATCGCCATGAGGCACAGGCCAAATTGCTGATGGTATATTCGGATACACAAGTGTTGATTATTTTTTCATGGACATATCATTTTGAATAGGGGGCACCATACAGAAATAATGGTCAGTACTGTGGTTGCTAGAACCTTACCACCATCCTGTGCTGTTGTCATGAAATCTGGGAACCTTAACTTCCTGGAACCCTTTGGGCCACTCCTGGCCTGTAGTGGGATGGCTTTACTGTGGTTGCTAGGCACCATCCAAACCACGGGCACTCCAAATGGCACACAATGTCCTTTTCCATTCACCTACGCATTGAGTTCGGATGAGCACACAGTGCATCACACATGTGGTGCTCATTTTTTGTCCTGGTCCCCTACCTTACAGCCGAAATACAAGAAATGTGCCTTTGTTATTGTTGGAGTAATCAGACACTTCCTTGAGGCAAATGTCACGTCTCCGCAAATATAGCAGAAGTTATTCGGGTTATTTATGCACTTCTGGGATATTTTTATAAATATACTACACAATACATGACAGTAAAATGCCAGCTGAAACTATCACGACACAATTCTCATGAAAGAACTTGGGGACACCATCTACAATACGACCGCTTTCGTACAACACTTAATAAGAACTGAAGAGAGTTGACAGGCGACAGTTTTATTGATCACATGATGAACACCTGCAGCGACAATAACTGATCTTGTGATTTCATCGTGGCATGAGAATTACGGTGCTTGCTTAGAGGGTTGCCAACTTTTGAAGACGGAGACCTAATATTTAGTTGAAAAAAGTGAAATTTCAGGCCATAACTGTAAATCAAAACCTAGAGCTAAGC
>Ga0123357_10010863_pt1 | contig 11620 bp, 6 predicted proteins | sample TergutEmb28metaG_FD_89873 | JGI IMG/M metagenome (GOLD analysis project Ga0123357, IMG submission 89873) | Embiratermes neotenicus P4 segment gut microbial communities from Petit-Saut dam, French Guiana - Emb289 P4 | ecosystem: Host-associated > Arthropoda: Insects > Digestive system > Gut ...
AAATACCCCCCCCCCCCCCCAAGCACCTGTCCGCGCCAAAAACTACGCCTCCGCTGGGCTGATTTTCCTTAGATTTCTTATCGAAGAATTTTTATTGCCTGTTGAGCAAACTGTGAGAAATGTTTGCCTAAAATGGGACAAAAATAACGGGCACTTTACAAGGAGACCTATTAAAAATGTATAATTTATCAGTCGCTTGATATTTCTTTAATCAGCCAGTCAGTCAGCTGATGATTTGTTAGTCGGCACTCACTTTCTCCTCTGGAAACAGAAGGGCGAAAAGTCAAAACAGCAGTATCGAAAAACACTCGAAGTGAGCTGGCGTGTCGTACTGGAAAATAAATTTAGTCAAATGCATGATCTTGTCTTGTTGCCACCTCAGCACAGCAACACCTGTGTGCAGCTCTGGTGATGGTGAAACTTTACTAAACTTGAAAAACTCTGAAGTTTCCCCTCTCAGAGTTGTAACGGTGTCACTACAGGGCTAACAGTTTTCTTTATGGGAACACATAGGCAACCCGCAGGTAACTTACAAATTAGTTTTATGTTTAATCTCAAGCGTCAACACAACAAGGAACCTGCTTCGCTTCGAAGTGCTGAGTTACGAAAGACATTTTTCCCCACCATCGCACAGCTTCATTCTCAGCCTACGTTCCCAGTACACCGTAATCTGCGTTTTAGTGCAAAACAGTTCCTCATTTCCACAAAAAATATTACAAAATTACTAAGAGGCCATGGAAATCAGGCCAACTGATTGTGGGAATGATGATGATGATGGGACTCCCACTCTCCAGGTCCCATCCTGCCCCGTCTGTTCTCTCAACTAGTCCAACGTGCCCTTTCGAAACACATAGCGGCCGAATCAATTTACGGTAGAACACCCGAATTTTATCAGATAGTAAAGTCTGACTGTTTACTTACCCAAGTCGTCCACCTCGCATGGCAGTACCAACGTGTCGCCAATGACTGCTCGAAACGTCTGACCATGAGAAATAAACCGCGGTGCCATCGTCACATCAATCGATACTCCTGAAAAGCAGAAATAACAAGACACTGAGAGAAGGATACAGAGTGTCAGCAACAAAAGTATTAACACTCGTCGGTTTCCTGCAGTATTAATATTTCTCGTATCGGGTTTTATTTCTTCGTCATCTTTCGCTTTTACACTTTATCGATAACTTATTATTTACAGTGTTCTAAAATGCTGCACAATCAAATTTAGCCTATTGCAAAATAATTTATTTTCACTCATATTTTCAAACTCAGAACTTATTCAGAGCACGAGAAGCTGGGTTTTCTTAAAGGGATCAAAAATAAAATCAAGATCATATGAAAACTTGTTACGTTTCTAAATCCTTCCCCCACGCATCTCTGTGTCTATGGTTCTCAGAGGAGTGTGGCTCAAGAATTAAGTCTTTTGAAATGAAACCAAACGACAGATCACATTCACACCCCCCCACCCACCCCACCCCACCCCCAGCAAAAATAAATCTTCGCTAATATTCAGGGTTGGTCTCAGAGGCGAGAGAGCTGAGGGGCCGTCCAGGGCGCCACAAGTTTGGCGGTAGATTGTAGAAGACAAAGGTGAAAAAGAACAGTTGGTGAATCTTCCATGTAATTAATTACGGTCTTCAACAAGCGACCCATTTCCCCGACACTTCTGGTTTTTTACTTGAACACTCTTGTGTGCTTTTACATCAGTTTAAACGCCCTTAGGGGCCATAACATGAAAGAATACAGCAGAATGCTGTGGTGTGAGCGAAAGGGAAATGGACGAAGGCGATGGATAATAATTTTTTTTTTGATTCCGCAGACTGTGCATGTGTCAAAAATAAATGTTTGAAGTTAAGAGGGCAGTCATAACTGAATTAAAGCAGCGGTTTATAGTGACCAGCGCCTCTCATTTATCACACCTCGACTCTACTTCAAAACACCTTCAGCTGCGTAAGTTGACAAATGCACCATGTTTCCGGAATAAGTGGAACATATCCCAAACTCTGGGATTTTTATCCAAAACGCTCTGTCATGGAAAAAGGGATTTGTGTTATTTTGAGAACATCCAATTTCCTTTTAAATACATTTCTTATCCCTTTTTACGTGACATGAAAGCGAAACAAGGCAGCTCTTCTTACAGCTTGTTAAATACATATTTTTCCTAACATTAGATACCTCATATCCAAGGCAATACAACTCATTTTTTACATAGGCATCCACTTATTAAGGTTTACGTGTTTGTTAAAAATAACATTAAAACATTATGTAAGGAGGGCTTGGTCTAGAACTGTGTGCAAGATGTATTTTACTCGGGGCACAAAGATGTTTAGGCCGTCCCTGCAGCTATTGAATAAATTTTCCTCAAAACCACCGCAACCACAGCAGGAAAAGGGGGTATAATTACTTTCAGGGCTTTAACTTTTTAATAAATTATTTACGGCACATGAAGGAGTTTCCAATATAAATACGCGTAGCAACGAATTCCCAACAGCCAACGAGAGCAAAGGCATGCACGATGTAGAGGACAAAACCTTTAACAATGAACACCCCCTTACGAAAACACACCTAGTGCCCACTGCTTGTCTCTACAGTTGTATCTTGCGCGGACCCGGTTGGGAGCGTATCTTGGATATTGTTCCAGGAGGGACGGAACTCGGAACTCAGGTTAAGACCGGAGTTGGGCAGGCAGCACACACTCTCAATAATCCCCAAGTAGAGTGTACTGGAGTTTTATTGTGCGTAATTGGAGAATAATTGCAGTTACAACTGAACTGTATTGGTGACAAATCTCGCCAGCGGGGCTCTTCATTACCATTAACACTCACTGATGGTCCAGCTTCATTCTCTGTTGCTCAACCATTGTTCGAGATACACAACAGAATCCAGCCGGAGCACAAGGCAATTAATGTTACAGATGTCAACCCGCACATGACTCGCGAGATAAACATTTAGCGCGACCACTTATAAACAAAAGAAATAGAAGGAAACTATATTCCTCCCACCCCTGGTCTGCTTACTAAGAAATGGAAGTGTAAACAAATAGTATGAGTTACAGAAAGGCAAGAACTAAGCATAATAAAATTAAGCTCATGACTTACATAGAGTACATACAACAATCCTGGAGAGAAAAGAAAGAAAAGAGCAAAAAACATAATGTGTATCAACTACACAACAATACAGTAAAACTGATAGCCCATAATACAATAACGTCTGACAGCCTACACTACTGTAACTACTTAGAGTTCGGTAAATCTTGTATATGAAGAGGAATTTTGTTGTAGTGAGTGACTGCAGGGGTGTGACAGTTGTGACGAAAGAGCAAACGGCTTCAGCTCATGTCTTCTTTTTGTCTTTCCTGAAAATCTTACAGCCGTCGCCAATATTACAGCGGTGCACGAAGGATGGTAAGCAGTAATAGCAGCAAGGAGGTAGTGTAGAGAAAAGTCAACTAGTTCCCTGTTTTGTCTGTTGTCAAGTTTTCTAGACTTAAAAACACGTGGTATCAAAGTTGAGTCGCTGAGATGACGTGGTAGCGTTTATACAGCGAAACTTTGTGAATAGGTCCATTACTGATTGGAACAAGCTACCTGAAGGGGCGATAGGGACTTCCCACGGTAACACGCATATTTTCAAACCGAGGGTTAGGAAAGTGAAGTGAAGGGAAGTGAATTGTAGATATGAATAGCCGAGTAAAATGAAGTGAAGGGTTGATAGGATAAGTGAAGAAAATAATAAAAATATTGAAGCGAAGTGAAATGGTGAAAGGTTCTTTAGGGCAGTGAAGGGGTTCATTATTTTGGTAATAAGTTTGGAGTTGAGAACTGTACTGTGTCTAGTTTAGTGGTGTGAGGTGCAATAGAGCGATAGGAAATGTAAATGGGTTAAGCCACATGAGAGGGTAGTGAAATGTAAATGAGAGGAAGTGAAGTGTCGATAAGTGTAGTGAAGTGTAGTTGAGTGAAGTGTGGTGAAGCGTAGCGAAGTTTTGCATTGTAGTGATGGTCTTAGTAATAAGGTGTCCAAAATTGTTTTGTAGCTTTTATACTTCCAGCGTGTAAATTGACGCCCTTGAGACAATAAGAAGTGCCGTTCTGCGCTCTTCTGGGTTGTTACATGGCGTATGTTGGTAACTGTATACAGACATTTCGGAACAATGCGTAACAACTCATAAGAGCGACGACCTCATTTACGCTGCGGCAGAAACCTAAAATATCGCAATTTACAATGCGTTAGACGAAAGAGTCCTCAACAATTATCTCTGTTTGTATTTTAAATAAGCCAAATTCATTTATTCGGTTCCATGATGAAAATTACTCCACATACACTCACGACGCACTTCACGTAAAGGAGATAAGACTCAAGCAGTCTCGGCGGCGCTGGGGACCCGTGGGTCAGGAAACCCCTAACGTACAGTAAACTATAATTATTTGTGGGTTTCACCTGACAAGCTTCCGTTCCTACGACAGAACACAGCATGCTGCATGCCTGTTATGAAATCTGGAGTAACGTTCCCAGTATTCATAAAAGAACCCCCTTTTATTGTGTTACGTTAGGAGTGGGTGGACTACCGTTTATCTACGCCACTGGTTACTCCGTTAGTTAAGTTTCAGTAATGACATTTCTTGTCTTTTTCCATATTTCTAATGTCTTCATTTTTCATACGGTATATCACTGTGTTCACGTCCCAGACGTCTGCAACAGCATAGCCGACCAGTAACAGGTCATTTCGCAGTTACTACACAGATGATGGATGACACGTCTGTATCGCTGGCAGTCCTGCTGTCACTCAGCTATTTAAAAAACTTCTTTGTGGTTTCAAAGCCAGGGTAAAACAACTTAACCTCTTTAATATAACGCAAACTATTATTCATCCGTCTTCAGTATTCCAACACAGTAGGGTTCGTTTGAGTTCCAGCACACTGATTGCTGACCCAAATTCCTCTCACGCCCATCCTTCGCAATCTGCATCTACGAAAGGACTAAATTATGGTGCAGAATATCCCAGGAGAGGCACCAATTTCATCTGCAACACCCATGTAGTTGCTGCAATACTAGATTTCTAGTAAGAGACTTAAGGTACGCCGATGACACGGTTACTCCCTTTCCAGACAGTCTGACAGCTTAAAAATCCCCAACGTTTGTGAAGTGTGACATGTAAGATTGGATTATGTAAAAGGAATGGAAGGAAGCTTAAGTCCCTCCAAAGGAACCCAAAATATCTAAAAATGTTGTGTGATTTTGTATTAAGAATAAATGCCCAGTGATTGAGTCTAACTCTTCCTGGGGCTTAAATAAGTATGATGTCCGACACTAGACGACAAATACATTATGTATAAAACGTTTGTAAGCCTCCAGGGCAAAGAATTTCCAAAATAATAATAATGTTTACACACCAGCGGCAAAAATTTTCAGAATTTATTTTGAGTTGATATAAAGTGATCGCAAGAGAAGGAATCGAAAACACAATTCTGCTTTGACCACTCCATATTCGAAGTAGCCATTTAGCTTAAGAATTATAAGAAATCCATACTTCAAATGAAATGAAATAAAGAAGGAGTAAGGTTACGGATGCAACCGTAACATGGCTAAAAACTGAATCGCTTGCAATAAAGATAAACACGACAGACTAAGTACGTGTAATGTCATTCTGCGGAGCGTTCGCGTAATGTTTATACCTCCTCGGCTACCCTAAGAGCCCAATACTATTCCAACCCAAGACAGCGCCTCTGTGGTTGTTTAATGTCGCCAGCAACAGTAAGTTAGGTCTCCACGTGAAGTGCCTTAAATTATTCTTCAACTTTAGGCAAATATCGTCTTTAGACAGATTTTCATGAACGTTTCCAATATCAGATTACACGGAAATCCTTCCAGTGAGCGTCAAGCTGATACATGTGGGCAGACGGACAGATAAAACGATATGACGGGGCAAAAGGCGCTTTTCGCAAATATGCGAAGGCGCCTGGAAAGACAAGAAATTATGTGCCGGCCCCTTGGCATCTCAACCTTCACATTAACCAATTGTGAGGCCTTTCAGTAACAGACATAATACACTGCTGTGGAATTACATCAACAGCAGAGGGCTTATTTAAATAGACAATATAATGGAAAGGGTTAAAGACAGAAGACAGGTTGGAAACCGCCTGTTGCTAAATTTCTGTTAACGCTGTGTAGAACTGATGGAAGCAAAACCTGCAGTGACTCTGTGAAACGTATGTTGTATAGCTGTCTCTGCACTGCCCTTCAACAACCCCAAAATCGCTGTAAGGGAAAATGTGTTTTGTACACATAACATGAAGCTGACATTCTAGCTATGGGGCAGCAGTATTACGGGGGAAAAAGCAATGACGTCATTAACTTCTCAACACTAGTAAGAAATTATTACATTCCGGTGATATGAAAGATTCACATATTCGGGAGACACCCACATTACGAAGGAAAGAGAAGAATTTGATACCAGAAATACAAGAGGAAATGTATTTCTTCAAAAAGTGAAGCAAAGGTAAAGCAATTCCCGTAGAGGCCTCGTACAGGCCCACACCTTTCCAGTAGGTTGAGGCTCCCGGATTTCGAGACAGTTGGAACAAGAAGGTGGTAAGGTTGTCAGTCCTACGCACCGACCGTTCCAGGAAATATTCCTGGTACTCATTTCTGTTACCTACAGAGTCGACCCGAGGGTCATAGTACGGCCGGAAGGGTAACGTCAACAAAAAATTCCAATGACACCATCGGGAATCGAACCTGCCACCTTCCTGCTCGTAGCACCATGCCTCAACCAACTGAACCACCGAGTGTCCCTCCTCGAAGAGTACGACTTGCAATTTATTATTTTTTTAGTGTTGGGAAAGAAGGTACTTACTTCAATACAATTACCAGAGATTAGATTCCTCAGGTGACGTCACGACTTTATAAAACATCAGAAAATTGTCACACCATGAAATAGGGATAGCTAATACATAAAAACAGAGTAAGAAAACAATGATAAGCGTATGTATAACGATCAGATTATAACAGTACCCGGTGGCTATACATACAGACATTTTTGAAAACCGACAGTTGAAATAACAACACTTCTGGCAATTTAACCTCCGAATAGAATGACAAAAAGTAGATAATATAAAAGCATAACATCACCTTAAAATAACGTACATAATTTCTGTATTTCATAAGACAGACGGATATCACGAACGTAGCTTATTTAACCTCTTTACTATTAGGTGTTAATCAAAGTGTAAAATAATTCTGCGTTGGCATTACCACTCGTCGACTTGAAAAATGTCTCCTCGATTGCCTGTATCTATCGAAATAGTCTGGGATAAATTAAAAGGTGTTACAAAAATACTTTCGGGATTGTTTGACCGTGCTTTTTCCTCATGATGTGAAATGCCAACTTGATGCAACTAGGTAATTTTATTGATGTATTCTTAGTTCTACATGTTTCGGGTACATACGCCCATCATCAGGAGCATTAGATGTTGAGTTGCAGCATACGGTTTTCTGCATCGGGTTTTTGGATGGGTGGTGGTCTTGAGAGCCGCTGCGTGGGTCGTGTCTACGGTGCGGATGGTGCCGTGCACCATCCGCATTATTGAATGGTGATATTATTTTTTCGTCCTCGTGTATTTGTGTAGATACTGACACTACAGATATACGCTATCAAGAGTACTCAAATAAAGCGATGGCAGGCTGACTCAATCCCAAACCATAAATGCTATAAAATTTCAGTAATCATGTAAGCTGTCACAGAAGACAATTTTTTTTTTCACAATGTGGATAATAATTTGCTTATATTCACTAATATTACAACAACAACACACATCGTCACGTATTCGGCACAGTGTATTTAATACAGCAGTATAACTTTCCCTGCTGCTTTCTAAGGGTAAGAAATTCTAACTTCCACGTCAAAGTAAGAATATGATATTTCAGAACAAGTGGTTGAAGAAAGTGATTACGCCTAAGAAGCCGCATTTTGCAGACAATTACATAGTGATAAGCATCGAGGTTTGTAGACCTATACCCCAATTTCGAAAAGTAAGTTTATGATGATCAAATAAAGGCACGCATAGTGTTGGAGACTTGAGACAGGCATACAAATTTCTAATTTATTGGTCAATTTTCCTTTATGTCTGTGGGTGTTACTACTAACACCGGGCTTTTGCCACTGCGCATACATTACATTTAATTCTAGCAATAAGTGTATCTAAATTAATTACTACCTTCTGTCAGGTGTTAAATCACATTCAAGTTTATACACGGTGTTCAACTTAAAAGTGGACCGTTAACTAAGCCGTGAATATATCACGTCAGATGCTATTTATAATGGTTCTGCTGGTATGACATTATACTACTAAATGTGCAGGATTTGGCAAGACTGTTGCAGGCGAGGGGAGAACCGGTCTTGGCCATCTGTATCAGATGAATCAGTCGAAAGAGAGTGCTGGTGTTTGAACAACGCCATTTTTTACGCTTGCATAATGCGGTTAAGAGTGGAAGAACGTGTATTTATTTTGGAAATTTATTTCAAAATGATGTCTTACGTCACTGTAGACAAAGTTTTTTTTTTAAATTTGGAAGGCAAGCGCCAGTAAAAAGTGTTATTGCGAAAATGATTAAAAAATTCCGTAAAACAGGTTCACTTTTGGACAAGAATCGTAATCGGCAGAAGTCAGTGTTAACACCAGGAATACGGCAAGATATTGAAACGGCTATTACAACATACTAATAGACCTACATTTCTAATTGCAATTCCCCTTTTATCATTTCCTCCACACTGCGCACAGTGTGTTTCATTTATTTTCGCAATATCCTTTTGTTTTGTATAAAAATTTGCCCATTTTTTAAAATCTACTACCTAATTACAGTTAATTATTTCTTATATGCTATTTATTCTATAACCTATATCTGTTTAACATATAAATATATCCTCTCCACCTCCGTGCATTATATTTTAGTAATACATAAACCACGTTTATCTCCTCGTTACGTAGGTACACACATCCCTTTTACTAACCTATTATTTACCTCTTTTTCCCCACATTCCCATTAGAAACCACGTGCACCCAATTCCATCTTTCGAATTACACTAACCTGCAAAAATATTCTCTCCCCCACTTCTGTTTCACTTTAAAGTAGGAGACTAAAGACTTCTTTTCTTTCATTTTTTTACCCCTTTCACTGTTTTTGAATATCGTTACATTTAGTTTTAATCATATTATATACATTTTTTCGAATCTCTCCAATTTCTGTAACCAAACGTATCCCAACCCAATTTTCCACAATTCGTCACCTAGGTTACGTGCCAAATTATCACATTTCGGGTTTCCTAACTACCACTTATGATTGGAAAATATAAATTTGGGATATTACTCTGCAAGACATATACTAAATTGTGTAGGATTTTAGGTTCGACTACGTAAGTTGTACTTATAGTCCTGTAATAGACTAATTGTATAATAAAAGTAGGTAAAGAAACTACACAACAGCATCTTAGAAATTAATCTTTTTCCATTAACAAAATCCTGCACCAGCATAGAAGACGGACATAAACCACGTTAATCGAAAATCCTGTGTTAAAAATTCTATAAGCACATCCTAGGTCGAAATGGGATCATGGCTGCTAAAGGGTGAGGCGTGAATACGTGGACTGGATTCAGCGTCGGGCTGTTACGAACACGTAAGAGAATCTTCAGACTTCAGAGACGATGGCGTCAAGAGACATTTGCATTGCAACAAATATCTTAAAAGGCTATACACTATTTATTTCTATGATTCTACCGGTCCTTCCTCTACACGTATTACAAACGTTACATTCTGCAGTGTTGACAAACACCTCTCGGTATGGGCCTAAAGGTGCGTTTCTGTACATTCCTTTGTAACGATTCGGATGTAAACAAGTTGCGCTGAACGACGTGTCGCGTGAAAGCGAAACGTGGGAACAGTGAAATTCGAGGAAATGAAATATAATCCAGCTCTTAAATGCAGCAACCGTGCTACCGAGCGACAGAGCCACATCACAAGCTCACTGAAAGGCTCCATATAAGCCAAGCGAAGTGCTTGTTTGCTACAGATACGTGCAAGTATCCTTGAAACGAGTCTGAGATTGAATTCACTTTGTATACTCCTACTTTATTTAATGATAATACATCAACCGCTCCTACTTTATAGCGTACAATGACAAGATGATTTTAAATTATGATGAACGTAGCGTGAAGGAGATGTAATTAGCTCCATTAAAATCCTTCGTGAGAAGCTAACAGTCACTTAACTGTTAAAAAATGTTATGTTCCTTAGGAGAGCCGGATATTCCTTATAGTGAGAACTAAGTTACTCGCACCGGTGCGTCTGGAGATTCCGTTCTTCAGGAACATGACGCTGTGTTGTTTGGTGCACATAAACCGACATTTTCAAGAACCACAAAGCACTACAATACAATTACACTCCCGACCACACGGCACGACATAAAAGGAGAGATAAAACTTTCCATTGTCATGTGTTCTGACCTCGCCACTAACCCGTTTCCTTTGCCAGGTGAAGCCAAACTATATTAATTCACATAAGTTTTCGAAGATATATTTCAATGTATTCCGCCCACTAAGTATATGAGTCACTCTTCAAAACAGTCTCTGCCCTTAAGAATTTAAAACTATAAATGTGTAAGTTTTTCTACACCATCCATTCTTGCTACATATCCTGCCCATCTTAATCCCTTCAAATTTTTAGGCGCGTTTGCAAAATTGTAAAAAGAGACTGAGCTCCGTAATGTTTGCCGTCTGTCTGTCTACCTGTAGTCTGTATGTCTGTCTGTCTGTCTGTCTGTCTGTCTGTCCGCATAGAAAAACTCGGCTCCTACGGGGCGGATTTTCATGAAATTAGGTCTCCGAGGATTTTTCGAAAATCTGTTGACAAAATTGAAGTTTCGTTACAATCTGAAAAGCATGACGGGTATTTCACATCAAGACATGCGTAAACGTATCACAATACTTACTTACTTACTACATGGTCCAGGGTCCTTCTTGAGAAACTAACTGGTTTGCAGCTAGTCAAGAAATTCCCCGCATTTCACGGAACCCGAAGGTTCATTACCGCACTCACAAGCGTCCGCCACCTGTCTCTATCCTGTTTCTAAGAATAAAAAAAATCAGATAAATGTTGTAGACAAAATCAGAACATATATTTTCGTTACGTAATTCTTTTTTTTTCCGAAAATCATGCCTTTACGAAATAACGTGGCAATATTTAGTATAGCCAGACATGCCATCGACATCAATATGATGCTGCACACAAAATATGATATCTACAAACCGGATAACTAAAGCAAGAATACACACGCACGCACGTGTTTATATATTTAATACCCATTGCTTTTACACGTCAACAACTATTGCAATGATGCAACTCACTGTTAGGTAACACGGTCATTGCATGTCTTGTTCGCCTCTACTGACAGCGTATGGTGAAGATTACACATACAGAAATTAAATTCATTGTTGAAGAATGAAACAACAACTTGATGTCACTTGCTATTTTATTTCACTTCTTATGTGCTCAACATGTTTCGGACATTAATATAACCATCATCAGGAGCTTGCGACTATTCTGTTGAATTACCACATTGGTCGTATTGTTC
>Ga0123357_10010864_pt1 | contig 11620 bp, 3 predicted proteins | sample TergutEmb28metaG_FD_89873 | JGI IMG/M metagenome (GOLD analysis project Ga0123357, IMG submission 89873) | Embiratermes neotenicus P4 segment gut microbial communities from Petit-Saut dam, French Guiana - Emb289 P4 | ecosystem: Host-associated > Arthropoda: Insects > Digestive system > Gut ...
CATACATACATACATACATACATACATACATACATACATACATACATACATACATACATACATACATACATACATACGTACATACGTACATACGTACATACATACATACGTACATACATAATACATACATATATACACACACATACATACATACAAACATACGTACATACATACATACACATGCATACATACATACATACATATATATACATACATACATACAAACATATATACATACATACACACATACACACATACATACATACATATATACATACATACGTACATACGTACATACATACATGCATACATACACACACATGCATACATACATACATACATACATACATACATACGTACATACATAATACATACATATATACACACACATACATACGTACATACATACATACGTACATACATACATACACATGCATACATACATACATATATATACATACATACATACATACATACATACATACATACATACATACAAACATATATACACACACACACACACGACCTTTGTTGAACTATGTCCTCCTGGCGATACAGAATGGGAAAGTTTTCTCCCTTATTTCCATCGCCGCTGCCATAAATTTTAACACTTTTTAAATCATTCGTTTTATATATTACTGATAATGTTTTCTAACAATTTTGACCTCAGTAATGGTTCTTTTACTATCAGTTTTGTTGTAATGATAATTGTAAAGTGGGATCCCACAAATAATAAGACAAAAGTACTTAACGTCGACATGTCATGACGTCACACTTGCTATTTGTCTTGCACGTATAAGGGACTGAAGATGGATTAATTAATCCGAAACATGTAGCCAATGCCAGTAAAAGAGAAAATAACTAGTGTTTTTATTGACGACTTACCTTTTTTCCTCTATAAAATTTTATTCCGCAAACCTTAAGGAAAACTATTACTTGGGAGATCTAGAAATGGATGTGAGAAGATGACGGCAATGTGTATTAAAGAAACAACAGTGGGCCCAACTGGCTTACTGACAGGGTCCAATTGTAGGAGTTTTGCGAACACAATACTGAAACCTAGAAATACATAAAAGTCGTAAAATTTCTTGAATACATGAGCGAAGAATAGCTTCTAGAGGCCTCGGCTTCTATAGCCCTCGGTCTCAAGACAATAGCAGAACTTCTATGTAATTTATGAATACACACTTCAGCAGCATTTTATTTTAACTATCTCTCTCTCTCTCACATACACACACTCACTCACACACAATAAACAAACACACACACTCATACACACAATACACACACAACACACACACTCACACACACAATACACACACACTCACACACACAATACACACGCACTCACACACACACAATACACACACACTCACACACACAATACACACACACTCACACACACTCACACGCACAATACACACGCACTCACGCACACAATACACACACACAATGCACACACTCACGCACGCACACACTCACACACACACACTCACACACACACAATAGACACACATACACACACAATACACTCACACAGACACACAATACACACACAAATAAACTCACACACACACACACAATGCACACACACACACACATACAATACACACACACAATACACACACACACTCACTCACACACTCACACACACAATATACACACAAAACACACACTCACACACACACAATACACACACACACTCTCACACACACACTCACACACAAACAGTACACACACATACACACAATACACTCACACAGACACACAATACACACACACAATAAACTCACACACACACACACAATGCACGCACACACATACAATACACACACACTCTCTCACACACACACAATACACACACATATACAATACACACACACACTCACTCACACACTCACACACACAATATACACACACAATACACACACTCACACACACACAATACACACACACTCTCACACACACACACATACTCACACACACACAATACACACACATACACACACAATACACTCACACAGACACACAATACACACACAATAAACTCACACACACACACAATGCACACACACACAATGCACACACACACATACAATACACACACACTCACACACACACACACACATACACACACTAAGTCACCAGTTACTAGCAAATTCAATTATTAAACACCGTCAGCACTTTTCTGTATTGTGCCACCGACCAGGTCGCACTGCACATTACAGTTAATAAGATTAATTTTTAAACTGACGTTACCAGCAAAGAATGTGAGATAAAAAATGATAAGGAACGTGGGTCTGCTATACGGCGTTTGCCTGTTGAAACAGAAACTGTGCATAAGTAATTTTGAGGGAAAAAAATCCTTGAGCCGCCTTGATGAACGAGAATGGGACATGATACGAGCTTCCTTCATATCCACAGTTCCGTGCGCTGTAAAGAATGTGTGAATTGAAGTGTAACTGTGGATTTACATGCAGCCAGAAACAAAGACTCAAGTGAAAATATTGTTAAGTTCATTTTGATATGTGTTCAGGCAGCATCACATACAGTCTACAACCTTACATAACACATTCTCAGTTAAATTAGATCTCTCATTTCCAGATGTATTAAAATGACACGGGGACACGCTGAAAAAATTGTGTATATTTAAGGGCTTCTAGTCTTGGACCTGAGTAAAATTTTTAATGTTGTGTACCTCACACAAACAATAATACTGTTGTGTCAGCGTATTTAATTACGCGACCGAGAATGAAAACATAACCATTATATTTAATACCAAAATATTTACAAGTATAACAGTAAAATACTGCGTAGAAATAACCACAGAAATGTGTTCATAAAACAAAGGTAGACTCCACTCGCATGATATATTTTATACCAATAATCGCAGTTTAGATATAATGATCATAAAACAAAAGCCAGCTTTACTGAATAAGGTCGCTCGGCTATGCATTTTCCAATATGAAACATATATTACTAACATGATACACAAAAGGGTAACTAATTCGGAATCGCTTAAACAGCAAAACATAAAATACCATTTATTTCCCAAGAGTTCACTCTTTGGTGTGTGATAAAAATGGCGAACACATACAGGGCTCCAATATTAATCACTGGCACTGTAAAAAACATTAATTCAAAGAGGTTCAAAACGATTATTAAATTCTTAGCAAAATGCTTCACAGCGTCTACAAATTTATATCGTTTTTCTCAAGTTTGCTCTCTTAGGTTTACGTGCATGTTAAATGCAGGATAAACTAATCTGAGACGTACAATTCGGCAGTTCAAACTCTCGTACGGAGACAACTGTAACACCAGAAAATTCAAAGGCCTACTCCACTGAGAATAGCTCTCCACGAGACACTGCCTGCACTCACATGTTCAAGACATTCGTCGTCTGTTATGAGCGCCGGTGGGTCAATATCATAGCCACAACAGCCTGCCACAGGACTCTGCTCTGAGCCAGATATATAAACGCAGCATCCTGAGGCTCTGCACATTATTCATCTGAGATCCAAGTGGTCCCATCATATCAGCTAACACGACAAAGCGGTAGTATTACGTACAATGCCACGACTTTTAGCAAATCAACAGAACCGCCTCTTGCCGACGATCCACAAGAGCTTATTAAACAATGCTACTACATATAAAGAGCTGCGTAATGAATTGCTGTCCGGGGGTAATTATTACGAAATGCTTTAGGCAGGCATTTTAACGACTAAAATGCAATGAGACTGTCAGTACGAGAAAAATTTCAACCCTCAGATACAAATAATTTCAAACTTAAACTGAAGAGAATATTTCGCTATATGCATAGTTGCAAGTTTTATGAAACTGATATTGCCACCTGCTTTGTATGCAACACGCCTACAGCTTTAAATTCAACTCACTACAGAATAACAGCGGAACTAAGAGTGTGCTTGCTAGAGTAGTTGAAAGGAAAAGAAGACAATTCTAAACTGTGCTTTAGAATTAGTGCAGGGAAAGCATAGGGATCAAGAAAAAGCATTGGAAACACCTAAAGAATTTCGTTGTAACACGAGAAAAAATTATTCTCCAGATGAAAGAGAAGCGTTTGGTCAAAATTTAGAGGCGCAGGTTTAGCACAATGAAACAATATGGAGGAATCATGAAAACGTTTTTTTGCCTAACGAGTAGCGACTTCAATGGGACAATAACTGAGAGACGAAATCCATTTTGAAAGGAATGGCAAAACGCAAAGAATACCAAAATGTATTACTCGGTTACCCTAAGCTGGAGTTTATTTCAAAGAAATCAAGCATAATCTGATAGAAAATAATGATTTACTGGTCGGTAAAAGACCTCGATTTTATGTTACTTGTGCCTAGTTTTGTAATATTTTGATCATGTTTCACGAAGGATTAATGCGGACAGCATATTGAAGGGGATATAAAGGCATGGCAGGGGGTGATAAATAAAAAAAAAACAAAATTTTATCGGTAGAAATGTGGCGAAAAAAGATGATAATATTAAACTTACTTACTCACTATATGGAGCAGAGTGCTTCTTGAGAAGCTAACCGGTTTTCAGCCAGTCAAGATATTCCCCGCATTTCATGGAACCCAAAGTTGAATGGAGGCATCACGATGTGCTTGGTTACATGTTATGATATTAATAGTGTACGTCAGCATATCTGTTTTTATTACACAAGGTAATTACATAGGCTACATGTTTCGACCATTGAATAGTCATCTTCAGGCCTATTCTTTACAGGTTAAGTCACAGGATGCTGTGCACACATTGGGATCCCAGTGTTTACATCAGTGAAATACTTAAGCCCGATTGTCTAGGAAAGTAAACGTGCGAAATGTGTAACTAAGTGGTTAAAATACATTTAAAATTATTTTTAAAAATAGTGTATTGCCGTTTACCAGTTAAAAACAGGTCCCGTTAACAAATAATTCATCCTTGGGTAGTGAGGTTATATTTGCTAGTGAAACCGGCGTGTATCCTTTATTGTTGCTGCCCCGCGGGATGCGCGTGTTGTCGTATTCTCACGCGATGACTATGTCTAGCAGAATTCGGGAAGGAACAATCTGGTGCGGCTCGGTGTCTGTGTACTTAGGTATGTTTGTATGGGAAGAGTGAGCTTCCTCGTCAAGGTTGTCTCCTGGCGTCTGGTGATCAGAAATTGGTAACAACATTAGCCTAAGCTATTTTAACCGCTTAGTTACACATTTCGCACGTTTAGTTTCCTAGACAGATGATGGGACTTGAGTATTTCACTGATGTAAACACACTGGGATCCCAATGTGTGCACAGCATCCTGTGACTTAACGTGTAAAGAATAGGCCTGAAGATGACTATTCAATAGTCGAAACATGTAGCCTATGTAATTACCTTGTGTAATAAAAACAGTTGTGCTGACGTACACTATTAATATCATAATACAGAACCCAAAGGTCCATTACCGCATTCAAAAGTGCCAGCCACCTGTCCCTATCCCGAGCCAGTTCGATTCAGTCCCTGCCCCAACATCCCACTTTCTGAAGATCCATCTTAATATTATCCTCCCATCTACGCCTGGGACTTCCAAGTGGCCTCTTTCCCTCAGGTTTCTCCACCAAACCCCTGCATAAGCCTCTCCTCTCCTCCATACGTGCTACATGCTCCGCCCATCTCATTCTTCTCGATTTGATCACCCGATTAATATTTGGTGATGAGTACAGATCATTAAGCTCCTCTGTCCTTATTTTATCCTCTCCTCTGATACCCCTTCCCTATTCGGTCCAAACATTCTCTTCGGCACCCTATTCTCAGACACTCTCAATTTACGCTCCTCCCCCAATGTAAGCGACCAAGTTCCACACCCATACAAAACAACGGGCAAAATTATAGATCTGTATGTCTTTATCTTTATATTTTTATATAGCAAACTAGAAGAAGGAAGATTCTGTACCGAATGGTAGAAAGCCTTTCCCTGACTTCAATCTGCGAAAATTTTAAACTGATGCTAAAGGAATATGACCTGAAGATACAGATTGCATTGAACGGTCTGTGGACAGGAACCCAGTGAAGAGCTCTCTTTAGGTTTCACAGAAGGTGTGGATTTTCAGGACGAAATGAGCGACTATCAGAGTTGCAAGAAAATATTTGTTCCAAAGGGTTTGCTTTTTAAATAGACGGATGTGTCGATAGACTTTGTCAGCTCGGTTGATCTCTGTATTTGAACACTGGATGAAAAGAGAGATTTTAATGCTGATTAAAATTTCAATTCTTCGCCTATTTTAATTCTCGCACAACAAGCAGTTTCAACGTGGCTCGGACCTATTGAGAAATAACGAATAAAGAAATAATCTCCCAAACATGTTTTCTGGATTATATTTCGGTCAGGCAGGGCTGTGACCTTTGTTGCAGCTTATTCTATTACTCGAACTGTACAAAAGGCTGGTAAATAAAAGAAAGAGGAAACATCTCTTCTTATTGTGAAACGAAGCGTGAAATTGTTCAACTGAATAAAAGTTGGAGGGGAGGGGGGGGGGTAGATTCAGGGCTGGAACGAGAAAAGTAACATTTAAAAAAAAGACAGTGGGGGCGGGACATACACAACAGATAGCACAATGCCGGGCTTTGTTATTAACAATTAGAGAAACACCGCCATCTTCGCTAGAATACAACCGACTGCTGGGTGTAATGGACGAGGTGTCCGTGCAGTGCATGTAGAAGTAATCTTACAGGCAAGAAGCATGTTTGTTTAACAGACAACCCTGCTGTGAAAGTAGTTACACTAATAAACATAGGGCGTATGAATAAATCACTGAAAACACTCCTTCTAGATGTTCAAGGCGAAATGGGGTGAGGAAAATAAATGCCGCAGTAACTTTTCTTTTCTCCATTACAGTTAACGAATTATGCACTAGTCGGGCTTAGCCCAACAGGAAACTAATAATGCTTTGTTTAACAGTCTTTGTAGAACCTTAATGGCAGAAGAGCTGTATACCTCCGACCCTCTGCTTTTAATTACAGCTTAATCCATCAGCCGGTGACGTGCCTATAAAAAGGAAAATTTAAATTTACCTCAAAAATGTCGTTGGCAAGAATGGAAAATGAGATGGGATGTAAGCGTGGTGTAAATATTCTAAGAAGGTAAGCACCAAGTTAGTATCAAATGTGTCTCGAGAAGTTCAGCGTGGCCCTTTCACTGATAGGAGTGCACCAAAGAGTGACGATGTGACTGTACCGGTCAGAGGATGTACAAACCGATGGTACTTTGGGAATGAGAGTTATGAATGGACGTAATGATCGAAAGGATGGTGGACGAAGGGGGCGGTCGTGGTCTAATTTAAGGCACGATGCCGGAAATTAACTGGAAGGACCAAAAAAGCACGAAAACCCTCAGCTAGGACAGTCGGTGTCCCTGTCCAATTTTGAACCGTGAACATCCTACAACACAAGTGAGAAGCCGGAGTCACACAACAGAAAGTTTCACAAATGTCACCAGATGTGCTCACCACTAAACTTCATTTTCAGCTACCTAAACCGACCAATGAAACAGCAGGAACTGAACCCTTCTTGAGACGTCCATGATTATTCAGCTAGATAAAAAATCCCGGTACTCGAAGGGAACATGGAAGTTCATTACGTATTTACAAACATCAGTCGATGGACCTGAGGGAACTTGCGACAAAAATCATGCTATCCCGCACACAACCTCTGAGAAATAAATTTTTGAGCGCATATTTGACTGCACATTCAAGATTCAGCGGCCAGTATAAAATAACAGGACTGTAATAAAAAGCCGCATTGTTAAACTAAAAGAATGATTACACTCTTCTCGTACATTCATAGCTTTGATAAAGCAGGGCAGTAGACTTTGTTGTGCTTGGTTTACGATTAAAGTTTAAAATGCCACAGTATCCTGCCCCGGCAAGTTTAAGCATGCTGTACATTTTAATTAGAAAGTTTATCTACGCCGCCACGAAATCAATTTCACAGCAGCAGAGGGCTCAAAGGCTGCAGACTGAGCGTGTTTAAATTGTATTGTCGTAGGGGTTAACGTGCGTTTACAGGTTTGTTTCGGAGTTAAAGGGAGGTGGAAGATAAAAGCATATCTTAAGTTTCGTCACGGTAATACAACTACGTGATCAAATGGCATGCTTTCCTCACGGACGAACTACTCTGATTCCGTATAGTTTAATTTATTTTATATTACAGCGTTTAAGGGCTTAAATAAACCTTTACCTTCACCTAGTTTACCGTACTTCCAAAATTTTAGCTACGTAGCCTGTAAATCACCACGTTCTGTGTTTGTGTGTCTCATTGTCCGTCTATTCTCACTTCTGAAGCAAATAACCGACGTGCTCTGAACATCAAACAACGGGTGGATACCTCAATGCCGTATTTTCCATTTTCGTACCAAAATAAAAGCGACGAAGGCCAGATATATATCGTGATGCGGAGGCAATATTAGCGACATGTAGTACAGATTACTAAACTGGTTTGTGGTAAAGCGTCCTGTTCCTAGTGGTCGCGCGTCTAAAGTGCGGGTCTGCGGCCGCTCTCTTGCTGGGATGGCGGGTTTGAATCCCGTCGGAGGCATGGATGCCTGTCTGTAGTGACTGTTGTGTATTGTCAAATAAAAATTTCTGTGACGGGCCGATCACTCGTCCAGAGGAGCCCCATCGGGCTGGTGCGTCTGAGTGTGATCGTGAAACCTCGGCCATGAGGAGGCCTTGGTCCACTACGGGCTGTCCAACCATGGAGGGAAGTGGGGAGGAAAGAAAATTTTAACCCCATGCAAGTTTTTCAGGACCGAACTGAGTTCCGTCCTGATTCTGCTCGCAAGTTCTCAGCAAACCTGTACGAAATATACCATTGCTGTGTGTACAGTGAAAACCTCCTGATGATGGACAGAGGAGCTGTCCGAAACTTGTAGGGATTTACTCTAAAAATGAATTTGAGGAATTATTGCATCTAGTTGGTTTTATTATAGACGGAATAAAAAACACTCAAACATAACCGGTTGTTGTTATCAAGGGCTTATGTAAAGGATCCTGTAAAACCCTGGCAACACAACCTGAGTTATAGCTCACAGTCTGCCTGGGTGCAACAGATATGTGGTAGGGGAAAAATAAACACACATTTTAAATTACACTGGAAGAGTTCACGCGCCCATTCTTGTTGCTGCGTATAAACAAGACATAAGAACGTGATCTGCAGATCAGTCTTGATGCAGTATGTACGGTACATTTAAAAACGTAGCGTATACGAACGTTAATTTCACTTCATTTTCTCCTATATCGCAAGCGAATACATTAAGAATCCCTGTTTAAGATTCGTTTAAACAGAACTCCGTTAAGAAAGCAAGCACATATCACACCCATAGCAGTAGGCTAGAGTAGCAGTGACAGTCTATGCCTGCATTCAGGGGGTACCAACTGTCAATTTAGGGCTGGTTACTGGCAAAGCAGAGTTTAGCGATTTCCGCTGGCCCATCCGGGTGATCCCCAGTACTTCACTAGTATAGTACAGTACAACGCTTGACAATAAGCTAAATAACGTCTCATTGCAAAGGTTTAAGCTACTCGCAACTGGAGATTACATTCCCATTCAATTCGACGCTTCAAAGCCCATAGGGATGAAACAGTCTTCTCATGTGACATATGAAAAATCGATAAATATGGAAATGCTTATCAAATTATAATGTCAGGCGAAGAAGTCAAACCAAAAATCATACAGTACCTATTCAAACGTGATTAAAAGGGCATTGTAGAAACTATAGGTATGCGAATTTTATTTACACGTTCTGCAGAATATCAAGTCATACAAAACGCAGTTTCAAGAGGTTTTTTTTTTAAGTTTGTAATCTAGATTATATATATTATATATATTAAATTGGTTACAATTTTCCTAAGTTTTGATTGGAAAACTTTTTTACCCGAGATTTTTGTAAGAGATACAGTCAATGAACATAGCTAAAGTAATTACAAGCGAAACTCAATGTCTGCAGTCGTGTTCAGTCACATGCAATTTCACGATATACTTAATTATAACAGACAGTGCTATGAACGAAAATATTCCACCTAGTTAACTACACTCATAAATGCCCGAAACTTTAACAGAAGTAGACATACTATGAGGCATTCTTCTTCTCTCATTACACAGCACAAACAACTGAAAATACTAAGAAGCAAGCAACGTAAAACACATCCACACAGTTTGTTCCAAAAATTAGTACGTTCCTTCAGAGGGTTTACTTACTTACTTACTCCATGGAGCAGAGTCCTTCTTGAGAAGCTAACTGTTTCTGCAGCTAGTCAAGAAAAATCCCGCACCTTATGGAACACGAAAGTTCATCACCATATTCACAAGTGCCCACCAGCTGTCCCTATCCTGAGCCAACTCCATCCAGTCTCCACCCCCTCCCACTTACCGAAGATCCATCTTAATATTATCCTCTTATCTACGTCTGGGTCTCCCCAATGGTCTCTTTCCCTCAGGTTTCCCCACTAGAACCATGTGCACACCTCTCCCCGCCCCCATACGCGCCACATGCCCCGCCCATCTCATTCTTCTCTATTTTACCACCTGCACAATATTGGGTAAGGAGTAAAGATTCCTAAGCTCCTCATTATGTAATTTTCTCCATTCCCTTGTTCAGAGGGTGTACCGCAGGTAAATTTTCGAGTCCCCAATTCTTTCGCAGTGATTCGCTAAATCTCGTCCCTGTCAGCGTCCAATGGTAGAATCACGGACGAATGCTGAACTGACGAGTACACTTAAGGCAGAGATTTACTGTTCAAGTATTTGTCCTGAGGAGCTGAGAAAAGTAACAAGTTTCCGGCCGAGATTTGAAGACGGTATCTCCTAAAAATTAGTCTTCATCTTTGCTTGTCTACCAGCCTGCTGCATGAGATAAACAGACAAAATAAGTTACAAACATAACACAAGTATGTGTCAGACACTACACAGTCAGAGAGTGACTGAATCGTGTATGTGGGTTTGTATAATAAAACACAAGTAAGCCATACTCGCAAACTTCAAGACATTAAACCTTATCGCAAAGCAAACACTTTGTCCGTCAGCTCAGGCATGCTTCGTGTAAGCTGCCTCCTCCTTCCTGCACCCATTATAGATGGTTCTTTAGGGCAGTGATGGGGAAAGATGTGTTCTGGATCGAAATACCAGCCCCTTGAATGTGGCAGTGTATTCGAACACAATCTTTGATGACACTTGAGGGTCAATACGTCACTACAGTAAACCTGTCAATAGAACTCTCTGTTCTGAAGCCTGCTATTATTTTTTCGGAAAATTCGATACTTGAAAGCTGCCAATAGGGCATACTTGGTGAAGCATGGTGAAGTATGTTAGGAGTTGCTGCTGTCAATTCATACTTATTCAAGTACGGAGAACCTTTTCTTAAAAATAAATTTAAAAAAAATATTAAAATAATTTGAACTTTCGTATTATTATTCACATACATAATAATGCGCACATTAGACCCACAGTATATTTTAAGAGAACGTGGTGTTGAGGAGAATATTTGGACCGAGAAGGGACGAGGTAACGGGGGAATGGAGGAGATTGCATAACGAGGAGCTAAATGATTTGTATTCCTCACCCAATATTGTGCGGGTGATAAAATCGAGAAAAATGA
>Ga0123357_10010865_pt1 | contig 11619 bp, 4 predicted proteins | sample TergutEmb28metaG_FD_89873 | JGI IMG/M metagenome (GOLD analysis project Ga0123357, IMG submission 89873) | Embiratermes neotenicus P4 segment gut microbial communities from Petit-Saut dam, French Guiana - Emb289 P4 | ecosystem: Host-associated > Arthropoda: Insects > Digestive system > Gut ...
ACTAATCACACAAAATAATAACTTCCCACAAAAACTGATACAAAATCTAAGCCTGCAAATTCAATGCAAAAAAACCAACCAGAACAAAAAATTGACTACCTTCACATACTACAGCCCAACAATACGTAAAATCATGAACCTATTCAAGCATACTAACATAGGAATAGCCTTCAAGAGTACCAATACCCTACAACAACTTACAAAACCAAAACAGGTCAGTAATACACAGGAACTGGACAAGAGCAGCATCTATAATCTTACATGTAACACATGCCAAATGTCATATATGTATTGGACAAACAAGCCGCAGTATAAGATACGAGATATCAAGAACACATACGATATATATGACACAATGAACCCCAATCAGCTTATGCAGAGCACATCCTAAACAACAAACACGAATATGGTCCCATAAAAAACACCATAACTTTAATAAAACATATCAACTAAACTTCACTAATATTACCATATGAACAACTATATATCCAAGCATATCACCAACACAAGCAGCTTATTTCAGAACAATGCACAGGCAAACATAATCCCATATATATCAGCTGATCCATGACACATTCCACACATCACTTCTCACGAGACCAACCGATCAATACCCCACCAGCAGCAGAACCAAACCAGTTCAATCCTGAACCTGCTTGCAAGCTGTCAGCAAACCTGGTATGTAAACACAGAATTATAATATATCGGCAGAACATATCACATTTGCTGGAATATTTTACTGTTTTAACTTTTCATATGACATAGAATTTTATCTACAACATGTTTTACAATTTTAACTACAATGTACATGTACATACACTAGGAATTTTACCCATTTTTGGAATTTCAGTATGACATATGCCATTGCAGTGTGTACAGTGAAGAACTCCTGATGATGGACAGAGGAACTGTCCGAAACATGTACAGTTTTATTCCAGAAATAAATTTGAGAAATTAGTGCATCTAGTTGGTTTTATTATAAGAATTTATCACAATGCACGGTCACCTGAAGGTCAAATACACAAAAACATTTCACAGGATTGTGCTTTATCTATCTTCCGGGCCTGAAGACTGAGGTAGCATGCTCCTGTAAAACATTTATACCTACCAGTATCTATTAAGCTACACAATGTCACATTTCACACAACTGCATTCTTCAGTCACTGCCATTAAGAACCTCAAATCTCACAAATTTAGCATTTGCATTACCCTTCATCTGTAAAAATGTTCAGTGAACTACTGCGTGTTATTACTATCATTTGATGTGTACATCCAATGACAGTACATCAAATGACAGTAAAACAGAATATTCAAAATTAAATATTGATCTTAAGACTGTCTTTCTAATGAAAGTGTTATCTAATATAACCACCTGTTTAGTCAACACAGTTGTTATGATGTTATTTATTTAATTAAAATGCAGTAATATATTGGAATTACTCACACATTAAACCAATAAATAGAATTACACAGGGGAGTATCAGGTATTGATATCAATAATGATGCTGATATTAATAACAGTAAGAAATGTATCTTACTGTCAGTAAGAAAGAAGCAATCTTGTAACAAAAGTTTACATAATCACAAATAACAAAACCCATACACGTAAAACAATAGTAGTTCCTCGTAATCTGTTGTAATGTAATTCTCCATCTAGTTTACCAAGCAACCTCTTTGCAAGAAGCTTCCTTACCAAAATTGCATATCTTTTCCTCCCATGTAAATTACATGGTCAGCCCCTTTAACTTAAGAACTCTGCAAAATTTTGTACAAATGTTTGGGATAAGCACATGTGCACACACACATACCTGAACCATTGCTTGCTTGTGAATATGATTCATGAGCATGGGGACAGTACTCCAAACAAAACGCTTGGGCAAATCACGACCCAAGAAAAGACATTACTGCTTTGTGGCATGTGAGAATTTCTGAGAAAATTACTATACATAAACAAATGCTGCATATATACATGTGCACATGCTTACAATTACAAATAATAGTCAACAGGTCAAAACCAGCAATAAGTACAAAGAATGTTCATAATTGTAAATGTTAACAATAGCACATACTGCAATTTGTAATTCACATACCTGACAAGGGACAGAAAGGCCCTTCATGGACTAAACACATATAAAATAATCTTCAAAACTTGTTACAATTCTGCTACAAAAAATGTTCAAGAGAAACAGATTATGTGTTAGTGATATGTTCAACTTCTAACAGCCACAACTGGAAATTCTTTTAAATTCATGAATTAATTCAAATAACTTATATTTGTTATGAACAAAACAAAAACACAAAATTTTAAAACCATTCACACATGACACAAGCACATGCAATTGTTTAACTGCCATGCTTAAACCACATACATGACTGTCCATCTGATTTTACTATTTGAGTAAGCTGTTTGGTAGAAGCAACACATTCACTGCAAATATTACACATAAACTCAAAATAAAATTAGAATTTTTTACCTTCACTGATTGGGACCTCCAACCCACTCAAATTCAGAATAATTCTATAGAAGTAATCCTTTACAAGAATGGCCACTACATATACAGAACACAACACACAAAAATGTGGATATACATCCTATGTGTAGATTGAATTTGCAATCACAATAACTGCAAGACTCAACACCACATAAATCTCGAATAATATGACTGGCAAACAGTCCCCCACAAAGTATCAAAAATTTAAGTGACAAACCTAAACAATTTAAATTAGCCCTTAAGAATTACTGATATGCTCGTTCCTTCTACTCCATAGAAGAATACTTTCATGTAAATAGAGAATGATAAACTAAGTTTATCAGCTGATTATACCAGCTACTAATGCATGTATGTAACATTTTCCTGACTTGTTCTCTATCCAAAAGATCAACCTCTTTTGGATTCAGAGAATGTAAATTCAATTCAATACAATAGGAAAATTACACCTACCTTTGGGTAGGGGGTGGGGAGGGCACTTTGAGAAATACATGTACATGTAATTCAATTAAATTATAATTTTTATGAAAATTGCTAATTATGTAGAAGTACAAAACTTATCAAGCAACAGCTCTCTCTAACATTTACTTGCAAGCTTATCCAATGCCTCTACCCAAACAGTAGGGGGAACATTTGTTGATAAGACATCAATTCTATTTGACATCTGTTAGCTCATAAAAAGTTCCAGGATGTAGGGTGGAAGGAAAATCATACTTTCAAAACTGCTCTCGAATAAAGGTAGAAATACAAATATTGATAACATATAATTCAACTACAAAAAAAGCATCAAGAATTACATTATGCCTGCATCTACATGACTAGAATAAGATAAAATAAAAAAATTGCCTTAAAAACACAGACATCATTCTGGAAAGAGAAGATAGAGTGGTTAGCCATTACTGTGTTAAAGACACTCTTACACTGAAATATGTTTTATGATTTGCTTCAAACTATATCTCTTAACATTCATGTGTTAGTAATTCTTCAATTTCTAACTTGTAAAAAAGCTTTAGATCCCAGGCATTAATTTCCGTTTAGACAATCCGTTAAACAGTCATCATTTGAAGTTCAACTTTACAATTGTAGCCTTGCCTTTGTCACAGTCACTGCCATGTACTAGAAATGAGCAATCAAGTGATTATGTGATTACTGCAGTTCCAGCAAACCTTGCATGTAATGGAGACACTGATTAGCAGCAGACAGTCCACAAAATGGTAAAGAAAGCCTAGGCCAGGTTTATACGAGAAAGTGAAGGAGGAAATTAGAGTGGGGTTCACTATCCCTAGCAGTAAGCAGATGGGTGGCAATGTCCTTGCCTGTTTTCCATAACTCTCCTCGTGACAAGTGAAAAATCTACTAGTGAAAGTGAATTACATATAACCAAATATACAACGTAGCAAGCTCTGTTATTATTTTGAACTGAATTAACACATAACCAAACAAAAATAATTTGAACAACAAACTACAGTAGAAGTGATCAAAATGAGGGTAACTGCTGTTGCAATACACTTCTGTGGCTGACTGGACCAAAACTGAACAGCAAGTAGTTTGGGTAATAGTCACAACTGACCCAGCACCCCTCAACAGCATTTTTCAGGAGTTTACACCCCCCCCCCTTCTCTCTCACACTCTCACACACACACAAACTGTAACGTGAGGAATAATGATTAACATATTCATTTATTCTTATACAGTACAGAACTACTTATTTCACAATTTATTTTTGCATCCTGTTAGAGTTTGATATCCATAAGCATTTTAAATTTAATTCACCAGATTTTGCTATTTTGATGATTGGCTGTGACTGGAGTGTCACAAAGTCACACTAAGCAAAAAGGAAGCTATGTAAAATTTGAACTGAAGTAGCACTTGGCACACTGAACACACCACAATGCAGCGGAACATAATTTAATGAACCCGAAAGCAGCAAGTAATTTGAAGTACAGACCTGCTGCAAAATTCAAAGCTCATGAGTAATAAAAAAAAGCCAAAGTCCAACAAAGGAACAAACATCAAAGTAATTCTCAGAAAATTTACAAACATAAAAACAAGGCAGCAAAGGAAAAGAAATGAGAGGGGAAGAGAATGGAATACTCTGTCAGCAAAACATACACAGTGACACCTGTTGCAGCTGCATGGCAGTTACTGTGATCATTGATTGCAGGGTTTCCAGTAAATCCATTCTTTACTGTGTGGCACATAGACTACAATTCAACAAACTGACTTCACATATTACATTACAGGCCAGTGACTGTCATTTTCGAGTAACAATGAAAAAATCACTGCTATTAGTGTATTGCTCATCTCTACCATGTACCCGAGTCATACATACAGGTTAACAGCTACCTGCAGCCAATTTCTACACGCACTTGTGTCACCTGTTATGGAATACCAGTTTTCCTAAAGCCAGTCAATACATGGATAAAAATGCATCTTTGGTGGATATGTGAAGACCAAAAAAATGGTGAGGACACCCAGGGTCCATTTAATGCTGAACACGACCACCACTGTTCTTTTGTTTCAACAAGCTGCACACATAAATTTAAGCAGTACTAAGGACATAATGAAACCCCAGTGAATTACCTACATTAATCAGTTTCACTTGAAAAGCAACAGCAATTTTAATGAGAAAACACCCTTCTAACAGCAAAAACAGCTGGCAGAAATAGTGGTAAAATTTTTAATTGTATACGTAACTGTCAATGTATTAATTCTATCATAAACTACACTTAGTTTATTTTGATTTTATTACCTGCTAGCATACTTCAAGAAATTCAAACCAAAAAAAAAAAATCAAATACACTAATGCAACCCAGTGTGCACAAACTGGAAGAAGACTTAATACTGCCTAATTAACAACATTATATATACATATTGTGTCCACGACTAGCTCATTGGGCATACAAATAAATCCCTGCACTATCAAAAAAACATTAAATGTCAAACAGCAACAGTCACTTGCGTGAAAACAATTTTCCTAATTTTCAGAAATCTGAAATACTAATAATAGTTTTCCTCTTTGAGGGGAAAACTTGCAAAAAAACTACTTTTCACCCAAGAAGTGAAGTAGTCATATGCCTATGTGTAAAGACTACATCTTAAATAACACAATTATGCTGTAGAACTGAGTGGATGGCACACCTGTCTACAAATGCCAACAATCAAATGCATATTCACAATAAAGTACGTAGGTAAGTCAATAAGTGAGTTACAAATCCAAGTTGTGACCTACGTTTTTGAATTAAGTGCAGGAAACTGTCCCCGCTGGATGGCAGCACTATCTAGTTTTATTGTGACGTGCAATGATCAGTATGTGCATGACTGTAAAGATGGAGCAGCTGTTACAAGATGGCGGCGCCCCTGAATACGTGTACCATGATAGAACAGTGTGGCATTGTGCAGTTTTTGTGGGCATAAGATATGGCAGCAAAGGATATCCACAAATAAATGTTGCCCATGTGCAGTGAACATTGCCTGTCACATCAAGCAGTCCATAATTGGGTGCAAAAGTTCTCAGAAGGGCAGACAAGTATTGAAGACATCATCAGAGCAGACAGGAGGGTCACCATCGACGCTGTAGCCACCGCTACTGGTTGTTCACATGGCCAGGCTTACAACATGATGGATGAGTGGCTAGGCTTCCATAAAGTGTGCTCCTGCTGGGTGCCATGCCAGCTGACACCACAACACAAAAGCCAGAGAATGGGCTTGTCATTGCAGCATCTCCAGCACTACCAGGATGAAGGGGATGACATGCTTTCCCGGATCGTCACTGGTGATGAGTCTTCGGTGCACCATTATGAACCCGAGATGAAGCATGCCTCCATGCAGTGGAAACATCCCGCATCCCCAGTGCACAAGAAGTTGATGGTGACATCATCGGCCGGGAAAGTCATGTTGACAGTGTTCTGGGATTCCCAAAGAGTACTGCTCACCGAATTCCAGCAATGTGACCGCACCGTTACATCTGCCTCGTACTGCGCAATCCTGACGAAACTTTGTGCCGCCATTCACCGGAAGCAACCGGGCCTCCTCACTAAAGAGATGTTGCTGCTGCAAGACAATGCCCGTCCTCATAGTGCCAATCAGACCACAGCGATGCTGAGGTCATTCAAGTGGGAAGTCTTCCAACACCCACCTTACAGTCCAGACCTTGCCCTGAGCGATTTACACTTGTTTGGCCATCTAAAACAACATATTTTGGGGGAACGCTTTCCTGATGATGACACGGTTGAAAGAGCAGTGTGTGCATGGTTCCAACAGCAACCACAAGAATTTTATGCCGCAGGTTTCCAAGAGTTGTGAAACGGTGGGACAAGTGTTTAAATTAGTATGGAGATTATGTTGAAAAATAAATGTTGTTTGCATGTCATTATCCCCATTTATTTCTTTTCAATCACGATTTGTAACTTACTTATTGACTTTCCCTCACAGAATTATCAAAAGTGAGCTACATAAAAACTAGAACTTTTTCAGTTTTAAGTGCAGTATAAAGCCAAGTTACTAGCTATTTGCCTTGGGAAGCCATTTAGTTCTTACTTCATATTAAAAATTGTGCTGCTCTAAAAAAAAGAGTATTTTGTGTTCTTTTATGTGCACATCAGGCAACTGACGGAACTGCTCTTACTCTACATACAAAACATTTCCACTCACACCCCAATTAAAACTTGCAAAGAGCCACTGTTATATGCCAGCATACACAATGGCTCCAGTTCATTAGAAATACTGTGAATTTACAGTTACAATTAATATCAGACTGATGAGCATTGCTTTCAAATGGACAGACTATGCTGTCCCTTCAGTACCATTTTCTATCACTTCACACTATGAGATACAGAGAGATTCATGTCTCTTTTTTTAGAGTGGTTTTGTGTTGCCATCCTTTGTAATGTAACTCTTCACACCTGCAATATACACATACACGAGATAAAAGCAGTAAACACAATTATAATAATGACAATAATAAATGGACAACAATGACAAGGTTCTCTCTTATTTTACAAAAGGGCAGATGTATACAGAAGTGGAAACTACACAGCATTTGGACCCTGTATTACTCTGCCTCTACATACAGTGGTGTACTGATCAACACTGCATAATTCTGTACTGATCTATCTTTGACTGCACCACCTTTATTTCAGTATAACTATGATTCCAGAAGGAAGTGTTTGACATAATCTATGACATGATGATACACAAAAAGAAAAATTCTCTGTAAAAATGAATCTGTGCATGATAATGCGCAAGATATTTTATTTTCTTCCAAGACCAAAACATTTCTTCCTTCTTAGTTTAACAATTACTGTATTTCAGGAGCCACTCATCCAGGCAGGCTGCAAGGCTATGGCCCTCCCAGAAATTTTGAGAAAAATTAAACTAAATATCTAAATAGAAGTTCTCCTTAGGAGTACTAACAAAAACTCTTATTCAAATACTATGTTTAATTTTTCTCAAAATTTCTGGGATGGCTGCAGCCCTTATGGATGGGCCACCACCGCTGTATTTACCTGAATATAGAATGATTTTCCTAAATTCATCATCTGGAAAACAGGAGATCGCCTTGTAATCATACAAAAAGTTACGCAAACATTTCTGTGTAATTATTTTCCTGAAAACTGAAGACTGTGAAAAGGGGGTGTCATCATATGTTTGGATAAATACAGCATGTATAACCTGTTAACTTATTATCACAGAATGAAAAACAATATGCTGGCTATTGAAGGTGAGTTATTAAAAGAGATGTTACTATCTGCTTCAATACACCTGACTGCGTGAGGCATTAAAAGAAAATTTGAAAACAACAATATAATCTAAAACCAAAGTTCAGAAATTACTCAAGAGTCAAGAAAAATTATTCTTTGTCATTAGCATTTAATACACAAAAAAGTACTGGCATCAAGATGACTTCCACAGATTGACATTATACAGAAATACAGAAAAAAATAAGTAAAGTTTTACCAGTGAAAATTGGAGTTGAAAATTTTTTTCAAGCGCCTACTTGCCAACACACAAATTCAATCATGCAACTCACCTCCAAATTTTTATGAAAAATTAACAAGCACACATGTGTGTATGCGTGCGCACACACATGCTTGCACTTAACCCTGAATAAAATGTGTATAAATTGTTCTGTAACCAGGACTGTCAACCTCCTGACTAATTCTTCTTGAACTCCCGAGTCTATTTACATTGAAACCAGAAAACTGTGCTTGTTACACTGTATGTGGCAGACCATTTTGCCTGCAAATGGACTTCAACTACTAACATTACTTTTGTGAAGGTTTCAAGTCCCTTTTAAAGTGATAAAACATATATCAGGACATCCTGAAGCTTATTCTCTTCCACACAGTCTTGGCTTCATAACACTCACTGAAAAATTATTGCGACCTTGTCAAGTAAATGATTTGAAAATTGAGTTATGACAGCAGGAAATAAGAACCATTATATCTGAGTCATCAAACCTTCTCAGTTCATTACCAGTCAGTAAAAGATCTGTACCAAACACACAGCAGAAAGAAGGCACTCTACTAGAGAAGGTGTGTGTAAACACTGCATTCTGAGACATATGTCTGGTCTGAGTCTGTTCCTGTCTTGAATTTGATTCTGCCACTGTGATCACAGTCAGCAGAATTTCTTGCAGCCATTCATTTACTCACTACTCACGGGATCAAAATACAGACCCAAAGAAATGAAAATGTCATAAAGACCAAATTTCACATAAACCTCCTGGCAGGGTGATATCTACAAGAAAAGAGGGAAGGTATGCCTGAAGAGGCTGCCAACAGCAGTGTACCACCATAGAGAGCTGGCAACACAAGCAGATCTGTGGACATCAAGGTGTCAATTAAGGCCACATATTTGTCAGACTGTCCACTGTTTCTGTGGTCTGTTATCCTGTTCTTCACACCTGCTTCTAGATCAGACCATACTGCAATATGCTTACAATAAACATGTTTATTATACTTATTTCCTATGCTGTATGAAACCCTCATCTGTTTACTATGCATTTGGAGAAAACAAATTAATTTTCAATATACTCATTACCACTGTATGCTATTGAACAACTTGTGCAAGGAACAATGCAGCTTTTATTTTCACCCTCCAAGAGTCATGTGATAAATCACTGTTATGCCTTTAGTGAAAGCGGGAATCTCATTTGTTTTGGTGGTCATACTGACCACACCATCAGACCACAATATGCGCATAAATTTTATATGGCATTTTCTTGCACTGGAGAAAAGTTAATTTAATAGTCTAGTCAATATGGCAATTTTTTTTGTATGATTACAGTACTGAATGCAATTCTTACCAGAACGGGAACTTATGTGCGCCACTCCCAAAGCTGTAATTTCTTCCAGCAAGTCCTTCAAATTTGTGTCAAGTTCTGATTCAATTCTGATTGTTGGCGAAACTTTCTTTGAGGTTTGTGTGTGCCACACCAGAACCTAAAGTAGTGTATATTATGTATAAACATTGGCAGAATGACCAGTTTATTCACATCATTACAAAGACACTGGTACATAAAAAACAAAGTAAAAAATATCAAGCAACAGTTTACTGTGCTTGAAAAAAACATTCTAGCATATCAGCATCAATTGTATCCCACACAATATCCAATCTGTACTCTGCAATGTGCCAAGAGTTCTTTAGCATGTGGGATGTCACAGAAGTAAGCTCCAACTGCATCTCTGTTCCACGAAAGTAACTCCTTTACGTAATTCCAGGGGCAAGAATCCATAGTGATTACATTCACAAGGTGTGGAATCACACAACTACTTATCCATGTAAGTAAACTGTTCTCAGAATATTAACCCTGGAAGTTTTGTCCCACCAGGCAAAAGAGCAGAGAAGTGTCATGGTAGCTGTCTACCTGAAAGTAAGCGAACTATCTGCAAGGCTGCAAATAACTGACGCATATCTCTATAATAGGAACTGTTAAGTGTGGCAATTACACAACACATTCTACTTGGGACCATCATGTTCATACCTGAAAACCACAGGACGATTTTCATACTGGACAAAGTAAGTATTTGACTCATGACAGAAAAGAAACCCATGAAGCTGCTGTGGTTGACTGTCCAATTCCAGTGCATACTACTATCTGGACTTTCTGTGTAAGTAGCTTGAAATGATAAGGGACAATTTACTGTGTGGTTATCTAAGGACTTTGACGTTCTCTGCTAGCATGATGGATGGATTTCTCCAAGCTGTGCTGAAAAGCATCACAAACTCCATTGACTGTATCAGTTTTGACACTATGCTATCTGCAGTCTTCTTGTGGAAATGACTGCCAGTCGTTCTGTTCAAAAAGGACTGCATCAGAATCATCAACTTTACCTCCCACAATTTATTGGCCCAGAAAAGAACTGTGTATTACAAAAATAAATTTCCTTGCAAATGATAAGGAAATAATATCAATTGTGTTACAAAAAGTGAAGGATGTAACGTTTCAAAAATCACAGTGCCTGCAAAACATCAGGAATGATTTACCCAATAACATAGCTCAGGAGACTTGACTCTTCAGCAATACCACTGTGAAAACATCAAATCTTACACATCAAACGCTGCCAGCTGAAGCACTATTAAATTAATCCAAAGATAAAAATAATAAAATGATAATCATTATTAAACAGATATAAAACCATTCTTTCATCATTGTAGTTTTGACACTAGCAAAACTAGAAAGCCAACTATACGTCACACAATGCACATCCATAGCCAGGCTCATTCTGAACAGTATACGACTCATACAGTACACAAGACATGCTGCCATAGCACCAACTCAACGTAACAATGTAAATCACTGAATGTTTTTAAACTATAACTTCAGCAAGGAACAATGTATGCTCCCTGAGGATGATTGTATGATCAAAACATGTAGGAGCGTTTCAGGTGTTTTAATGTGAATTTTAGATAATTAAATGAATATATGTGCATTTGTTGGTGTGGTAATTAAATAAATAGAAAGCCAACATTTTGCTCTCCATTTCCACTGTTGCAGAAGTAAATGTGAATCCTTACCAGAATGCCATCACAGCAAGAAGAAACTAAACAGTATTACTGATCAGTTCAGACAGGCAAAGCCACCAGGAAAATAATGACACATATAAGCTACTAGCACCCAGAACAG
>Ga0123357_10010866_pt1 | contig 11618 bp, 12 predicted proteins | sample TergutEmb28metaG_FD_89873 | JGI IMG/M metagenome (GOLD analysis project Ga0123357, IMG submission 89873) | Embiratermes neotenicus P4 segment gut microbial communities from Petit-Saut dam, French Guiana - Emb289 P4 | ecosystem: Host-associated > Arthropoda: Insects > Digestive system > Gut ...
CGGAATTCCGGTAAACAAACCCGAAGATATCAAAAGCACAGCAAAAGAACTGGAACGCGTAAGCCTGGCATTCAACAGACGGCTCCAGTTCGTAGTGGATAACGAGTCTCATGATATTACCGTTAAAGTTATAGATACAGAGACCGATAAAGTGATCAAGGTGCTTCCGCCCGAAGAATTGCAAAGACTTCATCAGCGGATTCGGGATACAATTGGATTTTTGTTTGATCAGAAGGTATAACAGGTCAGAGATATCCTTTAAAGGGAGGAACCTTACAGACGGTTTTGACAGGAGGGACGGAATATGTCTGACATATACATTCCTGGTGTAAACAGCAGGTTCAATACCCAACAAACCATCGATGACCTGATGAAACTCGAACGGGTTCCCAGGGACAGGGCCGCAGACAATGTTACCAAACTGCAGGCCCAAAAAACCTACTGGCAGGACGTAGGTTCCCGTATGAGTACCCTGCGTGATAACGCAAGGGCGCTGTTTTCATATCAAAATCCCTTCAATGATCGTATAGTTAATTCTTCCGACGATTCCGTATTGACCGGAACCGCCGTCAGGGAAGCGGTAGAACAGGAACGCAGTTTTGTAATCAAGCAAACCGCAAAGGCCGACCGTTTTCTGTCCAACCCCCTTGATGAAAACTACAAGGTTGACGCAGGTACCTACACTTTTACCGTGGGCAAAACCGTAGTATCGTTCAGCTTCAGGGGCGGCAACCTGCGTGAATTTACAGACGCCATCAACAGGCGCGGCCAGGACAAACTCCAGGCTTCTGTTGTCGCGGTAAAACCGGGAACTCTGTCTCTGCTCCTGGAATCCCGGGTAACCGGAGCGGATAACCGGCTGATTTTATCCGACGCGGCCGAATCACTGGGAATGGCCGTGGGCATGACCGAACCTTCCTACGACTCGCGCGTGAATATCGACGGTACTTACACGGCCAACGCCGGTCAAAAAGCCGCAATTCAGCTGCCAAACATAAACGCAGATCCCAACCTTATTCTAAAATTTGATACCTCAACTGTTGTTCGCCCATCAGACAACTGGGTTGTGCCGCAGCCGCCCGCCGGACCGTCCATTCCGTCTCCCGGATCGGTTTCTTACGGCGGTATTGTCATCGAAAACGAGCCTTCCGCGGTAACAATGCCCCCGTGGAATCCGCCGGAACCGCCCAAAAGGGTGGACAATATGTCGGTATTATCGCTTTCATTCTCTGACGGAACTTCAATACAAATGCCGCCCATAATTGATTCAACAAACCCCAGTTCCTACCAGTTTAAGTTAAGCGACCTTCCCCCGGGAAAAACCCTTGTTTCGATTAATATTGCCAATAACAATACCAACAGGGATGTATCCCTGCGTAATGTTCAGATTTTCGATCCGCAGTCAACAGGCGGCTCAAGGCCGTTAAACGCGGTTTCTACAGCCCAGAACGCGGTAGTCCTTATGGACGGCATAGAAATCGAAAGAGCGACAAATAATATCGATGACCTGATTCCCGGACTTACATTGAATCTAAAGGCGCCTTCGGACAGGCCTGTTAATATACAAGTTGAGCCGGACCGCGACGGGATAAAAAATTCCATTATTACCTTTGTCGCCAACTACAATAAGTTAATGGCCGAGATCAACATTCTTACCAGAACAGATCCCAAAGTAATTGACGAGTTAACCTATCTGACCAAGGACGAAAGCGACGAATACAAAAACAGGCTGGGAGCTTTCCAGGCCGATACAACCTTAAACCAGTTCCGCGGATTAATGCAGAGGACAGTAACATCGCCCTACCCTACTTCCATGGATCGGGATCTGGCCCTTCTTTCCCAGATAGGTATAGGAGCCGATGTAGGACGAGCAGGGGCAAGCACAGGTTACGACGCGTCCAGGCTCAGAGGTTATCTGGAAATTGACGAAAAAGCCCTGGATAACGCAATCGCGACCAAAACCGACGCTGTAAGGGAACTGTTCGGTTCTGACACCAACGGTGACATGCTGGTGGACAACGGAATCGCTTTTAATCTGGACGCGATGACAAGACCATATGTCGAAACCGGCGGGCTCATAACCTTAAAAACAGGTACAGTGGACAGCAGAATAAGCCAGGAACAGACAAGAATCGCCAATATGGATACCCAGCTTACGGCAAAAGAAGCCCAGTTAAAAACCCAGTATGCACAGATGGAAAGCGCCTATAACCGCATGGAAAGCATGACCCAGTCACTGAATAATTTCAGCCAGCAGAATTCCAACAACGGCAGGTAATCCATGCAGATTTTAATAAACGGGAAACCGGCCGATATTGTCCTGGAAGCCGAAAAAACAATCAAAGACTTGCTGGCCGGTCTGGAAAAATGGCTGGAAGGATCCGGGGGCCGTCTTAGCGGCCTTTGTATTGACGGTGTTGAAACAACAACCGGCGGACTCCAGCAGGCCTTTGAATTGAAACTGGAAAACATAAACTCCATCGATATCCGCGTAAGCACCCTGGATGAGCTAGAGGCACAGGCCCTTGCGGAATTGATAAAATACTGCGGTCTTTATGCGGATTCGTCCTTCGAAGAAAGACAGCAAGTAAGAAAAGACTGGGAAGACAGCGCTGCGTACAGGTTTCTTTCTGCAGAGATAAAAGATATTTTTAAAATGTCCTGCCTTACATTCGCGGGCGAAGGAATACCGGCGGCGGAACTGGGTTTTGCCGCCAATGAAAGGCTCAGAGAACTTGCCGATCCGGCCGCGGAAATAAACGCAATGGAAAAACTTGCCGCGGAAACCGTAAAACGCATGATCGATCTGCCTCTGGACGTTCAGACCGGCAAGGACGGCAGGGCGGCGGAAACCGTCAGGATATTTTCGGACATAAGCGAAAAAATAATGCGTTTGCTCAAAATTCAAGATCAAAGGGGAGCAGATCTTGAATCGTTAAAAATTGAAGATTTACCGGTAAAGAAATTTTTGGACAGTTTCGGAGACGCCCTTAAGGAACTTACCGAAGCTTACCGCAACCAGGATACTGTGCTGATAGGCGATCTGGCAGAATACGAGCTTGCCCCGATGCTGACTAAATTGTATTCTGGAGTTAAGGAATTTATTTTAAACAGGGCCGGGCAATGACAGGAATATTTTCCGGATATACCGGATTTTTACTTCAGCCGATGCAGTACTACAAGACCGATAATCCTGTGGAAGGGACCATAGTTCTTGTAGGCATCGGCGTAATAATCCTTATTTCATTTTTAATACATTTGGTCCGCAACGGAATCGGCGCAACCGGCCCCATAGGAAGCCGCAGCGCGGCTTCAGCACCGCGCAAATTTAACGCTTTTACTTTACACCGTATTGCCGCGTCCTACGGTCTGGACAGGGATCAGACCCAGTTACTGGAATATGTATTCCGCAGCAGTTCGGTAAATGATCCCGAACGTGTTTTAAAAAATTCTGCCCTGCTGGACAAACATTTTAAACAGGTTTACAAGACCATTGAAAAAAACGCGGAAACCGACGAGGAAGCCCAGCACAGGCTTTCCGGATTGTTCTCCCTAAGGAACGCGATTGAATCCGCGCCGGCCAACAGTTCGGGCATTACTTCAACCAGCCAGATACCGGACAATATGGCGGCAGTCCTTTCCAACGGGAAAGAAAGTTACACCGTAAGAATAATCAGCGCAAAGGGCGAAACCCTGCTATCCGAGATACCCAGAAACGCCCTTGGATCGCCGGTTAAAATTGCCAAAGGCGCCAAAATTACACTTTCGTTCTTTACAAAATCCAGCAAGGGGTTCTCGTTTGAAAGCCGGGTTCTGGGCAGCGTTGATTCCGGACAGGGACCCGCACTGGAACTGGCCCATTCCGGAAAGCCCCAGCCTCTGGTGCAAAGACGCTTCCGCCGCAAACAGATAAGCGCCGGCTGCGTTTTCCATCTGGTATTGCTTGACACCGCCAAAACCGGCCGCAAGCAGCCGCCCAAACTCATTGTCGATAACCGCCGCTTTACAGGAAACATTATTGATATTTCGGCAGGCGGCTGCTCAATAAAGACATCGGCGCCTGTACAGGTGGGATCAAGGCTCAAAATCGAACTGGATTACAGCGACGAATCAATGATTGCCGTCCTTGGCCAGGTATTGCGCATAAACCGCAGCGGAGCGGTTGGCACCATTATACACATAAAATTCCTCAAGGTGCCGCGCAGATCCTTTAATAACATCAATTCCATTGTTTTTGGCTACGACTCCGATTAGGAAAACAAGCAGAAAATCAACAGGTATTGCCAACCTTTGGAATATAATGGTAAGCTGGCAGAACAGGACAAAATATGAAAATTATCGAAATAAAAAACATAGTCCGTAAAGATGTTCCGATTTATTATAAAAGATTTTACAAAGGAAATCTGGTCCTGGATATCATGGACAAACAGGACGAAATTCCGGTGGAATTCAGTATTGAGCACAAACCTACAGGCCATACCGAAATTGAAGCCTCTTTTGCAAAAGAAATAAATTATCCGCTTGTTCCGCTTATGAAAGAATTAAAAACATTTATAGCGGACCTGGAATCAAACAGAAAGCTCCCGTCCTAGTCCGTTTTTTATGGCACAAACAACCGGGATCACCGCCGAAAGCTCATCCCCGCAGGCAACCAGGGCAATAGGGAAAAGCATTGCCGCAAAACTGGGCAAAGGAAGCGTAGTTTCCTTAAGGGGACCGCTTGGCGCCGGCAAAACTGTTCTGGTCAAAGGTATTGCTGAATTTTTTGGCATTGAAGAAGAAATAACAAGCCCAACCTATACAATAGTCTCGGAATACAGGGGAAACCTGGACGGCAGCCCAATAGAATTTTGGCACATTGACGCGTACAGATTAAAGGGCGAAGATGACTTTACAGCCATCGGAGGAGAAGAATATATTTACGGCTCAGGAATTTCGGTAATAGAATGGAGCGAACGAATCAGTGGGCTTTTACCGGCAGGCGCGGTAATGGTAGAAATTGAAATTTGCGGCGGTGATAACAGAATTATCAGAGTCAGCGGAGTTTAAGTGAATATACTTGCAATTGACACATCAACGGAGACTCTGGCTCTGGCCCTGTCGGTTTCAGGCAATATCTGGCAGGTGCAGATAAGCGCCGGCGCCAGGCACTCCGAACTGTTAATGGACTGGATAGACAAGCTTACTGTTTCCGCTGGGCTCCAACCGGTAGATCTTGACCTGGTATTATGCATGAAAGGCCCCGGCTCCTTTACAGGTCTGCGCATCGGCTACGCTGCGGCAAAAGGGCTCTCCGCTTCGCTTGGCATTCCGGTAAAAGCCGTGCCCACCCTGGACTGCATAGCGGTTTCAAATTCAACATGGCCCGGAATCACAGCGCCGGTTCTTGACGCTAAAAAAAACAGTTTTTTTACCGCTTTTTACAAAAATGGCATAAGAATTACAGATTATATGGACGCAAGTATACAGGAAATAGCCAGTCTGCTGGAAAAACACAATGTTTCAAAAAATGAACCTTTGTTTGTCAGCGGCCCCGGTTCGCCGCTTTTCTTGTCTCAAATAAAAACTTTTTTGGACGGCGATGCACTTTTTTCTGATCCCTTCCCTTCGAGGGGACGGGCTTTGGAAATGCTGTATCTGCAGGAAATGTTGCAAATACGGGATGATTATGATAAGGTTATTTCTAAAGAAGGATTATTTTCGGGACCTTTATATATAAGAAAAAGCGACGCCGAATTAAACCTCGAAATATAAATTATGACAAAAACGCCTGAGCCGGAAAAAGATCCGGAAGAACTTGAAGAACTTAACGAATTGGATCCCGAAGAAGAAGCTGTAATTGAAGAGCTTGAAGAAGAGGAACCCGTAAACGCGGCTCCCGATATCGAAAAAAAATATTCGGACATTTCCAATCCGTTTTTTAACAGCATATTTCCGGTCCTTTTTATAGATAAAACCATGAAGATTCTTTATGCCAACAGGGCATGCAAGAATTTATTTACGGGTTTTTTTGATTTAACCGGCAAATATTTTATGGACGTATTCGGCAAGGCTTTCGAAATAGAAGAAATCAGGAAAATCCGGGAGACCATCATTACCGGACAAAACGGTTATACCTGGAAAGGAAGGGCAAGAATCCACGCGCGCCACATGGCGACAGTACAGACAAGGGTTTATCTCTTTGCCGCGGAACTTGGCCCGGACCAACAGAACGAATTTGTGGTTATGTTCGATGACGTAACAGAAGAAGACAAAAAGCTGTTAAGAAGCGTCTTTATGAGTCTTTTGGAAGCTTCCATTTTAAAAGACAACGATACCGGAAAACACATAGCGCGTGTCAATTATTATTCAAAACGCCTGGCCGAGGAACTTTTTAAATGCAAAAATCCCAGCTATAACCGCATCGACGCGGACTTTATTGACAATATAGGTTTCCTCGCGTCCATGCATGATGTCGGGAAAATCGGCACCCCCGACGATATTTTAAACAAGGAAGGCCCGCTCTCCGATTGGGAATGGACAATAATGCGGGAGCATACCAAAAACGGCGCCTTTATACTCTCCACTTATCCCAATCCCATGGCCAAGGAAATCGCCCTGAGCCACCACGAGCACTGGGACGGTTCCGGCTACCCCTACCAGCTTTCCCACGACATGATACCTTTGTCTGCACGTATAGTTACCATTGCCGATGTCTACGACGCGTTAAGGATGGAAAGATCCTACAAACCGGCTTTAAGCCATGACATTGCGGTTCAAAAAATGAAGGAAGGCCGCGACAAACATTTTGATCCGTTTTTAATGGATATTTTTACTTCCATCGCAAAGGATTTTAACAATATTTACGAGAAGAACAAGGACGAAAAAATACTGCCCTGATTAAAAAATTTTGATTGATAGGTCCGCATCAGGCAGCCCGTCCAGCCGGGTTTAACCCAGCGGCTCCCTCTTTACGCCAAGATCCAGTTCCGGAAAAACCACAGCCGATTCCGCAGCGGCTTTGTTCTCCGCCCTGATTGCGTCAAAAACTTCCTGGCGGTATACCTTGACGCTTTTGGGAGCGTCGACGCCCAAACGCACCTGGTCCCCCCGGATTTCGATGATGGAAACAGAAATATCTTCTCCTATCATGATCTTTTCGTTGATCTTTCTTGATAGTATGAGCATGGTTACTTCTTCTCCCCGCCGGCGCCTAAAGCCGCGTTCGCGGCCAGTTCCGCAATTATATCATGTTTTGTTTTCCAGCGGGTATCCATCAGCACTGCCTGAAGCCCTGTATGGGTCTCTTTGTTGATTACAAGCGGGCCCTGTAAATTGGCGGTCATCGGGGAGCCGTCCGGCGGCATGGTAACAATTGTAAAAATAATGGCTTTCTTGGGATCGGTAATTCCTATGGATTCCAGATCCTCGTTATCAATATTGGCTTCGTAATCCGGCCTGAATATAAAGGGGTCTATCAGAATAAATGCAACAGGCATTCTTTCCATGGACTGGAGCAGAAAAAAAGGCTGACGTTCGGCGTCCAGGAGAACAAAATCCCGCAGCGATTCAAATCCCAAAAGTCCCCGGGGAAAAGTAATTTTTTGGTATTCATCAACTTCAATGGAGCCGTAAGCCTTGGTTAAAACTTTCATCTTTATTCTATCCTTTACGTTTGTTCTATCCTTTACGTTTATTCAGTCTTTGAAGGTATTATTTAAGGAAATCCAGCAATGTAGGCGGAATTATTTTTGCCGCTGTCTGCAGGGCCGCGTTGTGGGCAAAATCCATGTTCGCCAAATCCATCGCGGCGGTTGCCATATCCAGGCCGGATTCCCGGTCAATGTAGGAAGCCACATTGGGAATCTGCTGATTGATCCTTCCCCAGGCCATATCTGCCCGTTCCTGCCTGCCGCCGATGTTCGCAAGTCTTGTTTCCACATTGCCCAGCGCCAGGTCCATTCCTCCGATTCCCTGACTGCCGATAAAATCCTGATCCCCCCTGAACATGGCGTCGCGCAGCCTCATCACCATATCAAATACCGATCCGCCGCTGACCCTTGCGCCGGGATTCCAGTTGGGCGCGGAAGGATCCGAGTTGGCCTGGATCACTCCCAATTCTTCCATGGTACGCGAGCCCTGCTTGTCTTCTACTTTTATCAGATGGGGATTGGTTCCTTCGAGTACGAGCCCGCGGGTTACAGGATCAATGTAGGCCTTGACCGGAGCCGAGGAATCGTTAATCTTGGCGACAACGGCCGGCAACGTATCTCCGGGCTGAACCGTTACTTCCCTGCCATCAATAAAGAAGCCGCCTGAATCACCGGCCCGCCAGTTGCTGCCGTCGGCCGCGCCGAAGATTTGCATCTTCTCCGCCCAAAAGGCTTCTCCGCCGCCCATGTCGAGATCGCCGTAGACGCCTTCCCCGATTTCGGCTTTTCTGCCTGGGCCTGCGCCGCGGTACTCCACATTTACAACCATGGTCTCATTACCGCCCTGGATTGTGCCTTCTACAATCCTGAAAGGTTCCGTAAACGCTTTGTCGCCGGCAAAAATACGGTTGCCGTCCGGACCTGTCGCATTAGAAATTGAAACCAGTTCCTTTAACAGTTCATTGGTTTCTGTAGCCATGTTCTGCAGATCCGATTTCGAGTAGGTACCGTTGGCTGCCTGGACAGACAGCTCCCTGATCCTCTGCAAAACATCGACAGCGCTGCTCATATAAACATCAACCTGGCGCAGATGATCCTGGCTGTATTGTACGTTATCTTCATACCTTTGCAGACGGCTCATGTAGGATTGGTAGCGCACGGCATGGGCGGCGGCCAGCGGATCGTCCCGCAGTTCATTAATCTTCGTTTGGGAAGCGATTTTGGACTGCATGTTGGCCATATTTTCTTCCTGCCTGCGCAGCCGGTACTGGATATCGTCGTTGGGCATATTGGTCGCAACTCTACGCATTTACTTCTCCTTAGGTTCCCATACGGATCAAAGTGTCGAACATCTGGTTTATCGTTGTAATAAACCTTGCCGCAGCATTGTAACCGTGGGTATATTTGAGCAGATTGGCAAGTTCTTCGTCCATGTTTACTCCGGAAACAGACTGCCGCATGTCTTCAAGCTGCTTCATTATCAGGTTCTGGGTTTCAAGCGCCCTGCCGCTTTGCTCGCCCAAAAGGCCTATGCGGCCCACCGAGTCAGCAAAATAATCGTCAAAGGTTCTGAACTGGCCGACCATGACTTCGCTGTTCCGGATCGAAGCGATAGCGAGGGCCGCGTCCCCGTTGCCGGGATTTGCCGGTCTGCCGTTTTCGCCGAAGCCCGCGGCTACCGATCCCGGGTCCTGTATTATAGCCTGGTTTACCTGGATCCAGCCGGAAGGATGAGCGATGGGCGCCACCTGCCAGTCGGTTGGGTCCCCGCGCAGGCTTGTCACCGCGTCAGCGCGGTCCCAGCTGTACGCTCCGGCCGCCCCGGAATCACGGAGCAGCCCGGCATAACCGGTAAGGAACTGGCCGGAATCTTCAATATGCCTTATTACAAAATCGGGATTCTCCCGGCCTCCCGCAGAAACCGAATCGGCCGGCGTCGCCTTCATTGTAAGATAACCGTCGCTGTTAAGCCGGGCGGTTACTTCGGAACCGGAATTGTTAATCCTGGTAATAACATCGGCTACCGTGTCTGTAGGAAAATACGGGACCTGCCGCAGCCCGTCTGCCGCGGATAACGTAATGTTTCCTTCAAGTCCGATCTGGGCCTGGTTCTCGAGAGTGTTTTTGCCGGATACGCTGAATATATATGATGAATCAAATTCGCCGTTCCCGCTGCGATCGTAATTGCCGTTAACATTGGTAACAAAGGGATATTCGGAAAAAAAATCCAGTCCGGTTCGGCCGTTGATTCCATAGCCTTTCTGGTGGACTTCGTTTACAAGACCTATAAAATTCATGGTCATGTTGTCCAGGGTCTGAATCTCCGACTTTATCGTATTGTCGCGCAGATCAACAAGGGCGCCCAGGCTCCCGTTATGATCCCCGTTGGTAAATTCCAGGTTCTCGCGGGTATCGTTCCAGACTATGTCGGAATAACCGTTATCTGTATTTTTAACCAAATCCAGCTGGCGGCCTATTCTGCCCTGGACAAGAATAACTCCGCCCGTATGGAGCAGATATTCATCAGGGTCGCGCTGATCTACGGTAATGCTTACAATCGAAGAAAGCTGATCCGTTAAAAGATCCCGGCGATCCATAAGGTCATTGGGGCTGTCGCCCTGGGCTTTGACCTTCTGAATATCTTCGTTTACAGCGGCTATTTGTCTTGTAAGATCATTAACCCTGGCGACCGTCATGCGGACATCTTCTTCAGTCTGATCCTGTAAATTTTTTAATGAAGTATATCTTTCGTTGATGCCGTCAACCAAGGTCTTGCCCCTTTCAATGACCGACATCCGCGGCGCGTTATCGGCCGGGTGCAAAGACAATTCCTGCCACGAATCCCAGAACTGATCCATTTTGGAACGTACCGAATTATCTCCGGGTTCCAGGTAAACATTTTCCAGCTCGCGGATATAGGGATCACGTGCGGTCCAGTAGCCTTCTCCGCCGGCCTGGGCAATAACACGTTTGTCCAGGAGCTCGTCGCGGACCCGTTCAATCCTGGCGGTTACAGTTCCCTGGCCAATCTGTCCGGGAGTCTCCTCACGGTTAAGGCCGGGCAGATAAATCGGATCATAGGCGGTAAATTCCACTCTCTGCCTGGAATAACCGGGCGTATTAATATTCGACAGGTTGTGGCCCGCTGTATTGATTGCCTGCTGGTGGGCGTCAACAGCCCGCTTGCCTATTTCAATAGGCATAAAAGTTGAAGTCATTTTAAATCCTTTAAACGCGCTGGTTTAAAACCATGCTGTGCAGTTCCGCAGAAGCCTGACGGCCCTTTCCGGTATAAAGTTTTCCGCCCCGGGCCGGAATAATGGCTTCCAGCCATGCCGCGGTAATTGTTTTTATTTCCTTAAGATAATTTGTAAAAATGTCATTCTGTGTTTTAAGTTTTAAGGTAGACATTTTAAGTTCGCGGAACAAACCGGTCAGCTCCCGGCATTCATCCGGGGGCAGTTTGGCGGCAAGTGAATAAAAAGAAGGCTCACTGTCATTTGCCAGCCATTCCTGTGTAAAAAATTTTTCTTTAAGCGCGGCAAAAATCCCGGCCCTCTCGCCGTCCATAACGGCAAACTCCGCGCCCAACTGATTGATTTCGGCAATTTTCCACTCAAAATCAGTCCATTCCCTTTCCATTACAGCCTTGTGGACCGAATCCTGTACCAGCGACAACTTTTGTAAAAGACCGATTTCCTGTTTAAAAACCGAAACACAGCGTTCAAAATCCCACATCATATCAAGCTCCTGTCCCCAACTGTTTTACTTACGGGAATTATCTACTATTAATATCGGAGTATTAAAAGCATGAATTAAGCACAACATTAACCGTACAGGAACCAATGCCGCAGTCGCGCGTCATGTTGAAAATCAGCGAAAATGAGCCCTAGTGCGTTCAGTAGAAATGAGCCATTTTGGCGGAAAAAACCAGTAGAAATAAGCCCTTAAAAATGGAGATTAAAGCCATTATGAGGGATGAAACAA
>Ga0123357_10010867_pt1 | contig 11617 bp, 6 predicted proteins | sample TergutEmb28metaG_FD_89873 | JGI IMG/M metagenome (GOLD analysis project Ga0123357, IMG submission 89873) | Embiratermes neotenicus P4 segment gut microbial communities from Petit-Saut dam, French Guiana - Emb289 P4 | ecosystem: Host-associated > Arthropoda: Insects > Digestive system > Gut ...
GAGCACACGTTGCTTCAATACTGAGTGCACTGTACTTCAGTATTGAGCACACGTTGCTTCAATACTGAGTGCACTGTACTTCGGTATTGAGCACACGTTGCTTCAATACTGAGTGCACTGTGCCTCAGTATTGAGCACACGTTGCTTCAATATTGAGTGCACTGTACTTCAGTATTGAGCACACGTTGCTTCAATATTGAGTGCACTGTACTTCAGTATTGAGCACACGTTGCTTCAATACTGAGTGCACTGTACTTCACATATTTCTTTGTGACTTTACAGACCTAATTTTTTTTATCGCATATGAGTACGTCATTGCATTAGAGTTCACTTCTTTAGAGTCAGAAAGCGTTGCTCATTGCGTGACTTTTGGTACTATCATTTAATCATAAATTCTCTTTTTACTTTTCCCCCAGTATTGTAGATAACTAGGATATTGGGAAAAAAATGTTTGAAATAAATTTGTCGATTTGAAAGAAATATGTACTTAAAATGCATTGATAAGTGTGGCAGTTGGCTGAGATGTCTGTTGTCAATGGATGTCCTCCATAAAATTTTGACTGGTGCCTGTTATGGGGCCCGGATAGCCCAGTTGGTATAGTTACTTGGACACTGGTTAGACGATTCGGGGTTCGCATAGCGGCAACAGATTTATCTCTTCTCCAAAATGTCCAGACCGGCTCTGAGCCATAACCAACCTGTTAAATGTGCAGCGAGGACTACTTCCTCGCTGTTAAAGTGGCCGGAGCGTGAATGTAACTCACCTCAATCTAATTCCGAGTTAAGAATGAGAACAGCTATATATTTACCCACCTTATTTGCTTTTACGATGTGTTGGGGGGCAGTTTTACCTACATTTTTGGACTTGACCTTAATGTTCCTCAAGCATCGATTATGTTGGATGGGAACTGAACAAAAGAACGAAACTAAATTCGGCTAACGGCTTATACTCCTGCTGTAGACCCTCAACAACGAATTCATTCACGATCTCTTGTGTAATTTGAGGGTTGCATATTTTCCGTTGATTTCGAACGCACCGTACAAAATAGGGTACCAACAATCTAATTGTTGACCCCGATAATAATGTTTATGTAATTTCAGTTGCGCATTTTCCGTTGACTTCGAACACACCGTACTAACAAATTAACTGTTGGGTCCGATACTAATGATGTTTTTTTTAAAACAGGTTGCAGCCTGTCGGACCGGTATGCAGGTCAGGTGCGCCGTTGTCACCACATCCTCTCATGTCTATGGAACGTAATCCCCCGTGTCCACAGCTGTTGCAACTGCTATAACGTTACATTCTGCTCCCTACTGTCAGTTTCAGTAATGTTAGATTCTTTAAACTGGTTGGTGGAAGCAAGGCTAGTTCTGAAATTCCACTCCGCTCTCGATGGTTGTTAGAGCGAATCTCCCAGGCGAGCTGCGGTCGATTACAGTAGCTTCACGTTCAGAGGTTCTGCTCTGCGACTGACAAAACATTTGTACTGTAGGCTGGAGCGCGAAGCAGTTTCTGCTAAGTGTGTCATTTAAATAAGCTGTCAATTGCCTAGACTATTTGGCGTCGGTTACACATGAATGGACGAGCATGGAGTTTGTGTTGAATGACACTGCGAGGGGAAAGTCGAAGTGCTGGGTGAAGGACCTGTCCCCCTGCTCTTTGCCAACTAGAAATCTCACATGAACTGATCTGGAAATGAACCCGAGCTTCCACTGTGAGAGACTGTCGACCAACCGCCTGCTCCGTGGCAGGGCCGTGAACCACAGTTAAAAACTTTAAAAATTTTTTCCCGGCAAGAGATTTGGATATAAAAAGAATGCAGAAGGGCAGCTGAAGAAGCTCAGTCGGTGTACTGATCAGGCCACAGGCTCGCGACCAAGCAATCTAAATTCGAGTCCCACCAGAGCAGAATTGTTTATCCCCAGTGTCCAGACGGGCCATATGGTCCATCCACACTCTCCACTGGGCGCCGAGGGTGCTTTCTGTGGAGCTGAAGCTGGGCTGCTTCTAGTGTCGAGACTAAAAATGCACGGCTCTATACCCGTATTGCTCCATTCGCTTTCACGGCGTGGTGCTGATATTAGCGCAGGGTTATCTTTTTTTTAATCGTGAGATTCTATAGGGTAGTGGAACTAGGAATTTGTCTACAGGTCGAATGTTTCTACTAGGACCACGGAACTAAAGAAATTGAGAATTTTGGATATGGATTGGATGGAACAAGCGGAAAATGCGTAAAGGTTTTTGGTCGGTAATCAAGTTAGAAACAGGAGTTTGGTAGTCCTAAGGATATCTAATTGGCTGCCATCCATCTAAATTGTGCATGAAAGTTTAGTTTTTAACTTAGACATAACACACTTTAATTATCAACCAACAAATGCACTTACAAACAGGGTATTGTGGCAGCAGCTGCCACAACACCCTGTTAATGTAAAGGAATTATTTTGTGAATGTTTTTAAAATGACTTTAGCAAGGAATAACGTAGCTCCCTGAGGATGATCTTAAGATCAAAACAAGTCGGAGCGATTTTAAGTGTTTTAATGTGAAATTTTATGTAAGTGCATTTGTTGGTTGACAATTAAAATAATTCTACGAAATGCACGGTGCAACAATAAAGATAGAAATAACACCGCCCGTCTCCATTAGGAACGCCAATCAATTAACGCTGTTTGGGGAAATTATTGATATTTGTGAAGAGAATTATAGGAAACATCACAAATATGCTTTGTGACAAAAAAACAGAGCTTTCAGATTTTACACCCAGCGGTAGGCCTGCACTGGCCTTGCAGTGGTCATTGGAGTCGTTAGTTCCTTGCATTATATGGCATAATTCCTGTCCCGGTGGCCTTGTGGTCTACGACGTAGGTCTGCACTCTCTTGGTTGCTGAGATCTTGCTTTCGAATCCCGTCTGTTGTGTTTGTTGTGGGTTGTGTAGGTAGCAGCCTCTGCAATGAGCTGATCACTCGTTCAGAGGAGGCCTACCTAGTGTGTGTGATACAGAAAATTCAAACAACGAGACGGTCTAGGCCAGATTTGGGCTCTTGAACCATAAAAATATGGCCAGAAGGGGGTAATGAAGTGGTTCTGTAGATGTGTATGGTTTTGATTTCTCTGTTATTTTCTTTTCAGATCGATCCAAAAGTTGCCTTCCCTAGGAGAGCGCATCCAAAGGTAAGCACACATTAAACTACTTTTGGTTACATTTTGCTGCGCGTTTATGGCAATAGGAGCTAGCTGTCGAAGTGTTTTCCATTCTCTGCTGTTTATGTTGCTACCAACACGTCCGCTTGTCCACGCACTTTCCTTGTTCTTTAACTCTCGGTCCCCTTGCAACCCCAGTAGTAAACAAATTCAAGAAGAGAGCATATGCGCTATCTGTCCAGTGGACTCAGTTCAAGTTGCATAGAATAACGTGGCATTTTATCTGGCGTTTTAGACGTACCGGGTACGTGGCTTAGCGTACTTCACCGAGTGCTTCCAGTCCTGATTGGTTCAGCTTATATAACCGGATAATCATTATAATTCTCATCCGCGTATGTTTTACAGTTTGTTTTATGTAACTTCCAATAGCAAAACCGAAAATGTAAGTTTGTTCCCCGGGTATCTGCATTCGTGATACCGTTGACGTAATTAGTATAAGGACTTGACTACCGGCTGGACGGTTCGGGGTTCGAATGCAGGTGGGTGTAAGAGATGTTTTTCTCTTTTCCTAAACGTCCAGCCCGGCCCAGTGACTCACACTGCTTCTCATTCGATGGGTACCGGTGTTTTTTTTTTTCGGGAGTATGACCACCGGAGCTTGAAGTTAGCCATTCACCTCCGTCTAATGCCGAGGTTAAGAATGACTAGAGGTATAACTGTACTCTTCCTGTGTACCTTCATGGCCTTGACAGGACAGCTTTACCTTCTGTCTGTGAGGCGACTCGATGGACCACTGTCAGTACTTGTGTCTTCTACCCGATTTGGTACCTCTTGATGCTACCATCATGGTGCATTACGTTCTTGAATGCAACTGCCTAATTGTCGCAATATCTCGACAACAGTCAAAAATCTGCACTAATAATTGTCCAACGAGATGCAACACAAAGCAGTCTATTTATTATTCTGCAAGTTCATTCTACATGTTTCGGGTGTCAAACACACCCATCATCAGGAGTACACAAAACTGTAACTACAGCCTCAGGTACTGTGCAGCTACCTCCCTCCAACGTGGCCACGTTGGAGGGAGGTAGCTGCACAAAAAAATGTGACCAGTTCCGGAGGCTGTAGTTACAGTTTTGTGTACTTCTGATGATGGCTGCGTTTGACACCCGAAACGTGTAGAGTGAACTTGCAGAATAATAATTAGAATGTTTTGCTTAGCATCTCGTTAGACGTTTATTAATATAGATCAGCGATGCACGGAAACGTAAACATAAAAGTCAAAAACCTGTCCCGTGAGTGCTGTGCTGTTTTGCGCACTTTGATATGCGTCTCAGTATGATATGTCTTATCAAACTCTCTGGCAGCAGAACCCGATGATTCAAACACCGTCAATATGAATGCCTGCCAGTAGACAGAAACCTGAAACACCCTTCTTTGCTAACGCCAATCCCTGTATCCCCCCCCCATAAGATTGCTGAAGACCATCCTCTTGTTTATTTCTCTCTTGCACATGGCGTGCGTCCTACTGACTTCCTGGTCAAGTTTCTGTGAATGTTTAATTTTTCTGCGTCCGATTTATATCCCCTATCTTGCTTGCCCTCCTTAACTTCCCTAATAATACTGATACCACCTAACTGGTATAAATCACGAACTTCTTGATTATGCGCCGTGCTAAATTGCCTACATAACTGTCAGGTAGGGAGTTCATGTTGCGGAAGACTTCAGTAATTTCAACGTCGTTAAATAATCACCGTCTGTTCGCATATCCAAAGACACGTGGAGTTACTCGATTTTGTGGTGACAGTGTTTTAACATATATATGTATATTTGTGCCATACATAGTATGGTTTTAAAATCAAGTGTGCGCAGTTCTGTTTCTTGGGATATGGAAATGATAATATGACGCCGTAGCACGAATTGATGGGCAGACGCTTCAGCTGGAAACTCTCGTGCAAGGAAGTTTAAGACATACAAAAGATTTTGGGGAATTCTGGAAGGTCTTTAGATTGATTTTTGTACATGTTACAGCAAATCTTGTCCTCTTTTATGGGTCCGAAGTTTCCCATACGCCATTTTTTGTTTGTAGGTCTCCCGCTATTGCTGCGTTTTGCTGCTTTGAACTATCAGTTGTCTAAGTCCTGTACATCACTGTACTGCTTGCCTTTCAGCTTGGCTCCTGGATGACTGATTGTGGCGGCTAGCTAACCAGCAATGTACCTGTGTAACGAACAAACTGTGTAAGAGTGTAATCAGCACGCTGGATCTAGTGCTGCATTACCACAAATAACAAAATTTTACCGTCAAATTATTTCTGAGCCAGTTTAATTAAGTTCATGCCTTTGGAATGTGTTCCTGCGCCGTCCGCTTTAATCATCTTCTCCGGCCTCCTTTGCGATCTTCCAAATGGCGGCCTTTCAGAATGGTGTCATTTGTGGATTATTGTATATTTTTCTGTTTATTCCTAAGAACTGATTGTCTGTTTTGCAGTCATTGATTTCAATACCCTGGCAATCATATGTATATGAGCCAGGTAATTCAGTCAGTGTAGTGACTAGGATACAGATTTGACTACCGGATGTCGGTCGTTTAGACGCCGGGCGTGATGCTAAATACTGAGGAGGGGGGCATGTTGGTAAGCAATGAGATGCCTGGGCGTGATGATAATTACAAACCTCCATTTCGAGGCGAAGGGTAATCTAAATTTATAACTTTAGCCGTCCTAGGTCTAGATACGTTTTAGAACATTTGCATTGTATACGCATACTTGGGGTACAAGTGAGCAATTAACGTGCATTCTGATACACACACGCTGTCACACGCGCAAGTTATATAAACATATAGCCCACACATACGTACACAGAGGCATGTGTATACACACACACACACACACACACACGTACGCACACAGTAACACATGTAGTAGCGCATTAGTTAATGAACAATTCTGAAATGCATTCACATCTTCTGTGTACTGGAATTGGTGTACGTACACATGCTTTGCATCGTCATTCATAATGTCAACGTTTAAGCCTTCAGTGCTGAACGGGTTGATCGCTTCACCGTGGTTTTGGGTGTCCGGTGGGTGCAGTGTGTTATTTGAGTATACAGTGTGGCCTGTTATTTAAATTACACATTCTTAATTTCTTTATAATTATTGTATTACTAATCTAGTCTTTCAATATATCCTTCGCTTGTCACGGTGGCCTCGCGCTGTTGAGACTCTAACGCTTGGAGCGTGGGTTCGAAAACGACTGCCTGCATGAAAGAATATCTAGAGTGCTTCTGAATTTGTGCTGTTGCGTCTGGTCAGTTACCTGTACAGGGGGTCCTTCCAACTGTTTGTAGGCTATATAGTTCGTTGCTGATGTCCGAGCACTGTAATGTTTGACTTCATATGTCGCTAGCATCTCTTCATCTAAGGGTGCTATAACTTTGCAAACCTTGCCCATCCTGGTCTGTAGTTGTGATTTAAGCCGCAGAGTAATCGAAAGGTTAATTCTGCATTGTGACAGCCCAGCGGGGTTGAAGAAAATGGCATTGACGGATGTACGTGGGCCACATATCTGAGAAATTCCATCTCTGCTGTTTATACTCTTCGATGTTCTTATATTGATTTCAGACTAAACAATTAATGCTCATGACGGAACTTCCTTTGACTTATTTCCAGAGTTTCAGTCGTATTCGTATATTTTGACACAAAAGAAATGCGGTATTTTCTGACTTGAATGACATGAAAATTTGTGCCTATGTATCGTGTGCCGTACGCCTTGATGGACCGCATTTTGTTTCATTTGTAGGTTCTAAGCATCAGAACAAAGTGGAAGCACTTAAATGAGAGAATTAGAGAGAATGCAACGAGGCTATAGTTACATCTGCTGTAAGAAGAAGAACGGGAGGTAAATTGGAACATTTAGAAGAAGAGCGACGTTTCTTAGTGTCTTGGTTACTGCAATGATCTGCCGACGACATGGATGGAGAGACAGCCTCGATGTGTGTACATTTATAGATCTGTGTCTTCCTTTGCAGATGTTAGCAAGTTACACTCCATTCGGCTACCCTGCCCGCAGTCACTGTTACGTCAAGCTGCTCGTCACTGTCCGTTTTTATTTTCTTTTTCCCGAACGAAAAGTTAAATTTAATCGAAAAAAAAAATGTCTCAGTATGGAGCTTTGTTCTGAAGTCATTCAATGTCCTTTCTTGATCGGATCCGCTTTTTAAAATAAATTTTAATATCATCTTCTTATAATCGTCTCAGCCACAAGGGAGCACGATCCTGAAATACTTGGGTATATTTTCTTTCTTTGCAACCACATGACATTTGTATAATGTAGCCTCATTTCTGTCTGTGTCAGTTGACTGTTTGAATCACATTTTCTGATTAAATTTGTTACCTTCTGCTAACTGACCATTGTGTCAGCAACGTGCAACGTAAGCCTAAAAATTATCAAGTTCCTCTTGTTATATTTTAAATGTTCCTCGTAATATATTTGAAATTCCCGACTTGCTTTATCTCTTTTATGTTAAGTTGCTTTATGTAACTTCGTAATCCGTTGTCTCTAACGTTTGCCTATCCTTTATTATTATTACTACTATTACTAGTACTACTTACTCACACACTTACTTACATGCATACTTACCTATTTACCTACCTACCTACCTGCCTACCTATCTACTTACCTCTTTACCTATTTACTTACTTACTTACCTACTTATTATTTACTTACTTGCTTACTTACTGCAATTGAGTTTTCACCCGGTGGCAGTAGTCCTTACACTAGTACGGACAAAACAAAAATATAAATTACATAAACGAAACAATACAAAAACACAATACACACAATGTACAACACTGTAAATATATGTACACATATTACCAAAACAACCACGTAATTGTCAAAGCGCCCACACATTACAAAACACACACGTACAAACACCCACGCGACACACACAACATTCGTGTCTCTGAACCACACAAAAAACACTATAATTTTTACTCATATTAGTATTTATGTAGGTGCGTGGCGTGTCATGGAGGGCAGACTGGTTAACGGTCGTTTATGTAGGCAGTTTTTCAACACGTGATGCGATGTGGTCACGTGGATAGGAGAAATGTGGAATTCGTTTTGTCTGTTCAAAGTGTAACTCAAAAGATTCAAGAATCGTTGTGCCTTCATCTTCAGGCTGACGTTCAAATCTCGTACAGTGCAAAACTTAAATGGATATGAAGGGGGAAGTTGTGGGCTAGATGATTGGCATCACTGTGGTGGTGTTGGTGGCTAGAGGCCTCTGTGGTTCGGAACGTGGGTTATGTGAAGCCGTCAAATATTTACACGCAAACTCGTCCTTCTTCCGCACTCGGTTCTGCCGTCAATTATTAATTCCTCAATTACCGGTTGCATTGAAGCAAGGTGCGTCCCTAGTGCGCAGAACAGAATGAAAAGAAAGCGAGATGAAGAAGTGCTTTGATGTGTGAAAAGAAAGTACGGTGATATCATGAGAAAGCCTGCTTGTTCTCTGAGTAAACGTAACGCCTCTACTGCCGGAGTATACCTTATACATAATGTAAGAACGGCGCTTACTCTTAAATTCTCTTGGGAACTTTTACGTTTCTGCGCATATTTTACTGCATGCCGTAGTCAAGTGGTTAGCACACTGTGCTGTGTATTTCGGATGCCCTGGGCTCGAACTCGTCCTCAGGCTGATATAATGCGGTGTAGATCATATCGTACGAACCAGTAAATTTATAAAGGTTGTATGTCAATTATGGGGCACGCGTTGGCGCAGTTGGCTGAGGCATTGCCCTACAAGCCGGAAGGTTGCGGGTTCGATTCCCGATGGTGTCACTGGAATTTTTCAGTGACATAATCCTTCCGGCCGCACTATGTTCCTGGGGTTGACTCAGCATCTAACAGAAATGAGTGCCAGGAATATTTCCTGGGGGGTAAAGGTTGCCGGTGCATAGGGCTGGCAACATTGCCACCTTCATGTGCCGACTGTCTTGAAATCTGGGAGCCTTAACCTCCTGGAACACTCAGGGCCTCTCCAGGCCTGTAAGGGGATTGCTTTGCCTTTTACATCAATTATGTTATGATATGGAACCTACAGAATTCTTTTTCCTAATGTAGTTTAGTGACGCTATATGGTTCCATATTCTTTGTCACTCTGGGCCCTTCTGGGACCCACAGCTTCTGTTCGAATACCATTCTTCTCAAAGGGCACAAGTTTAAGCTACAGGATCTTCCGAAACGTTGGTACGTCTTTCCCAACCTACGCTACGTCGTATGTAACAGGGAAGTACAGGAAGCTGCATAATGAGGAAATGAATGATTTGTACTGCTCACCCAATATTGTTCGGGTGACCAATCGAGAAGAAGGAGATGGGCGGAGCATGTAACACTAATGGGGGAGAGGAATGGCCTATACAGGGTTTTGGTGGGGAAACCTGAGGAGAAGAGGTCACTTGGGTGACCCAGACGTAGATGGGAGGATAATATTAAGATGGATCCTCAGGAAGTAGGATGTGGGGGTTTGGACTGGATCGAGCTATCTCAGGATAGGGGCAGGTGGCGGGCACTTGTGAATGCCGTAATAAACCTTCGGATACCGTAAAATATGGGGAATTGCTTGAATAGCTGAAGACCGGTTAGCTTCTCAAGAAGGACTTTACTCCATGGAGTAAGTAAGTAAGTAAATACGCTAAGTCGCATGCCTGAAGTCCACGACGCTAATATGAACTTTCGTGCGAAGCTCTGTCCTTGATTTTTTTTAATTAAATTTAATACGACGTTAATATTTGTATGATTTGGGGGTTCGCAGTGACGCTTGTAGTGACGTAACCTTTTGTCTCCTTTACAAAGGTAATCGGCGAAACGCTTCATATTGTGTATGTTCCGCGTGAGCGATAAACACACAACAAGGTTATATGGCGCATATCATGAACAAGAAACACTCCTACGTGTTTCAGGTGTTGTCTTTGGCCATCTTCAGGGAGTGTCGCTGCTGAAAGACACATATAGCGTCATTGTGCCTCCACATTGAGTTCCTTCATGGTGTAAACGTATATTGACAATATAGGATTTACCACTCGGTTTCATTCGAAGAGATTTTTACTACTCCATAACATGTTGGTGAAGAACATTTTAGAAACTGTCTTATTATAGAATCTTAACACAATTTTTGTATAACACTATACATATATGTTTTAATGGTCTGCTGCCAGTATATGTTTTACTCTTCACACGTAATAAAGCTATATAGCAACGCTGTATACGTCTTTGAACAGCGATACTTCCTGAAGAGGGTTAGAGACACTAATCGAAACATGTAGGAGTGCTTTCGGTTCTTGATTTGTGTTGTTGATTATAAACTTGTTCTGTGATAAGTAAGATGTGTTTGGAAAGCTTTCGATATGTAGGTAGATGGTGAAGTCAGATGAATGATTGAGGGGTCACACAAGTTGTAGGGGTTAGTTTATTCTGCTTTCTGACGTGAATGAAACGTCGGTCTGGACGTGTTCGAACAGTGCGTCCACACCGATACTTCTCCGTTCTGAGGGGACCCGGGAATGTTTCTTCAAGGGTATAGCGGCCAGCATCGTGACGCCGACCATTCGGGTGCATCTAATGTCGAGGTTAAGAATGAGTGGATGTTTACCTCCACTCCACTTGTCAGGCCAGCCTTACTCATTTCAGTGTAGGGATAACGTGTGTAAACGCCTTTCCACTAACGATATGTCAGCACGCTCTAAACACGTTCCGCGTCTCACTTCGGCCACTTCTGTATGTCCCAAATTAAACGTTCTGCAGCACGAAATGAGGGGTGGAGGGGGCGAAATTTCTTCATTTTCTGCCACGACGTCTGATGGCTACGATGGCTGATTTTAAAGGTAGCGGAATGTGTACTTTGAAACCTCAAACTTGGCGTTGCAGTGTGAGCCGTACCGCAGCGCTTCTGATAACTTCGTACTTCCCATACTCTTATGGTTCCAGAATTTAGGAATGCCCAACTGCTTTTAAGCCGGGTCGTTACTACTGCTAGCACGTGATTTGAATTCCAATAAGATGGCACGACATGAATTAACCGGCGACCCCATTGGTGTATATCGTGTGCACGTACATTGTGCACTGGTTCTGCGTATTGTTGTAACTATCAATGTGGATTAAGAGACCAACTGGATGTCACTTAGTAATATATTTATTTCTCCTTTATAGTTTGCTCAACATGTTTCGGGCCACCTTGTGCCCATTTTCAGGAGCTGACGACTTAGTGGTATTTTTCAGGTGTGTTGCAGAGCCGTGGCTGTGTAGGCAGTCAGATCCTGATGGCTGCTTTTCTGTCCATTGGGAAGCACTTTCGGGCCACCTTGTGCCCATCTTCAGGAGCTGACGACTTAGTGGTATTTTTCAGGTGTGTTGCAGAGCCGTGGCTGTGTAGGCAGTCAGATCCTGATGGCTGCTTGTCTGTCCATTGGGAA
>Ga0123357_10010868_pt1 | contig 11616 bp, 7 predicted proteins | sample TergutEmb28metaG_FD_89873 | JGI IMG/M metagenome (GOLD analysis project Ga0123357, IMG submission 89873) | Embiratermes neotenicus P4 segment gut microbial communities from Petit-Saut dam, French Guiana - Emb289 P4 | ecosystem: Host-associated > Arthropoda: Insects > Digestive system > Gut ...
CTACATAAATAGTTCCGGAGACCGCGGTCGCGGCGACGGATATAGTATTCGCGCAATAGCAGAAACAGATTCGATTATTTATTTTGATAATACTCGTAGCGAACAACGTACTTTAATAGATAAAATTCCTCAAACTTCAAAACATTTACAAGTTTGAGGAATTTTATCTATCTTTGCAACGTGAAATGTAAAAATAATTCGTATGTTACCGGCTCTAATGCTTATCTTTTGTCGAGCGAACTGGCTACTTTGCTCACAGGTAGAGCGTTTGAAATCAACATTTTGCCATTTTCGTTTGCCGAATATTTAGAGTTTACAGGCAAAACCTCAAATCCAGACCGTACTTTTGCCGAGTATATGCGCACGGGTGGTTTCCCCGAAGCCGTTGGACTTACCGAGTCGGGCGAAAATTTTGCTTACGAATACCTGAAAACCGTTTTCCAAAACATTTACGAAAATGACATACAAAAACGGCATACAATATACTACGAAACATCTTACAATGAAGTAGTTAATTTTCTTATTGACAGTGTTGGCTCAAGTGTTTCTGCAAGAAAAATTTCTGGAGTATTAACTGCAAACGGTAAGAAAATTGACAATAAAACCGTATCGAAATACATTGACACACTCGTTGAATCGTATCTCTTCTACAAAGTAAATCGTTATGACATAAAGGGAAAACTGCATTTGGCAACACAAGAAAAATACTATCTCGTAGATTTAGGTTTGCGATATGCTTTGCTCGGAAAAGAACTTACGGCAGACGTGGGACATTTGCTCGAAAACATCATTTTCCTTGAATTGAAACGTCGAAATTCACAGATTTGGATAGGAAAAACCGATAATCTCGAAGTTGATTTTGTTGTCCGCGACAAAAACGGCTACACAAAATATGTTCAAGTAGCATACACAGTAAAAGAGCAAAAAACGCTTGAACGCGAACTTGCCCCGTTTGACAAAATTCCCGACTTTAACGAACGGTTACTTATTACAATGGATTATGAAACAGGCAGCCACAACGGCGTTAAACAAGTTAATGCTATTGATTGGCTTTTAAATAAGGAAACTGTTTGAAAATAATATTAAATCAATTTCTTTGTACGCCGCATTCTGTATTTAAAATAAATTGTATATGAAACGCCTTTTTTATTTAATCCCTGTTCTCCTTTTAACCTGCCTGAATCCGATTCAAGCTCAGGAGAATAACCGCTGGCATCTTGCCGGCGACGGAGGAATCGTATGGACAATTGATGCCCGTATTCCTCATAACGACCATATAGAGATGAGCGGAAAGCAACTTTCCGTTGTATTGCGTTATGGAATCGACGATAAGCAGTCTTTCACCCTGAACCGTAGCATTGTCTGGCCTATGCTCCGTTTCAAGCCGAATAAAACCCGTTCGCATTTGAACAAACGCTTTGCTCTCGACATTCGCAATCTGGTATTAGTCAATGGCATGTCGCTCGACGACGAACAAGTGGACAGTATTGCCCTGAAGGGAGTAATGATTGTTGAAAGTAAATTTCCCCAAAACAATTTACAATTAGTCCGAGCGCTTTATCCCTCCACTTCGAAGCCTGTGTATATAGAAAAATACACGTTGAAAAATATTGGCGATAAAGAATTGAATATCGACCTGCCGAATGTTGATATGAATTATGATACAGATGCTTCTACTGGAGTTTACGGAGGATATGTATTCGGAATAGAAAGTTCGGATAAAGGCTTTTATACTTTAAGCTCCGGCAAAGAACTCACTTTTTATGTCCGGTTTTATGCCCGGAAAGTCAATGAACCCCTTCCTGCAATCGATCCTGAAAAAGAACTGGCTGCCCGTCGGGATTTTGTGAAAGAAATGTGGTCGAATCTCGTATTGGAAACTCCCGATCCGGTGTTAAACCGGATGTTTGCCTTTGCAAAAATACGCGGAGCGGAAAGTATTTACGAAACAAAGGGAGGACTGATGCACGGACCCGGCGGCGAAGCCTATTACGCAGCTATCTGGGCGAATGATCAGGCTGAATATATCAACCCGTTTTTCCCGTATCTGGGATATTCCACAGGTAATGAATCGGCGTTGAACGCTTACCGTCTTTTTGCCCGTTACATGAACGGCGACTATAATCCTATTCCAAGTTCGATTATTGCAGAAGGAGACGATAGCTGGCAAGGCGCCAAAGACCGCGGCGATTGCGCCATGATTGCTTACGGCGCTGCGCGTTATGCCCTTGCTAAAGGCGACAAAGCCGAAGCTAAGGAATTATGGACATTGATAGAATGGTGTCTTGAATATTGCAAGCGTAAATTGACTTCCGACGGCGTGGTTTCATCCGATTCCGACGAATTGGAAAACCGTTTCCCTTCGGGCAAAGCCAATTTATGCACGTCAAGCCTTTACTACGACGCGCTTCTTTCGGCGGCTTATCTTGGAAAAGATTTGGACGTTCCCGCCGGTCGGTTGAACAAATATAAAAAAGAGGCTGAAGCGATGAAAAAGTCAATCGAAAAATACTTCGGACATAACGTGGAAGGATTTGATACGTATCGCTATTACGACGGAAATGACATTTTACGTTCCTGGATTTGTATTCCACTGACAATGGGGATATTCGATCGTGCAAAAGGAACTATTGACGCTTTATTTTCTCCGCGCCTGTGGACTAACGACGGATTATTGACTCAAGCCGGAACTGAAACATTTTGGGATCGCTCCACATTGTATGCGTTGCGCGGCGTTTTTGCCGCCGGAGCCACTGCAAAAGGCTTGGACAATCTGGAGCGATACTCCCGCCGGCGGTTGTTGGGCGAGCATGTTCCATATCCCATTGAAGCCTGGCCCGAAGGTTCGCAACGTCATCTTTCCGCAGAAAGCGGTTTGTATTGCAGGATCTACACCGAAGGTATTTTTGGAATCCGTCCCACCGGATTGCATTCCTTTGAAATGTGTCCGCAAATGCCTGTCGGATGGAATTATATGAACTTGAAATCTATTAATGCTTTCGGACATAATTTTGATATTGATGTGGCGAGAAAAGGCGATAAACTGGAAGTGTCGGTTCAGGAGGGGCAGAAGGTGATTTTGAAAAAGCGGATAAAACAGGGAGAAAAAATGGAAGTGAAGTTTATAATGTAAGAGGGCGCTTTCACACCCTCTTACATTAATAGTTTACGGCAAATAACTAATTGATTTATAATAATTATAATCCGCATTGGGCGGGTTTTGCTCCCAATCCTGCATAATATCCATCTGTGTTTGTGGTATAGGCCAGACATATCCGTCAAATGTCCGTTTTTTACCGTTACTGTCAATCACAATTTGAGGAATGTTTATTTCCGCAATGCCCCAGCGAAGTAAATCGTCATATCGCAATTCTTCAAAAGCCAGCTCTACCCGGCGTTCGTTGCGGATATTCTCACGGGTGAGTACGGGGAGTGGAAGTAATCCTGCACGGTCGCGAACAGAATTTATTGCAGCCAATGCATTGGGATCATTTCCCTGTCCGCTTTCAAACATTGCTTCGGTATACATCAGCAGTAAATCGGCATATCGCATTTTAATAATATGTTGGGCGCTTGGCGTTGAAGCCACCGGTACATAAACCGTTGTATCCACATATTTCTTAAATGCCATATTTGTAAATGGAATCGTGCTTTCAGCCCGGTTTCCGTCCGGATTAAACGTTTGCGTTTTGTCGTTGTTGATCCAATAATCGCCTATTTCAAAAATAGTTTGTTTGCGGCGTTTGTCTCCCGTCTCGTATGAATCCCGTAACTGTGGCGTTGGGAAAACAGACATCCGGCTACCTATTTCCTGGTCGAGCGTATGGTGGTCGTCGGGAGCGCTGAACATCACCGAAAACATAATTTCCGGATTATTCACCTGTTCGTTATAGAAAATACCGCCATAATTAGGATATAATTTGAACGGGCAAGTTCCATAAGGAGTTTTTCCCTGAATATAATCGCCTCCTAATTTAGCGGCATCCGCATAACGTAAATTATCAAGCAATACACGCATTTTAAGTACAACTGCGCTTCCTTTAACGGCATGTCCGCTATAAGCGGTATTGGGTAGATTATCAATGGCAAAATCTACATCCGGCAAGATAACGTCTTTGACTACATCGGCTTTTTTGGTACGAGGAAGCTTATCATACCCGCTTCCAACCTGCTCGGAATGTAATGTAACCGGCACATTTCCATACAACTGAACCAGTGAATTGTAGAAAAAAGCTCTGACGAAACAAGCTTCGGCTTTTAGAGCATTTAAATCGGCTTCACTGTATAAAGATGCCGCTTTATCAACATTATCTAAAAAATAATTGGCTGCTGCAATACCTTTGTACGAATCTCTCCAAAAGTCGCTCATCACGCCGCCGGTGCTGGCATTAGTTCCTCCCTGCTGGATATTGATATAGGTGCCAGAACTTGCTGTGATACTTGTGAGCGCATTATCCGAAAAACATTCGTTTTCGGGTGAAACCCTGATTGCCGAATTGGTGACAGCGTATGACGAAAACAATACAGTGCGGAATGTGGCATATACTCCGATAATCGCTTTGTCAACATCTTGCGTCGTTTTCCAGAAAGTTCCCGAAGCCACTTGGGTGGTCGGTTGCTTATCTAAAAAATCGCTACAGGACGATAGGGCTAAAATGACTGCTAATAACCCCGATACTATAAATTTATATTTTTTCATATTATTTCAAATTTATAATGTTATTTTTACTCCGAATGAAAATATTTTTGCTTGAGGATAAATAACTCCTCTTGCGTTCAGCGCTACGCGTTCAGGATCGATTCCTTGAAACATCTTTGTGAATGTAAGCAAATTATCGCCTGAGATATATACTCTGAAATTTTGAACCAAGCCTTTTAATTTTATTGAATTAAGAACCGACTGAGGCATCGTGTATCCAAGCTGCATGTTTTTCAATCTCAAATAAGAAGCATCCTGGAGCCAGAACGTAGAAACGTAAGTATCCGGCACATAGTTATCATAAAAAATAGCAGGAATGGAATTATTCGGATTTTCCTGAGTCCATGCGCCTCTCCAATAAACTGCAGGTGCACACGCCTGCCTGAACGGAGCAACACCCCAATCATGCAAATAAACTTTTTTGCCCGCTACTCCCTGAAAAAACAGGCTTAAATCAATATTTTCCCATGAAGCGTTAACGGTAAATCCGTAATTGAATTTAGGGAAAGCGCCGTTAACCGCTACACGGTCGTCCTCCGGAGTTATTTTACCGTCATTATTTATATCCTTCAATTTAATATCTCCCGGTTGCGTCAAAGGACTTAAAGGTTTTAAAGCGGCAATTTCATCCGCGTTCTGATAGATTCCGTCAAAAATATACATATAATAAGAATTATACGGTAAACCTTCCTGACGAATATAGCCGTTGCTGCTGTCTATCTCTCTGGAACCGAATTTCAATACCATGTTTCTGTTTGCATCAAAATTAAAGCTGACCCCATAATGGAATTTACCAATCGTATTTTCATGTCCCAGGTTAATTTCCCAACCACGATTCCTCATTTCGCCATCATTTACCCAAGGCGCATTTAATCCTGCATGCAAAGGAACCTGTAATTGTCGCAAAATACCGGTTGTTATTTTATTGTACCAGTCCACCGAACCGTTCAGTTTGTTGTTCCAGAATCCAAAATCCAATCCGAAATCGGCGGCAGTCGTAGTTTCCCATTTAATTTTTTCATTGACCATTCTTTGCAGATACCACCCCTGTGCAACGCCTCCTGCCATATTATACAAGGTGGGAGTTAATGCGTCCTGATAAGGATAAGTCTCCAATGGCGATTGGTTTCCTAATTGTCCCCATGAAGCTCTTAACTTCAGATTCGACAGCAGGTCGTTTTTCAAAAATTCCTCTTCCGAAATACGCCATCCGGCAGAAAACGAAGGAAATAAAGCCCAGCGATTTTTGGGTGGGAAGCGGGAAGAACCGTCATAACGGAAGTTCGCTTCAAAAAGGTATTTTCCTAAATAATCATAATTCAAACGACCAAAAACAGACTGCAACGCCCATTCCGAACTCGAACCAGACGTTACCTGTCCGGCTGTTGGAGTCGCATCCAGTTCCCACATAATTCCGGGAACGCCTACACGATATCCTTCCAGCTTATTGTATTTGTAATTTTCCTGGTCATATCCCAGCATCACGTTTAGATTGTGCGTCTTATTAAACGATTTGGCATAATTCAGCAGACTGTAAAGCGTATATTGCACATCTTGTTCATTGCGTACGGTTAATGTATTGGCTGTTCCATTATAAATAGCGCCTTCCGGATATACGCCGTTGGCATCAGGGAAAAAACTGTAAGCATGGATAGATACGGTTAACGCCTTACCTATTCTTTGATTGTATTTTACGGCGCCTTTCACTTCTGCTGTCAGACCGGGGAGAATATCCACTTTGAGGTTTGCATTTCCCAATACATAGTATTCATCCCAGATTGTACCTCCATTTTCCGCTACGGCAATAGGATTCTTATTTCCTCCCTTACCCTGGTAGGCATAAGCCGTATAACGTCCGCTGCCGTCCGGCAGTTTTGGCGTTTGGAGCGGAGAGCGGGAATAAGCTGAAAGTATCTGGTCTTCCGTATTATTAAAATCCAAAGGAGTCCCGCCGGATATTGCCGTATCATGACGATTACCTTTAGAAAAAGAAATATTAGAACCGAAAGTCACTCTGTTTCCTAAATTGGTTTTCAAATTCATTTGCATATCATACCGGCGATAGTCCGTAGCGATTACTATACCCTGTTGATCCAGTATTCCGGCGCCAAAATTATACGTAGTGCCGTTTTTACCGCCGTTCACACTTAGAAAATGCTGCTGAATCGGCGCATTGTTCCTGTACAGATAATCCAGCCAGTCACAATTCGGATATTGTACCGGATTATAAGTAGGGCTGTTCGGATCCTGACCGGCTTTCCATTCAGCAATTTGCGCATCGGTATAAAGGGCTGTGGATGCAGCTCCGGAATGTTTTACCGCAGCATTAGTCAACTCCATGTATTCCACCGAATTAAGGATTCGATTTTGCAGAATGGTAGGATTTTGCATGGAATAAGAATAAGAATAATCAACATTCAAACGTCCTTCTTTACCGTTTTTGTGGTGACAAGAATAACTCCGTTTGCAGCTCGTGAACCGTAAATAGCTGCAGAAGCCGCATCTTTCAGTACTGAAACCGTTTCAATTAAATTGGGATTCAATTTACTCAAATCGCCTTCGATACCGTCAATCAAAATCAAGGGGTCGCTTGCCGACGAACTGAAAGTTCCCTGACCGCGAATCAGGATTTTATTACTTTCAGATCCGGGTTGCGATGAATTTTGCACAATTTGCAAACCGGGAATACGGCCTTGTAACAAAGATATTGTACTTGGCGCCGGACGGCTGTTTAAAACGTCAGAAGAAACAGTCCCGACTGCTCCCGTAAGATTGACCTTCTTTTGCGTTCCATATCCAACAACAACAACTTCGTTAAGATTCTTTAAATCTTCTGCCAATGAAATTTGCAAATTACGGTTACTTCCTACCCTTCGTTCCAGGTCTGTATAACCGATATATTTGAAAACCAATACTGAATTTTCATCAGGAACAGACAATGTAAACTGCCCATTTTCATCAGAAACAGTACCGGTTGCAGTCCCTTTTACCGAAATATTAACTCCAAGTAATGGTTCATTCTTTGAATCAAATACTCTGCCGCTCACGGCGATTTGTTGCGCTATTCCAAATAAAGGGAAACTAAGAGCAAAGACAGCCAAGAAAATGATTCTCTTAACTTCAAAAAACATGTTCCTTTTTTTTATTCCAATCAGAACAAAATTTTGCGTGATCTTTTTTCTGTTCATATAAAAAGTTAAATTAAATAATAAATATATGTGATTATTAATGACAAAAGTATTAATAAATGTAAAAATTATATTGTAAATTTTATTCAAAGATTTGTAAAAATAAATCAAATTCTAAAAAGTTTCCACGATAACAACCTTTTATACAAAAATATTACAATGTAAAATCTTTCATATACAAACATTAGTCAATAGTGTAAACTTTTGATTTATTTTTATAAATATAATTAAAAAAAATAGTTTATTTTTGTTTAATATTTAAACTAAATTATTATGAATTCAAACAGAAGAAGTTTTATTAAAAAATTAGGATTTAGCACATTAGTTGCTGTAGCGCCATTGAGTTTTACAAAATCGGGAACTCAAAATTCAATCGGAACACAGCAAGTTCCGGAGGTAAAACCTGCAACAAAATTTGATTGGAAACCCGATATGACTAATCAGCCCTTAGGCATAGCCAAAGGAATTGAATTGGTTTATATAAAATTATAATTTTGCTAAAATGAACAAACACATTAAAATCACAGCCATCATCGTCGTATCGTTGATAGTATTATTCCACAATAAAGTTTTCGGACAGAATAAAGAAGATCTCGTGCGCGTATTGCTCATCACAGGCGGACACAGTTTCGACGAAGAACCGTTCTATGCGTTTGTGAAATCGCTTCAGGGTTGCACAGTCACGGAAGTTAAGCATCCTGACGCATTGTCAATGTTTCGCCCCGAAAATCGTGCATCTTACGACGTTGTACTGTTCTACGACATGCCTGCGGTTATCAGCGAACAGGAAAAAAAAGATTTTACAGATTGCCTGAATGAAGGGAAAGGAATGGTGGTGTGGCATCATGCCTATTGCTCGTATCAGGACTGGCCCGAATACCAAAACATCATCGGCGGTCGCTATCACGAAGAACCTTGGACTGACAGCATTGGCGTTAAACATCCTGCATCGACTTACAAGCACGGCGTTAAGTTTCATGTTAAGGTTGCCGACAGTAATCACCCGATTACTAAAGGTATTAAAGATTTTGACATCACAGATGAAATATATGGCGGAGGTAGCGTCAATCAGGAAGTGCATACACTGCTTACCGCCGACGCTCCAACCGGTGGTACCTCATCCGTTGCCTGGACGAACCATTATGGTAATTCTAATATAGTAACTATCTTGCTTGGACATGATAATGAGGCATGGAAAAATCCGGATTTCAAAAAATTGTTGACACAGGCGGTTATGTGGGCGAAGAAGTCTGGTATTTCCGGTCAAAGTCAATGGGTTGGCATTGCGCCGGATGGAAAACTTATATATAAAACTACGCCGAAAGGCGATCGCATCATGGATTTTTCGAGCGCAGGCTATATGGGAGGAGGCGTCGCTTTTCCTGACGTGCCTGTGAAAAAAACCGTGCGACCGCTTGGCAATGGCGCCGATGACACAAAGTCTATTCAGGCGGCAATCGACGATGTGGCTGCTTTGCCAATGAAAAACGGCTTTCATGGCGCGGTGTTGCTCGATCCCGGCGTTTATTTTTGTTCAAAGGCGATAAAAATATCCGTTAGCGGCATTGTGTTGCGCGGTAGCGGCAGCGAAGGGAAAAATGCCTCAATACTTATGATGAATGGCGAGGGGAAATATCCTGCCATCAACATCAATCCCGATAATACTCAGGACAATGCAAGTAGTAACGCAAAAAACCCCCATACCACTATCGCCGACTATTATGTGCCTTCCGGCACAAAGACCTTCAATGTAGCCTCTGCTGAAGGGTTTTCTGCAGGCGACATCATTCGGATTAGTCGTCCTACCACTAAGGAATGGGTTCATTTTATGGGTATGGATGACTTGGTTCGCAATGGCGCCCCACAAACATGGCTCGGACTCGGACGGCAGAGTATTCACATCCGCCGCATCGCAGCAATCAACGGCAAAACTGTCACACTCGATGCTCCACTGTCGGATTCCTACGACTCTCAATATTTTAGCAATGGCTCTGTCGAAGTTCTACGCATTGCCGGCAATGAACCCGTGATGCCCCTTTCGCAAGTCGGAATCGAACACTTGCGCATCAAATGCCCGCCCCTCGAGACGGATTATGGTAGCGCGCCTTATTCAGGCATCCGCATTGGCGGACAAGATTGCTGGGTCGATGATGTGCTTTGCATCGAAACGATGAACACCATCCCCATCGCCGGACGCCGCGTCACTATCCGTGATACCCGCGTCACACACACATTTCCTAACCTCGGCGCTTCTAAACCTGCCGACTTCAGTATCGAAGGAAGTCAAATTCTCATCGACAGGTGCAGTTCCGACGGCGGCAATACCTATTGGGTCTGGACTAACAGTTACAATACCGGTCCTAATGTCGTGCTTAATTCCAACTTCACCGGTCGCGGTTCCCGTATACAGCCGCATCAACGTTGGGCAACCGGTTTCCTCGTCGATAACTGCCGCACTCCCGATGGAGGCATCGACTTACCAAATCGCGGAGTAGCCGGCTCCGGACACGGATGGTGCATGGGTTGGGGAGTTGTATGGAATTGCACCGCTGCAACTTTCATCGTTCAAAACCCGCCGGGCGCTCTGAACTGGGCTATCGGATGCGTTGGCAGGCGCGAACAAACAGCCCGCTATTTCGATACTGCGCCTATACTCCCTGAAGGTATTTTCGAATCGCATGGCGTTCACGTAGCGCCTGTCAGTCTCTATCTTGCGCAACTTGCCGCTCGGCTCGGATCTAAATCCCTTGAAGCCATAGGTTATGCGCCCGGCTCTCCGGCGGCTTTGGCGCTTGAAAATCCGGTGATGCCCGTGCCAAAACCGCAACCTGCTACTCCGGAAGACTTTGAATTTGGAAAAGACCTTGCTTTCCTGCGTCCTGTTAATACCAGTAGCGTGCATAAGTCCGACACTTCCGACCCGCGTAAATTTGGCGGCGAAAAAGCGCTAGACGGGAATACTGAGACTTACTGGATGCCGGACGAAAGCCATCGCTCCGTAGATCTTGAAATCGACACGGAAGGTCCGCTTGAAATAAACGCGCTCACAATCAGTGAACCGGCAGGAATCGCCAATGTGCGGGCCTACAAAATAGAAGGACAGATCGATAGCGGTTACACGCTTCTGGCAGAAGGTAAAACTATCGGGCAGCGCAAAGTTCATACTTTTCCAAAAGCCACTGTCTGGAAAGTGCGCATAACGATACTTGATTCCGAAGCTACGCCGGCTATCAGCGAACTTTCATTGTATTGTAAGCGCTAAGCTTTGATCATGTTCTAAGGCTGACAGACTTCTCGGTGGCTCCACGATCAAAAGTAACATTTTTCCCTGCTTTACGGATATCTCCGCCGTCAAGCGTTATACCTGCGCTTCGTTCGCCTTCCACAGCAAGAAATACGGCGGCAGACGTCGTCAGGCGTGGAGAAGCTATCAGCGTATCTGTTGTGTTGATGCAGCGTAGCACAGAAGGACCATCAGGGTTTCCTTGCATGGCGATACCGGAAAACGAAGCATCGGAAACACTGTCGAGGACAATAGCCGGACGAAGGTCAGGGGTTGCTGCCAAAGAGCGCGCAAGCGTCGTCCTGGCATCTCACATCGCAGCTGTCGATGTGGACATAGCGTGAACTGCTGAAATGGAAGCCGTCGTTGTTTTTGTTAACGCGGTTGTTGATGCGGATGCGCTCGAAGTAAACATATTCGCAGTTAAGGATACGCATACAGTGATA